>Ga0181532_10002126_pt1 | contig 18601 bp, 15 predicted proteins | sample PEATcosm2014_Bin_33_FD_119768 | JGI IMG/M metagenome (GOLD analysis project Ga0181532, IMG submission 119768) | Peatland microbial communities from MTU Mesocosm Facility, Houghton, MI, USA - PEATcosm2014_Bin11_30_metaG | ecosystem: Environmental > Terrestrial > Soil > Wetlands > Peat | place...
ACGGTGACACCACTTCGCGCTTCGACCGCTCGTTCCTCGCCTATAACTGGTCCTGCATTTGGGGTCGCGGCTGACTCGGGACCTTGCCTGAACCTGCCGCCAAGCTCGGCCAGGGTTGTTGCTCGATCGGCGCAGAACTCGACGGCGAAGACGAGGCGCACCTGGTGAGCGCCCTGACGGCCACATTGGAGGCTTCACGCTTCGAGCACCACGCCGCAGCGGTGACGACGCCACCGTCACCGAGGTCTTTGACTGTGGCCCGGAGGACAATCGCAAAACCTTCCTACGCGCGGGCGGGGAGTGGATCAACGGGACCAATTCGGGCCATCGACGGAACTCGCTGATCTGGGCATCCGGCACCCACCGAATAAGCATTTCCCACGCCACTCGAATGTCCCCACTCCTCTGACTAGGGAGTTTCTAGGTGAATAGCTCGTCCTCGGCCTCCAGTGGGCAGTCGGCCCGACTCCCCTCAACCGCCGGTCGGCACGGCACCCACGATCTCGGCGACCGAGTCTCCGGGACCGGGAAGCGCAAGATGGTCGAGGAATTTCGAGGGTCGATGTCGAAGGACCGCATACCCGTTCGACGTACGTGCGAGAAAGTACCTCTGGGAACTACAAGGAGAGTGATTGAGATGCCGCGTTTCATGGGATTCGTGCGGATGGAAGAGGGCGTCGGGACGCCACCGCAGGCGCTGTTCGACGCGATGGACGAGTACATCAGCGAGCGGGCCGCCAAGGGCGTGTTCCTCGACGGGGGCGGTCTCTACGGGACCGAGGACGCCGTGAATTACGTCGTCCGCCAAGGCGAAGTCACCCGCGTCGACGGGCCGTACGCCGAGGCCAAGGAGGTCGTCGGCGGCTGGGCCATCATGGAGTACCCCAGCATCGAGGAAGCCGTGGCGGACCAGCAGTCGTTCGCCGAGCTTCACGCGAAGTACTGGCCCGAGATCACCGTGATCTCCACGTTGCGCCAGATCTCGACCGGCCCCGAGGCGCCCGGCGAGTGACTCTGGACACGCCGATCCTTGTCATCCGCGGCAAGGATCGGCAGGTACAGGCTGAGACCGGGCTCACTACGCTGGCGTGGTGCCGGCAGAGACCCGACCCGGTGATCCGAACCAGGCCATCTACGCCGCTTGGCGGGCCGAGTCGGCCCGCCTCGTCGGTGCCCTCACCCGGATGACCCGCGATGTGAGCCTCGCCGAGGACTTGGCGCAGGACGCTCTTGTCGCAGCGCTCGAGCAGTGGCCTGCCACCCGCATCCCCGACAACCCGGTCGCATGGTTGATGACCACCGCGAAGCGGCGCGCAATCGATCACTTCCGGCGTGCCGACAGCCTCCGCCGCAAGGTCGCGGAGCTCGAACATGCCCGAGGGAGGCAGGAGGAGACGATGCCCGACGTCGGGAGCCAGGTCGACTACATCGAGGACGACGTACTCCGGCTCATCTTCCTGTCCTGCCACCCGACTCTGACGCCCGAGTCCCGGGCCGCACTCACGCTGCGACTGGTCGGCGGGCTCACCACCGCCGAGATCGCCCGGGGATTTCTGGCCACCGAGTCCACGATGGGCCAACGGATCTCGCGAGCTAAGAAGACCCTGTCCGAGGCGCACGCCGAGTTCGAGCTTCCCACGGGGCCGGAGCGGACCGAGCGGCTCGACGACGTCATGGCGGTGATCTACCTGATCTTCAACGAGGGCTACACCGCCACCACCGGCGAGGAGTGGATGCGCCCCGATCTGGCGAACGAGGCGATCCGGCTCGCGCGCATGCTGGCCGCCCTCGCTCCCGACGAGCCCGAGGTGCTCGGCCTACAGGCGCTGCTCGAGATCCAAGGCTCGCGGATGCCGGCCCGGCTCGATGAGGACGGAGCTCCGGTCCTGTTGGAGGCACAGGACCGGAACCTCTGGGATCAGCTGCTGATCCGGCGTGGCATGGCCGCCTTGGAGAAGGCGGGGCAGCTGACCGCCCGCGGGACTCCGGTCGGGAGGTACTTCCTGCAGGCCTCGATCGCTGCGCAGCACGCCCGTGCGGTACGCGCCGAGGACACGAACTGGTGCCGGATCGCGGAGTTGTACGACGTCCTGGCCCGCGCCGCGCCCGGCCCGGTCGTCGAGGTGAACCGGGCGGTCGCGTACGGGCGGGCGTACGGCCCTGGCGCCGGGCTCGCCGTGCTGGAGGAGGTGGACGGCGATTCACTCGGCGGTTCACCGCTGGTTCCGAGCGTGCGCGGGGACCTGCTCGAGCGGGCCGGGCTGCAGGCGCAGGCGCGCGACGCGTTCATCGAGGCAGCTTCGCGTACAGCGAACGCGGGTGAACGTACCATCCTGCAGCGCCGAGCCGACCGGAACCGGTCGCGTGGGTCGGACTCGGATGTGCCGCCCCAGCCGACGAAAGCTTGATCAGACCAGCCTTCAAGTACGCGGGCTGCTGCTTCCTCCGAGGAGAAGCACGGGCGACTCTATGTCCGCGAACGAGCTGATAGTTCGACAAGCTCTGCAACTACCACCTGGCCAAGGTGTCCAACAGTCCCACCGAACGCATAAACAACCCCTCTTAGAGCCCGTCAAATTCGATCGCCTCGAAGACGTGCCGCTCGGTGTCGTTTCCGGTAGTATAACTGGTGGTGAACATGGGGGTCTGCCGTAGACTCCTGGTTAGCTGGTTGAAGGGTGCGGACCAGATGGCGACGACAGCAAGGTCAGCGACGAGCGAGGCACATCAAAAGGCGGTGGCCTTCGAGGTCAAGGACATCGCGAGATACCTCCAGGAGACGCTCGGACAAAAGCTCGTCGCCTACATCGCCGGTGTCGCCGACCCGAAACGCGTCGGCCGCTGGGCACAGGGCGCGCAAGCGCCACGGGCAGACGCCGAACGCCGGCTCCGGGCGGCCTTCCAGATCTTCCACCTGCTCATCGCCGAGGACAGCGCGCATGTCGTGCGAGCCTGGTTCATCGGCATGAACCCGCAGCTCGGGGACGACTCACCCGCCGAGGCCATCCATGACGGTCGTCTCAAGGAGGCACTGGCGGCTGCGAAGGCGTTCGTCTCGGGTGGATAGCAATGGCTGAGGGACCGGCCACGGTCGCACCCCCAGTTGACGGCTTGTGGCGCGTCGCGCGCGGAGACAACCCACTCGCCGTACCTGTTGGTGGGGGTGGCGCGCCGTCTCGCGCCAACCGGTTCGACCCGCTGATGATGAGCTACGGCGTCCTCTATTTCGGAACCGACCTCGAGACCTGCTTCGGCGAGACGCTCGCCCGATTCCGCCCCAGCCTCAAGATGCTGGCCTTGGTCGAGGACGAATGGCAAGCGCTCGGCTTCATGGCGGTCGGGTCGGTCGCCGCCGACTGGCGCCAGCGGCGCACCGTCGTCCATGTGCGACTTGCCCGTGATCTCGTGTTCGTCGATGTCGAGTCACCTGTGACACACCAGTTCCTGCGGAGGGAACTTGCGCTGGGCCTCTCCTCGATAGGACTGTCCGACCTTGACGTTTCAACCGTACGCGGCCCGGACAGGCGCGTAACCCAGATGATCTCGGAATGGGCGTACATGGCATCGAGCGGCGAGGAACCGAGCTACGGCGGAGTCCGCTACGAGTCTCGCATCCGGTCAGGCTGGGAGTGCTGGGCGCTGTTCGAAGATGAGGAGCTGGAGATCGAGGTTCTCGAGACTCGGCCCATCACGCCCGACATACCCGAGATGCAAACCGTGGCGAAGCTATTCGAGCTACAGGTCTTCTAACGATCGGTTGCCAATTCGGCGCCGGTGACTTTCTTCTCGTGGCTCACACGCTCGTCCGGCGGTCGTACAACTGGGCAATCGGAGTCCGCGTTGTCGTGCAATGTCGCCATCTTGGTTGCGGTCATCCGCTCGGCGATGGCAGCGCGATGGTGGAACCAGCACAAGCCGCTCGCCCGGCTATGACTCGAGCCTGCTTGAGCGACGCGCCTGGGACGCACATCTTTGTGACATTTGGCCCTGACAGCCGGTGCACCAAAAGCGCACGATGAGCGACACCGGAGGCAAGGAGCGCGTGAGCAAGCTCCGTCTGGGAATGAGGTTCAAGTCTGCAAGCGAGGAGGCTCGATGAGGGCGAGACACATCGCCTTGATAGGACTGGCGGTTCTGGCGGCGGCCTGTTCAAGCTCCCCGCCGGCGGCGCCTCCGTCGACTTCGACATCGACGACCGTCAGCCCGGCTTCAACATCAACCACCGTCGGCGCGACTTCGACATCGACAACCGTGAACGCGGCCGCAACGTCGACGACCGTCAGCCCGACGACTTCAACCACGGCGGTCTCGTCGACAAAGGCGACCCAGCAGTACCTGGCGGCCGCCACAGTCGCCAAAGCTGATTACCTCACATGGAGGGCCGCGATCGAAGGCTTGACCACGGTCAGCCCGGCAATCGGTCCTTGTGACACCTATGCGGGGGAGCTGACGACCTTCGACAATGCAATATCGCGAATCGACGTCACCGGCAAGACGGAGACCGACATTCAGGCCCTGATCGCGGATGACCAAGTCGTCATCAGGAACCTGGAAGCCGTGAAAACAGAAACCGTGGCCCAACTAGAGAGTGACAAGGCTCAACTCATAGCCACTGGGTTGACGGCAGTGAGCGCTGGCGACGTTGTTCGGAGCGACCTCGGCCTGCCGCCGAGTTGAGGCCTACCAGCCGGACGCGGCCCGGCTGGTAGCAAGGCGCGCAGCGCGAGCTCGGCCGGTCTCGGACCTGCCGTTTGGGTGACACTGAGGACCTGCTCCACATGCGCGAACCGAACCGCTGGCCAGTGCAACCCAAAGAGCCAGTCGGGCCAATATGTTGGGCACCCTCCGCTCAGCTCGTCGGCATTTCGTCAACTGGCTCACGATCCGGATTGCGCTCGAACCAACGAAGTCGACGGGGTACAACCGAGGGCTAGCGGCGGCCCGCCGTCACACGCGAGGTGCCACAACTTGACGATCTGATCGACACCTCCGGCGTGTTTTCGGTTGCCGGCAGTCACGGATAATCAGCAGGGAACCGTGCCCTTCCGGGCCGTCGCTCTGTCGCGTCAGCTCCGTCAGTTGGGTCGACGTTCGGGGTGAGACTTCTGTCCGCAAGGGCACAACGGTTTAGGGCCAACTCTTGGATTGGGTTGCTACTTCCTGCGGGGCAGTAGCTGGCAGTTCCAGGCGTCGGATCGATCGTTCGGTCGCAGACCCGAGGACGGAACGGCCTTCTGCAGTAGTGCTAACACGAGGACGGTGGATGGGCTTACCACCTTGGCCGAAAGCTCGGAACCAGCCAGACTCCGTATGCACCTAGGACATCGGCCACTGCAGGGGGGGAAGGTCTGCCGTGAGCGGGCAGGTTCCAATAGTTGCCTGGTACCGCTTCAGAGCCACTTTGGGCCGGCGATGGGGCGGTTACCTCTCGATCGTGTTGCTCATTGCCCTAACCGGGGGAATCGGGTTGGGCTCGATCGCAGCGGCCCGGCGCACCCAGTCCTCGTTCTCAGTCTTCCTCGCCAGTACCAACCCCTCCGACCTGAGCCTGATCAGCCTTTACGGGCCAAACCTGACAAAGGACCTCGCGCGACTCCCCGGCGTCGAGCACGTCGAAGCCGCGTCCAACAGCCTCACGACGTTCCCGCTGAGCGCGAACGGCGCCCCGATCATCGCGGCCGGGTTCTACGCCGGCGAGGTCTCGGCGCTCGGCAGCGTCGATGGCGAATACTTCGACCAGGACCGGGTCACGGCCGTGCAAGGCCGCGTAGCTGATCCGAAGAGCGTGGACGAGTTCGCCGCGACCGCCGAGGCTGAACGACTGCTCGGCTGGCACGTCGGCGAGGTGATCCCATTCGGTATCTATACGACCGCGCAGAGCAACTTGCCTGACTTCGGCACACCGAAAGTCAAGCCGCACCTGCGGCGCATGATGCACCTCGTGGGCACCGTGGTGCTCAACAACGAGGTCGTCCTCGACGAGGTCGATCGTTACCCGGCGTTCGTTCTGTTCACCCCGGCCTTTACCGCAGGTCTCGCGAGCGGGGACCAGTACTTCTACTACGGGCTGAAGCTCCGCGACGGAGCCAACGGCGTCTCGGCCGTGGAACGAGAGATCATCGCCGCCCTCCCGAGGGGAACCACGTACTCGTTCCATGTCACTTCGGTGGTCGAGGGGCAGGTTGACAGGACGGTGAAGCCCGAGGCCATCGCCCTCGGGGTGTTCGGTGCCATCGCCGTGATCGCGGCGCTACTAATCGCCGTCCAGATGATCGCCCGCCAGCTCCAGGCAAAAGAGGAAGACCTCGAGGTGCTGAGGGCCCTCGGCGCGAGCCCCGCGATGGCTGTCGGTGACGCGCTCTTCGGCATACTCGGCGGCGTCGTGGTCGGATCGCTGGTCGCAGTCGCCGTCGCCGTCGGGCTCTCCCCGCTCTCGCCCATCGGCCCGGTGCGGCCCGTGTATCCCAGTTCCGGCGTCGCTTTCGACATCAGCGTGCTCGGGATCGGGCTTGTCGTGCTCATCGGCGCGATCGGTGCCGCGGCCGTCGTCCTCGCCTACCGGTCGGCAACAGGCAAGTGGCACCAGAAGGTCGCGACTAGGCCGGCACGCACATCTGGCGTGGCGAGACTTGCCGCAGACGCCGGCGCCCCGGTGTCGGCGATCGCCGGGGTCCGCTTCGCCCTCGAGCCCGGTCGGGGTCGCACGGCCGTGCCGGTGCGCTCCGCACTTTTCGGGACGGCGCTCGCGATACTGATCGTCGTCGCCACCCTCACTTTCGGCAGCGGGCTCAATACCTTGGTGTCCCATCCGGAGCTCTACGGTTGGAACTGGAGCTACGCGATCTCTTCCAATTATGTGATCCCACTCCAGTCGGTAGCACTTTTGAACAAGGACCCGGACGTCGCCGCGTTCTCAGGCGTCAACTTCGCCAACGCCCAGATCGGCGGCCTGACCGTGCCGATAATCCTCGCGGGTAACAACGCCGCGGTCGCCCCTCCCATGTTGTCGGGACACGAGGTGGAGGCAAACAACCAGATCGTGCTCGGCGCGGCGACTCTCGCCCAGCTGCACAAGCGCGTCGGGGACTACGTCAGGGTGTCCTACGGATCACCGAAAGACGAACCGGTGTACGTTCCCCCGACGCGCATGCTGATCGTCGGGACGGCAACGTTGCCCGCCGTAGGAAGCTCAGGAACCCTTCACACCTCGATGGGCACCGGTGCGATAGTCCCCATCGGGATCGAGCCTCCCGCGTTCCAGAAGTTCCTCCACAACCCGATTCCGACGCTCAACGGACCAACGATGATCTTCGTCAGGTTGCGACCTGGCGTGACGCCGGTGGCGGGACTGGCCAACCTCGACAAGGTCGCGGAGACGGGCACCAAGGTGTTTCTGGCGCTTACCGATGGCACCGGCGCGGGGGCGAGCGTCCAGGTGCTGGCCGTGCAGTACCCCGCCGAGATAGAGAATTACCGCTCGATCGGCTCGACCCCACTCGTTCTCGCAGCTGGGCTGGCCCTTGCGGCCGTCATAGCCCTCGGCCTGACCCTCGTCGCCTCGGTGCGCAGGCGCCGGCACGACCTCGCTTTGTTGAAGTCGCTCGGCTTCACGCAAAGACAGCTCACTGCCTCGGTGATCTGGCAGGCGACTGTCATCGCGGTCATCGGCGTCGTCGTCGGGATCCCGCTCGGCATCGTTCTCGGACGCTCACTGTGGATCCTGTTCGCCCACGAGATATACGCCGTACCGGCACCCACGGTGCCCGTACTGCCTCTCGTCCTGGTCGGCGTCGGCGCACTCCTGCTCGCGAACGTCATCGCAGCGCTCCCGGGCAGGTATGCCTCGCGCACGCCGACGGCCCTTGTACTGCGAGCGGAGTGAACGCACCGCGAACCGAATCACCGGAGTTGGTGCCGCTGCCGCTGGGAGGACCGGTGCGGTCGGGTCTGTCGCGCCAGAGCAACGTCCACCTCTCGGTTCGACGGGCGGGGGACGGCGCACCGAACGGCGGGGTTACGCGCAACCGTGCACTTGGCGCGTCGCACCACCCAGGGGAGTGTGGTGGATCTCCTTCATGATGCGCAGAATGATCCTTCGATGACGTTCCGAGGCCAGGCTGATCGCGGCAGAGTCGATCAGGCGTACGGGTAGCCTTCTCATCTGCGGCGGAACTGAGATTAGGCGGGCGACGTTCGGGCAGCGGGTTGCGTTCGAAACCCATTGCCCAAGACCGCCGCACGAGACAATCGGCCGGACGATGTGACCGGCTGCTATGCCTGAGCGAGAGCCCTGGAGTTGCCCCGGCGGATGCCGATCAACTCGGGGAGCACGCCGTCTGAGGCTGCAACGCCAGAGTCGGCGCAGCAAGACGGCTGGTTCGTGGCTGAACGACAGCCGTAGAACTCTGCCAGTCTCCGTAAGGCAACCAAGGGTCACGGGTAACATGATGCGCTGTGCGCTGCAGGGCTGGGTGGGGCGGGTTCTTTGTAGTACTGGCGGGGGGAGCTGCCTTGGCACTAGGCGGCGTATCTACTCTTGCAGCGAACGCTTCGGTCTCGGTGCCGGTACCGACGCGTCCACTGCCGGACTTCGGCAACCCGGCTGGCCACGCGCGGGTGCCGCTCGCCGGCGATGCGGTCGCCACTAACCACCCGAGCCATGTCATCGGCAACGGCACACCCACCAGTTGCACGTCAGCCGCGGTCGTAAGGGCAGTCGCTAGCGGCGGCGTCATTGTTTTCAAATGCGGTCCGGGCCCTGTGACCATAACAATGACTGCGACTGCCAGGGTCGTGAACACCAGCCACCTGATCGTCCTGGATGGCGGCGGGACAGTCACCCTGAGCGGCGCCGGGAAGCGTCAGATCCTCTACATGAACACCTGCGATAAGAGACAGCAGTGGACCACCTCGGATTGCTACGACCAGGAATGGCCCGAGCTCGTCGTACAGAACATGACCTTGGAGAATGGCAATTCCACAGTCAGTCAATCCAAGGGCACGAGCTTCGGGGGTGGGGGTGGCGGCGCCATATTCGACCTAGGTGGCCAACTTAAGGTGGTCAACTCCCGGTTCATCGACGACAGCTGTTACCACGTCGGCCCAGACCTCGGAGGCGCCGCGGTCCGCGCCCTGGCCCAGTGGCGCAACAAGCCTGTGTACATCACCGGCGACACGTTCCGAGGCGGGCGGTGTTCCAACGGGGGGGCGCTCAGCAGCATCGGGGTCTCTTGGGTAGTGCTCAACAGCGTGATGACCAACAACGACGCCATCGGCTACGGAGCGAACCCGGCCGCGCGGGGCACCCCGGGCGGAGGCAGCGGCGGTGCCATCTACTGCGATGGAGACAGGTACTCGCTCGAGATCGAGGGCACAATCATCCGCGACAACCAGGCCCGCGAGGGCGGCGGTGCCATCTTCTTCGTAAGTGACGACAACACGGGCACGCTGACCGTCGAGAACTCGACATTGGACGACAACCCGAGCATGGGCTTTTGGACACGACCCTACCCCGGCATCTTCTTTCAGAGCTCCGGGCATCCAAGAGTGGTCGACTCCAGCATCAGCTGAACGAGTACTGCGCTCAGCTGAAGAAACGGCCTATCAGGGCTGGCAGACTGGGCGCACCGCCGAAATATTGCTCCTTGGAGCCCCCTCCATGTGCGCACCTCTCTTACCCGGCCTCCCTAACGGGGTTATCGGGTTGCTGATGGGCATCTCGTGTACCTGCGCTCGAAGCACCCTAACCGCACTGCCCAAACAGGACGGGTGTTCGTTGCCCTCAGAGCCAGCCAGCGACTTTCACGGTAGTAAGAAATACTCGCCGCTCGTTCGTCTATAGAGCTGAGGAGGTCAAGACAATGAGAATACGTGAGGGAATGATCGACGTTCCCGGTGGCCGCGTCTGGTACCGCAGTGTCGGTCACGGAGGCATCCCGCTGCTATGCCTCCACGGTGGGCCGGGCATGACGCACAACTACATCGACCCTCTAGAAGACCTGGGCAACCGCCGCCAGGTCATCTTCTACGACCAGCTCGGCTGCGGGCGTTCCGACAAGCCGGACGACACGTCGCTGTGGACGGTTCAGCATTTCGTTCGCGAGGTCGAGGTGGTCCGGAGTGCTCTGGACCTTGATCGGTTCCACCTCTTCGGCAGCTCGTGGGGCGGTCAGTTGTCCATGCAGTATGTCCTCGACTACCAGCCGGCCTCGTTGGTCAGCCTGTTGATGTCCGGGAGTCCAGCCAGCATGCCCCGTTGGGTCCAGGGATGCGCACAGCTGTTCGCCGATCTACCTGCCGAGGTCCAACACGTGATAACCCGGCACGAGCGAACGGGCTTCACCTCCTGCCCCGAGTACATCGGGGCGGTGAACGTGTTCTACAAGCGCCATCTCTGCCGTCTCGATCCCTGGCCGCCCGGGCTAGAACGCACCTTTGCCGAGATGAGCCAAGTTGTGTACGAGACTATGAACGGGCCAAGCGAGTTCACGGTCACGGGACGGTTCCGTGATTGGGACATTTTCGACCGCCTGGGTGAAATCCGTGTCCCCACGTTGGTCATGAGCGGACGTTACGACGAGTTGAGGCCCGACCAGGCCGAAGATATACACAAGGGCATCGCCGGCTCGGAACTGGTGATTTTCGAGAACAGCTCGCACACACCGTTCCACGAGGAACGGGAATCGTTCATGAGCAGGGTGAACAGCTTCCTCGATCGCGTAGAAGCCACTTGAGTCCCCGCGCCGAGGGCGCGAGGTCGTGGACGTCGCTGACGATTTCGCGACCTTCATCCGGTGAGCTTGAAAAGTGCAAACCAACCCTGGCTTGGTCTCGCCACTCACCGCCATCCTGTGCGTCTCCTCCGGAGCCAATCAGTTCTCCGGCTCCGGAAGGACCCCGCCATCCGCGACGGCAGACAAAGAGACTGGAACCTCACCCTTGAACAAACGGTCGGGGCTCCTTGTTGACGCGCGGACGACGAGTTGGCACGGCACAAGTCGAGTGCCATGAGTGCTGCGCCCGTCGATCGCGGCGAGCAGAATTTGCGCGGCTGTTTGCCCGATCTGAGAGAGATTCATGTCGATTGTCGTGAGCGGCGGCCTCGCAGCGTCGGCCATGACTGTCCAGTTGTCGAAACCGATGAGGGCGATGTCGTCAGGCACTTTGAAGCCGCTTTCCCGGAGACATTCGGCGACTCCACGCGCAATCTGGTCGCTTCCGCAAAATACGGCGTCCACGTCGGGGGCTTGACGCAACAGGATGCTCGCTGCCTGTCGTCCCCACTCCTCGCTCCACTCCCCATGGATGGGACCTTCACCAGCCATGGTGAGCCCCGCGTCTGCCAGAGCCTTCGTTGCGCCGGCTGCGCGAAGCCGGACTGCTCTGAAGTCCAACGGTCCGGTGATATGTCCGATTCTTTCCCGTCCCGTCGCGAGCAGGTACTCGACGGCGAGACGCCCACCTCCCTCATCGTCCGGCAGAACCGAAACGTCCTCGGGGTTCGTTGACTCGCACATCGCGTAGACGATCGGGATGGAGACATTCGTACTGAGCGGTGGTCGTGGGTCGCTACGTCTACCAGTGACGATGATCCCGTCGACCCGCCGCGAGAGCAGCGTGCGCAGGTAGTGCTGCTCTCGAATGGCGTCGTCGCGCCCGTCACACAGCAATACAGCGATTTGCCCCGCATGGAGGGCATCCTCTGCTCCGAGCATGACAGGAATACTGAACCTGCCGAAGCTGTCGTTGGTGATCAACCCTACTGTGAAGCTCCTCCCAGTCAGCAGGTTCCTGGCCAACGCATTCGAGTGAAATCCGAGTTGTTCGGCAACCTTTAGCACTTCTGCTCGTGTCCGGGTGCTCACACCCTCTCTTCCGTTCAGCGACTTTGACACGGTGCCGATGGACACGCCCGCGAGCGCGGCAACGTCGCGAATCGTGGGGGTTCTCCGGTGTTTGTGCACTTGCCGGACGTTGGCGCTGCGCTCGCCAGCCAGTGGCACATCATCACGTTGGGTCGCGGAAGACACCTCTTCCTCACGATTCTCGCTCACGGTCTGCCGTTTCAGCGTGCTAAGTCCTGGGCGAGCCGGGAGTACCCCTGACTCCCGCGCAGCTCACGGCTGAAGCGTGTCGCGGTCACGTCACCGACGAGAACCAGCTCCACACCTGCAACCACTGCCAGGCCGCCGATAAGCTCATTGGCTTCTTGCACGTCGATCCCCTTCGAATAGCTCGTTACATTGATCGCCGGACCACTGACCGATTCTTGCCTCAAAGAATCCGTTGGCGCGGCTATTCCTTGTGGCCCCAGACGTGAGCGACTTGACTCAGCCCTTGACAGCACCGGAGACGAGTCCCCGCACGTAGTAGCGCTGCAGTGCAACATAGATGATGATGCAAGGGATCATGGCGATTACTGCTCCCGCGACAAGGACGCCGTAATTGATCTGACCGTATGTGTCGCTCGACTCGACGTTCACGAGCGCCACTGGCAGCGTGTACACAGAGTCGTTCGTCGTGAAGGTAAGTGCCCCGAGGAACTCGGTCCAGGAGAACAAGAAGGCGTACAAGACGGTGGTTGCGATGCCGGGAACGACCATCGGCCGAAGCACTCGTGTGAGCGTCGACATAATCGAGGCACCGTCTACTTCCGCGGCATCGACCAGCTCGTTCGGTATCTGCAAGAAGGTGTTGCGCATCAGGTAGGTACCGAACGGTAGGTTGAACGCCGTGTAGAACAACGCCAGGCCGGGAAGGCTGTTCAGAAGGTGAAGGTAGTGCAACTCTAAGAAGAGGGGCGTCAGGACCGCCTGGAACGGCACCATGAAGGCAAGCAGGACCAGGGCAAAGGCGAGGCTCGACCCACGAAACTTGAACCTCCCGAAACCGTAGCCAGCAAGCGTCGCCACGAGGGCGGTGATCGCGGAGGTCGCAACTGCAACGATGAGGCTGTTCATGACGTTGCGAAGGATGTCGTCGCTACTGAGCAGCTCTACGTAGTTGTGGAAGCCGAGATTGGAGAAGCTCTTCAGGGACGGAGGCGAAATGATTTCGCCGGGCGCCTGGAAGGAGCGGAGGATCTCCCACAGGAGAGGCACGACGAATATCGCACTGATCATTGCCCCTGCGACAAGATAGAGGGGCAGTCCCCCTCGTGCTCTTCGACGGCTCGGCTCCGTCCTCCTCGCAGTCTGCTCAAACATCGTCACGGCTCAAGAAGTGGATCTGCAGGAACGTGATGAAGCCGACGACCGCGACGAGGACGACCGACATCGCGCTCGCGGACCCGACGCTCATCGAGGCATTGAAGGTCTCATAGATCTGCATGACAACGCTCTGTGTGCTCGAACCTGGCCCACCGTCGGTGATGATGAAGAACTGGTTGAACGCCAGAAGCGAGCCGATGATTGATATCACGAGGCTGAGCACGATCGAGCGACGTAGGAGCGGGATGGTGATCATCCGTTCCGACTGCCACCACGAGGCACCATCTATGCCTGCTGACTCGTAGAGCTGCTCCGGAATGCTCTGCATCCCCGCCATGAGCAACATCATGGTCAGCCCGGAGGCGAACCAAACGACAAGGATGCAGATCGCCGTGAGCGCGAGGCCGGTGCTTGCCGTCCACGGCGTGTTGATGCCGACGATGTGGAGCTTGGAAAGGACGACGTTCACAGTGCCGAAGCCCGGTTGGAGCTCGACATAGATGAGGAAGCTCAGAGTGCTGAGTCCGATGATGAACGGGAGGAAGAAACATGTGCGGAACAGCGTCGAGCCGCGGCGGTTGGAACGGACAAAGACGGCAAGCAGATAGCCGAACACCAGGATCGGCACGGTAACGATCGCCGTGTACTCCAAAGTGAACAAGATCGAGTGGATGAAAACGGTGTTATGGATGAGCGCGGTGTAGTTTGCGCCACCGATCCAGCTAATCGGGCCGATAAGTGGCCAATTGGTGAAGGAGATGTAAACGCCGAAGCCAAGCGGGTACAAGATGAAGACCCCGACAATCGCGATGGCTGGAGCGATTAGTGCGTACGCGGCACGAGCCTCGCGACGAGCGCGAGCCCGAGACCGTCCAACAGGTTTCGCCGACAAAGAGCGCGGTCCACCGGAAAATGGCGCTGCCCGTACTGGCGATGTGGGCCTTGGCACCCTCTCACCTCTCCTGCCGGTGGGTCCGGACGTCACAATTAAAGACGCGTTTAGTAGTCGAGAAAAGCAACGCGGCGGCGCCGCCTTGAAAGGGCAGCGCCGCCGCGGCTGTGACTGCTACGAGGTAACCGAGTTGAGGGTGGCCTGGATGCCGCTCTGCCCGATCACAAGCGCTTGACTGACGTTGTCGCTGTAGACAGCCTCGTCGAACATCTTCAACCACGGCGAGGCCGGCTCGTTGAACACCTGGTCGTAGGCCAGGGTGTACTCGACGGACCCGTAAGGAAGCGTGTCGAGCGCCACGGCGTCGTACGGGTACGCCTTCACGTACGCCGGCGTGACGATGTCACTGCGCACCGGCGACTCGCCATTAGGCGCGTATTGGAGCTGCACCCCCTTGGAAAGGAACCACTGTGCAACTTCCCAAGCACCCGAGGGGTTCTTGGCTCCGGCGGGGATCACGAAGTCGTCGCCGCCATCGAATGTGCTCCCGTGGCCGCCGTTTTCGCTCGGCAGCGGAACGTCGGCGAAGTCGCTGGCGGGCAGGCCTTCTTTGAGGTACGTGTTGAAGAACCCGTAGTCACCCGGCAGCATGCCGATGTTGCCCTTGCCGAAGTCCTGGCCCCACGTTGGGCCGCTCTGGGTCTGGGAATCGGCCGGCGCCTCTTTGGCGGCCCAGATCTGTGCGTAAAGGCTGAGCAACGCCTTGAGCGGCTGGTTGTGCAGGACATTCGCCGTTTGATGGCCGAGTGCGCCCTCGATCAGGTGCTGGCCGCTCGCCCAAATGTCCGGGAGCATCACAAAGCCCAGGCAGCCCTGGCAGTCACCCGCGAACGACAAACCGTAGACGGGTTTGGACGGCGTGCTGAGCGCGGTGATCAACTTGGCGTCTTTCGCGATAGCCGCGAACGTCGTCGGTGGATTGTTGATGTGCGCCTTCTTGAACAGCGCCTTGTTGTACCAGAGCACCGACAGGTCGGAAAGATAGGGCACTCCGTAATACTGAGTCCCGATCGTCGCGAGAGCCAGGTGGCCTGGGCTGAGCGCAGACTTGTACGGCAGGGCGTTCACGTACTTCGTGATGTTGAGGAGCGCGCCCTCGTGCGCGAACTCCGGTACGTCGATGTCGTTCAGCCCCACAAGGTCCGGCGGGTCACCAGCCCGGATCGCGGTCGCGAGCTGGCTCGTGTCGTCGTTGGGCGAAGTCAGGTGGAGCACGATCTTCAAGTTCTTGTGCGTCTTGTTGAACTCCGGCACCAACACGACCGCGGCAGAGCTCGTCGCGTCCCTGGCCCAGAATTCCACAGTCCCCGTCGCATTCACGCCGAAGGTCGGGCTCGTCCTCACCGCCTTTGAGCTCGCCCCCGCCGACATGGCCGTGACCCCCGTTATGGACAGCGCCGTCACCGTTGCGGCCGCTGCGACGAGGGCCTTCCAATACTTCTTCCGCATAACGAACCCTCCTGTACTGGTAGAGAACGACTTACTCGGGTTTTCGTAATGTTACGAAAACCTTTTCGTCAAGTTTCACGGTACCCCCGTGGTCACCGTTAGTCAATGGGCGCCCCCCCGTCTGCCTGGCTGATGAGGCTCCTGATTCGTAGAGGAGGATTTCACAGGGATCCAGACGCGCATCTGCGTTGTGCCGCGGTTTCCCCATGCGTAGTAAGGGATGGCGCGCATCTCGACGGCGCGCTCTTGTAGGTCGCTCTGGCTGGTTATCGACAAGCCTCCACGGCTGGTCGCGACGGGCTCACCGTAGGGCCATCTCGATCTCGACTGCACGGTCCTGCCGTCCAGGTTAAGAGCCACGACGCTCTGGCCGGCGATGTCGAAACCCTTCTCTTCTCTTGGGACTGCGGACGCGTCTACCGAGACGCCATTCAGGCTTGCGCCTTTTGGAAGGTCTATTCCTTCGAGACAATAAACAAGGGGCCCGCGCTCGAATGCCACGCAGCCGCGCACGGCGTCGATCTCGTGCGCAGCACCGACAGCGCGAACTCGCATCGGTAGCTCGAGCGCGATCTCGTCTGACACTGACCACTGCCGGCGAAGCCTGAGATAGCCCTTTTCGCAAGGCTCCGCCGGTACACGGCGCCCGTTGAGCGTGCAGCGGACGTCACGGCTCCAAGTAGGCACGCGAAGCGCTATCTCCTCAACCTCAAGCGGCGCGGCAACCACACGTATCGCGACGGTGCCTTCAAAGGGATAACCGGTCGTGACCGCGAGTTCGAACGGGCCGGCACCTCCCCGCGCGGTTCGGATCCTGCACGGCAGGTACTGGTGTAGCTGCACCCCTTCGGCCGTTTGAGTAGCCGCGTAGTGCTCAAGGCTCGCCAGCAGGCGCATGATGTTAGGCGGACAACACGCGCAGTCGTACCAGGCTTGCCGAGTAGCTGGCTCCCTCGACTGCAAGGGATTGACGTAAAAGAAGCTCGTGCCGTCAAAGCCGACACTGGCGAGAAAGCCGTTGTAGAGAGTGCGTTCCATGAGCTCCGCGTACACCGCTTCGCCGGTAAGCAACAGCAGGCGCCAGTTCCACATGATCGACGCGACTGCGGCGCACGTCTCGCAGTAGGCGCGGTCCGGTGGCAGCTCGTACGCATCGCCAAAGGCTTCGTCCTTGTGTCTCGAGCCGATCCCACCTGTGAGATACGTCTTCGTCTCAACCATGTCGCGCCACTGTGCGAGGATCGACGTCAAGAGCCCTGATTGACCAGTCTCGATATAGAGATCGGTAGCTCCGGCAAGCAGGTAGAGCGCTCGCACGGCGTGACCTCGTATGGTCCGCGCCTCTTCAAAGGGAATGTCATCTTGAAAATAGGACGGCCCGAACGCGTGCCAACTCAGCGAGGCGTGTCCACGACGCCTGATCAGGTCGGCCGCAAGGTCTACGAGGCGACCGTCGCCATTGGTCCTGTATAGCTCTACGAGTGCCATCTCGATCTCCGGATGGCCCGGCACGAAGTCAGAGCGTTCGACGGGCAACACGTTGACAAGCAGGGATGCGAAGCGGTTCGCGACACCTGCGAGTGCGCCTGGAGCGTTGCTGGTGCGAGTGTCCGCCACAGAGGCCTGCATGAGATGGCCAGCGCAGTAGAGCTCGTGACCCATCGCTGGATTGGCGAAACGACGGCCGTCTTCAACCGCCTGCACATAGGAGTTCAAGTAACCATCGCTCGTCTGGGCTGCCTCGATGACCTCGACGCTCGACGCGAAGAACCTCTCCTGCTCGGCGTCGCGGCCATGCGCTCTTTCCCAGGCAACCGCCTCAAGGACCTTGTAGAGGTCCGAGTCGCGAAACACAGGCAGTCGGTACTCGCCGCGAGACTTCCGGGCCGCGATTCGGAGGTTCTCGACCGTCCCGGTCTCCTCAAGCATCTTCGTCCCGTACGGGATGGTCACCTCGCGATTGAGACGCTGTCTCGCGCCCCACAGTCCGTCGTCAATCTCGACAACGCCGTCAACAAGGGGCTGCAGGGCAAGTAGCTTCCGCTCGACTGGTTTGACGGGTCCCGTGCTCACTGCAGCAATCCTCCCGGTTTCGACCAGCCCTACGAGCACGAATGGAAAACCTTTTCGTCCGTGGATAATGTTAACGACAGGCCCCCATCTGGTCAAGGGGCAGAGGGCCCTCGGTCACGGGTGGGTGAACGGTTGGCGGACGTAACCACGACCGCCAGCACGCAGGCGCTCCGAGTCACCCAGCGTGACGACAGCTTGAGACTCTTAGCTGCTCTAGAGCGCGCTCGTACGGACACCCAGGTCGGCGCCTTCGGGCGCGTGCTACGGCACCAGCCCCGTCAACCACAGGTCGAGCGTCTCTCCAACTCAAGAATGAGCTGGATCCCAAAAGGACGAGGAGCTCGCGGCCGAGATCGGGCTTGGCCCGTCACAGCTGACCGACGACAGCCTCGACTGCGTCGAGGATCTCTCCCGATTCCACGAGGGCTGCCATGGCGTTGTGGTCCGGGTACAGTGGGCGGTCTTCGCCAAGGTGCTCGACGTGCCTGCGAACGACCTCGTGCGCCACACGTACGCCCTTGCCCGGCGTGAAGTCGCGAAAGTCGAGAGCCTGCGCGGCAGCCATGAACTCGATCCCCAGCACTGCCCAGGCGTTGTTCAGGATCTGACGGTTCTTGAGGGCCGTGTTCATGCCCATCGAGACGAAGTCCTCCTGGTCGGCCGCGGCCGGGATCGACATGGTAGAGGCCGGGGCAGCGAGGATGCGCTGTTCTGTGATCAGCGCATCGGCTGTGTACTGGCTGAGCATGAGACCGCTGTAGAAGCCCGGATCGGCGGTCAAGAAGGCGGGAAGCCCCTGACTCAGGGCCGGGTTCTCGAGCCGGTTCATCCGCCGCTCAGACAGGACGCTCACCATGGTGAGCGCCTGGCCGACCATCTCCATCGGCAACGACACCGGCGTGCCTTGAAAGTTTGCGCC
>Ga0181532_10002128_pt1 | contig 18591 bp, 15 predicted proteins | sample PEATcosm2014_Bin_33_FD_119768 | JGI IMG/M metagenome (GOLD analysis project Ga0181532, IMG submission 119768) | Peatland microbial communities from MTU Mesocosm Facility, Houghton, MI, USA - PEATcosm2014_Bin11_30_metaG | ecosystem: Environmental > Terrestrial > Soil > Wetlands > Peat | place...
ATTGCTTGCGGTTTGCAGCTCACCCTGCGGGTGAGTCTGATCGAACTCTTCTTCTTTGCTCATGCCGAACAATACTAACCATTTCTCTCTTCAAGCCTCGAGGTCTACTGCCGTTTTTAGGGTCATTAGTTTGGCCTCCACCAGGGAGGGCCGCATGACGTAGAGCGCCCAGGCCGTGCCTTCTCTAATCAGTTGTGGTCGAGAAGTTTACGGCCCTGTGGAGCAACCGGTCGACCGACGGTGAAGGATTTCACGTTAAACTTGGCAGTAATGATCACGTGCGCTTCGAGAAATCGAAAAACGCTCATCATAAGTCCCCTCGCGGAACCACCTACCAGGGTTGTGACGCTGCAGCGAAGAGGTGCCAAAGCTGCCCAGGGGGATTGCAGAAAGAGCAAGAACGGTCACAAGGTGAGGTGACAGATGTCAGCAGACGTGGCGCTCCGCAGCCCCTGGGATGGCGCGACGTTGCCCACAGCAACGAGCAGAAGTGGCCGATTGCGGCTGCTCGATTCGCGCTGTTTGATGAGTAGTCTGTCCGTTCGTCGGTCCGCACCGAAGCGTGCATCTTTACCTAGACCGCATCTTAGTTGGGAAGTCCGCGCATGAGTTTGTCTGCTCTGGTGCAGTATGCCTCCTTTCTTCTTGTCGTGACCCTGCTTGTCAAGCCGGTCGGGCGCTACATGGCCCGCGTCTTTCAAGGCGAAAGAACACTGCTCGACCCGATCCTGCGCCCGCTCGAGCGACTGATCTACCGGTTGACCGGCGTTAAGCCCAAAGCGGAGATGCATTGGCAGGAGTACGCTTGCGCGTTTGTCGTCTTCGGGATGGTTGGCACGCTGCTTCTGTATGCGATCTTGCGTTTGCAGCGTTTCCTGCTGTGGTTCTATCCCAGCTACATGACGACGCCGATGACGCCAGATCTGGCGATGAATACCGCAGTGAGTTTTTCCACGACCAGTACCTGGCAGGCCTATGGCGGCGAAACCAGCTTGAGCTACTTCAGCCAGATCGTAGGACTTACCGTCCAGAATTTTCTCGCGGGCGCGGCGGGGCTGGCGGTGGGAGTAGCTTTCATTCGTGGCCTCGCGCGTGATCGCGCCGAGACCCTGGGGAACTTCTGGGTTGATCTGGTCCGTTCCATCCTTTGGGTGCTGTTGCCGCTGTCGATTGTTGGCGCGCTTGTGCTGGCCTGGCAGGGTGTGCCCATGAATTTTCACCCTTATACGCAAGCAACCGCTGTCGAGGGCCAAAGGCAAACCATTGCGCAGGGACCGGTTGCGGCGCTGGAGATCATCAAGAACCTGGGGACCAACGGCGGTGGTTTCTTCAACGCGAATGGCGCACATCCGTATGAGAACCCTACTCCGCTGGCAAACTTCATCGAGATGCTTGCCATCGCAGTGCTGCCGGCTGCTTTCACGCACACCTACGGGTTGATGGTCGGCAGGCCGCGCCATGGTTGGGTCCTGTATCAGGTCATGGTCTTTTTGTTTACGGTTGGACTTCTGGTGTGCGGCTGGGCAGAACAACGCGGCAATCCGCTGCTTCCGCGCGCGTTGAATACCGGCGCCGGCATTGCTCAAGCTGGTGGCAACATGGAAGGCAAGGAGGTCAGGTTTGGCATAACCTCGTCGGTCCTGACCGCAGTTACAACCTCGAATGGCGCAACCGGTTCTTACAATTCCATGCATGACAGCTACACGCCGCTCGGCGGAATGGTGCCTCTGATCAACATGCTGCTCGGAGAAATAGTCTTTGGCGGGCTGGGCACGGGACTCTATAGCATCGTCATGGTCGCGCTGGTCGCTCTGTTTCTTGCCGGGCTGATGATCGGCCGCACACCTGCATACTTAGGCAAGCGAATTCGGGCCGCGGAGAGCAAGATGATTATGCTGTATATTCTTGCAGGTTCGATGTCCATTTTGCTTTTTGCCGCTTTGGCTGTGCTCACCAAAGCAGGGCTGGCCGGATTGGTTACCAACAAAGGCACGCACGGTTTCACGGAAATCTTATTTGCCTACGCGTCAGCAAACGCAAACAACGGTCAGAACTTCGCCGGGCTGAACGCGAACAGCACGTTTTACAACCTGACGACGGCGATAACCATGATGGTGGGCCGCTTCGGCTTGGCGATTCCGGCGCTCGCTCTGGCGGGCCTGTTTGCGGCCCAGCAGCCAACTCCGGACAGCGCAGGCACGTTGCCTACGAACTCGTGGTCGTTTGCTATTTTACTGACCCTCACCGCGCTGATCGTCTCCGCACTCAGCTACTTCCCAGCCCTTGCGCTGGGACCGCTGCTGGAACATCTGACGATGGTGCGATAGGTCGCGGAAGACGAAGGAGTTCGCTCGACGCGGCTTTTTTAGGGAGGATTTCGTGAATTTGGTCCGGTCGGCCCAGCTGCTAGCAACCGTAAGTGCTTCAACTTACTTAACTTGTGGCCCCAAGCCAAATTCCAAACTTGAATGGCTTACGGATCTCCCCGTTCTCGGTCTTTATAAAACATTTACGAACTTTTTAGCCGGGGCTTACGGGCGGAATGCTCCAATCCTATTGTGTAACCACGCACGGGCACACGTGTGGGAAAGGAATTATGGGCACTCTCTTCTTAATCATTTGTGGCGTAGCTGTCGTGTTCTACGTAGTGTTCCTGATTCAATGCTCGCGCCCCCCGCACGCTGTCAAGAAGGTGTCTTTTCGCAAGCTGGCATCCAACAGAGCCGTCGATTCCGCAGCCGGACGGCGGTTCCTGGCCCATCTGGAAAAAGAGATGGCGGAGTTCCTCTCTACGCATTATGGCTCAGCGACGCTCTCGCTGATTGCGATGGCATTGCTTTTAATTCCAATCGTCGCCCCATGGATACAGAACACAGTCAACCAGTTCAGTCGTGGTGCCTGACCAGCGCGCAAAGCTCTTTTCCAAAAACCCAGAACACGGCTACGGTGGGTGTGATCTGGTGGTTTGGCCGCAAACAGGGACCGTGGTAGGAAACAAGGGATTTAGGAGTTGAACATGCAAGACCTGTTGTTTGTCGCAATCACGATTGCATTCTTCGCGTTGTCGCTGGGGTACGTCCACTTCTGCGACCGGGTTAAGTGAGGGATTTATGCACATCGAGTCAACAATCATGCTGGTCATTTGCGCATTGATGATGATTTACCTCTTCTACGCGCTGCTACGACCGGAGAAGTTCTGACATGACTGCCAATGGATGGTTCCAAATCATTGTGTTTCTTGCTCTGATCCTCGCCGTGACCAAGCCCATGGGTGTCTTCCTGACGCACGTCTTCAATCGCGAGCGTACGTTCATGGATCCGGTGCTGCGACCAGTTGAACGCCTGCTGTATCGCGTCACCGGCGTGGATGAAAACCATGAGATGCGCTGGACCGAGTATGCCTTCGCGATGCTGTTGTTCAGCGTTGTCTCCATGTTGCTGCTGTATCTCATCCAGCGTGTGCAAGGTTTTCTGCCCTTAAATCCGCAGAAGTTCGGCGCGGTAAACCCGCCCCATCTGGCGTTCAACACGGCGGCTTCATTCACCACGAATACCAACTGGCAATCGTACTCGGGTGAATCCACCATGAGCTATTTCACCCAGATGGCTGGCCTCGCCTACCACAACTTCATTTCGGCCGCGACCGGCATCGCGCTGGCGATTGCTTTCATTCGCGGCATTGCCCGCCGGCAGATGCAAACCATCGGCAACTTCTGGGTGGATATGACCCGCTCATGCCTGTGGGTACTGCTGCCGTTCAGCATCGTTGGGGCCCTGCTTCTGGTTTCGCAAGGCGTGGTGCAGAACCTCAAGCCCTATGACTCGGTAAAGCTGGTTGAACCGCAGCAGGTCCAACATGTGAATCCCGACGGTAAACCGGCCGTCGATGCGAGCGGCAAGCCGGTCATGGACACCGTTACAAGCCAGAACGTTGCGCAAGGTCCAGTGGCGTCGCAGGAAATCATCAAGGAGTGGGGAACTAATGGTGGCGGCTTCTTCAACGCCAACAGTTCGCATCCCTTTGAGAATCCGACTCCCTTTTCCAACTTGATCGAGCTGTTCTGCATATTTGCCATATCCGCCGGACTCACCTATACGCTGGGCCGCATGACGGGCTCGCAGCACCACGGATGGGCAGTTTGGGCGGCGATGGCGATCCTGTTTCTGGTGGGCGTCACAACGGCGTATTGGGCTGAGTCTCGGGGCAATCCGCTTCTCGCCGGGGCCGATCAGCATGTGACGGCTATGCAGCCGGGCGGCAACATGGAAGGCAAGGAAGTCCGCTTTGGCATCACCAACTCCGCTCTATTTGCAACCGTGACCACGGATGCGAGCTGCGGTGCCATCAACGGCTGGCACGATTCGTTCACGCCGCTCGGCGGGATGGTGCCTCTGGTCAACATCATGCTGAGCGAGGTGATCTTCGGCGGCGTGGGCGCCGGCATGTACGGCGTGTTGATCTACGTCGTGCTGGCGGTGTTCATCGCCGGACTGATGGTCGGCCGCACGCCGGAATATCTCGGCAAGAAGATCGAAGCCTACGACGTGAAGATGGCGATGCTGGTCGCGCTCGTCTTCCCGCTGGTGATTCTGGTGTTCACCGGAGTCTCCTCGGTCAATGGTTTCGGGACTTCGGGCATCAGCAATCCCGGGCCGCACGGATTCTCTCAGATGTTGTACGCATATGTTTCGGGCGCCGGTAATAACGGCTCTGCCTTCGGCGGACTGACTACCAACACGCTCTGGTACAACACGACACTCGGTTTCGACATGTTGATTGGGCGGTTCCTGATGATCATCCCCATGCTGGCCATCGCCGGGAACCTCGCGGGCAAGAAGTACGTTCCGCCTTCGCTCGGAACTTTTCCGGTGACAACGCCATTGTTCACAGCGCTGCTGATCGGGGTGATCCTCATTGTCGGCGCATTGACATTTTTCCCAGCGCTCAGCCTGGGACCAATTCTTGAGCACCTGCTGATGCAAGCAGGAAAGGTCTTCTGAGGTTCAAAAATGGCGAGCAAGAGTTCGAAAAAGAAAGTCTGGGATGTAAGAATTGTCCAGCGCGCGATCCTGGATTCGTTTATCAAGCTGGATCCACGCCACATGATGGGTAATCCCGTCATGTTTGTGGTGGAAGTCGGCAGCGTGATCACCACGGTGCTGCTCTTCCGCGGCGGCTCAGCCTTCGGGTTCAATCTCCAGATCACGTTGTGGCTGTGGTTCACGGTGCTGTTTGCCAACTTCGCCGAAGCCATGGCCGAGGGCCGCGGCAAAGCCCAGGCCGACACGCTGCGGAAGGCGCGCTCGGAAACCATCGCCAACCGCATCGTTGAAGATGGCCGGACCGAGCAAGTGCCCAGCTCGAAGCTGCGTGCTGGGGATATGGTCATCGTCTCGGCCGGAGAATTCGTCCCGTCGGATGGAGAGATCACCGAAGGCGTTGCCTCGGTGGACGAATCCGCCATCACTGGCGAGTCTGCTCCCGTCATTCGCGAGGCGGGCGGCGATCGCTCCGCCGTAACCGGCGGAACGCGTGTCCTCTCCGACCAGATCAAAGTGAAGGTTACGTCCAATCCCGGCGAGACCTTTCTTGATCGGATGATCGCGCTAGTCGAGGGCGCGGAGAGGCAGAAGACGCCCAACGAGATCGCACTGAATATTCTGCTGGCTGGTCTGACGATTATCTTCCTGCTGGCCGTCGTAACCTTGCAACCGTTCGCTATCTACTCTGGCTCGCCGCAGACCGTGTTCGTGCTCGTGTCGCTGCTGGTGTGCCTCATTCCCACCACCATTGGCGGCCTGCTCTCAGCCATCGGCATCGCGGGCATGGACCGCCTGATTCAGCACAACGTGCTGGCCATGTCAGGGCGCGCCGTCGAGGCTGCCGGCGATGTGGATACATTGCTACTCGACAAGACCGGAACGATCACGCTTGGCAATCGCCAGGCGGCTTCGTTCATTCCGGCTCCTGGCGTGACGGAAGCCGAGATGGCGGACGCCGCGCAGCTCTCATCGCTGGCGGACGAAACGCCCGAAGGCCGCTCGATCGTTGTGCTGGCAAAGGAGAAGTATGGTCTGCGCGGCCGCGAGTTGTCGTCGCACGAGATGGAATTTGTGCCATTCACGGCGCAGACGCGCATGTCGGGCGTGAACATGAATGGGAACCAGATCCGCAAAGGGGCGGTGGATGCGATCAAGCGTTATCTGGAGGCTAATGGCGGCCTGATGCCAGCTGAAGTGCAAGCTAGCGTCGAACTCATCGCACGCTCGGGCGGCACGCCTTTGGTTGTTGCCGAAAAGGGGCGAGCGCTCGGTGTGATTCACCTCAAAGACATCGTGAAGGGTGGTATGCAAGAGCGCTTCGACCAGCTCCGCGCGATGGGCATCAAGACGGTGATGATCACCGGCGATAACCCACTCACTGCTGCCGCAATTGCCCGCGAAGCGGGTGTGGACGATTTTCTCGCCGAAGCTACACCCAAGGACAAGATGGACCTTATCCGCCGCGAGCAGGCGCAAGGCAAGCTCGTCGCCATGACAGGCGACGGAACCAACGACGCTCCAGCGCTGGCGCAAGCCGATGTCGGCGTGGCCATGAATACCGGTACCCAGGCGGCCAAGGAAGCCGGCAACATGGTTGACCTCGACTCGAATCCGACCAAGCTCATCGAAGTGGTCGCCATCGGCAAGCAGTTGCTGATGACGCGCGGTTCGCTGACGACGTTTTCCATCGCCAACGATGTGGCGAAATACTTTGCCATCATCCCTGCGATGTTCGCCGGAACTTTTCCAGTGCTGAACGCGCTGAACATCATGGGGCTTCGCACACCGCAGTCGGCTATCCTGTCGGCGGTGATCTTCAACGCGATCATTATTATTGCCCTGATTCCTCTCGCGTTGCGGGGCGTGAAGTACCGTCCCATGGGCGCGGCGGCGCTCTTGCGTCGCAATCTGTGGATTTATGGTGCGGGCGGAATTGTCGTGCCGTTCATTGGAATCAAGCTGATTGATATGGTCATCACCCGTGTCGGACTGGCGTAGAGGCAGAAAACTATGAAACAGAATCTTAAGATTGCAATCCTCATGACGGTGGTCACAACGGTGCTGCTGGGCATCATCTACCCGCTGGTAGTGACCGGGCTGGCGCAGGTGCTTTTTCGCGATAAGGCCAACGGGCAGCTCATCGTGCGCAACGGAGAAGTCGTCGGATCGAGAATCATTGGCCAGGCGTTTGCCGGTCCGGGCTACTTGCACTCGCGTCCGTCGGCGGCAGGAAACGGGTACGACGCGGCCAACTCCGGCGGCACCAACTTCGCTCCCACGAATCGCCAGTTGATTGATCGGGTTAAAGGGGACGTCGCGCACCTTCAGGCGGAGAATCCCGGCCAGCCAGTTCCCATCGATCTGGTGACTACATCTGCGTCAGGCTTGGATCCGGATATCACACCAGCAGCGGCAGAATTTCAGGTTCCCCGCCTCGCTCGCGAACGCGGCCTGCGCGAAGGCCAGGTGCGGCAACTCATTCGCCAATACACGCGGGGACGGCAACTTGGATTCCTGGGCGAACCGCGAGTGAATGTCTTGGAGGTGAATCTCGCGCTCGATCAGCTGAAGCCGATGGCGAGGAACTGATTCGCCAGCGCGAGGAGAGGGTTCTGCACCTTGTAAGCGCTCCTATCAGCATCCGGACCGAGCTTCCAGGCCGGCGCGTGGCGAGCCGGGGCGCGAGGGATTTCCCAGCTGCGCGTCACCATGATTAACCATGGGTTGGCCACCTGATTGAGAACCTCGCTAGGAGTCTGTCGGGAATAGATTTTGTTGCACGTAGAATCAACAAGTTACGGACAAAGGTGCAGCTGTAAGTTATTGATTCTTCGTTGAAGATTTCTTATTCCCGACACACTCCTAGCGGCAGCAATTTCGCCTTGGAAAGCTCGGCCCATCGTGGCCGCTATCACAGCCCCCAGTGCTAGACATCACGGCTCAAGGTACCCGATCGCGCGTATCGTTTAAGCAGGCGAATTGCATGTTTTCCGATCGCTATGAAATCGCTTGCGAAGAGGTCTTAGAGTCTTGTCACACCCGACAGGGATCTCTCGGCTCGCTCCGGTCCATGGTGGCATCGGACTACGCGCCTTTCTTTTGGAGCGAAGGATTCGGACTGGGGGGCGAGAAGGATCAAGCCATCATCGCCCGTTCCGCCGACGTCAAAACCGGTCTGCACCGTGGGCGGGTCTTTGTGATCGCTCCGATCTATGTGACAAGCATCTGCGAGGAGCAATGTCTCTATTGCAATTTCCGGGGAGGAAACAAGGGGGTCGGAGTCGAGCGCAGGCGATTGACGGATGACGAACTCGAACGCGAGGCGATCTATCTCGTCGAGGAGAAAGGGCTGAGAGTTCTTGAGTTGGTCTACTCGACCGATCCGCGGATGCGAGTTGATGCCATGTGTCGTCATGTGGAGCTGTTGCGACGTGTGTTAGAACGTCATGGCGGCGGTCTCGTCGGACTAAGTGCGGAGCCATTGGAAGAAAGCGATTACCGTCGCCTGATCGAGGCAGGGCTGTGCTGGTCGGTGCTCTGGCAGGAAACCTACGACAAGGCTCGATACGCCGCGCTGCATCCCGGCAGAACCAAGAAGGCCAACTTTGAATACCGCCTGGACGCGTATGAACGCATGCTCGCGGCCGGAGTTGAGCACGTCGGCATCGGTGTGCTCTCGGGCTTGTCGGACTGGAAACGGGACTGGGCCATGCTGATGCTGCATGAGCGATATCTGCAGCAGCACTGCGGACGTGGCGCCACAATTCTCGGTACCCCTCGTCTGAAGCTGGCTCCCGGAGCCCTTTTTAAAGAGTCGCCTTACACGCTCACTCGGCAGGAATTTCTGGTGACCGTGGCTCTTCATAACATGTTCTCGCCGAAGACAGCAGCATTTGTGAGCACGCGAGAAGACTGGGATCTATGCATTGAGTTGGCGAAAGGAGGCGGCTGTCTCCTCACGCTCAACTGTTCCACCACGCCGGGCGGTTATTCACTTCGGCACGGTGGATCCCAGTTCACGGCTCATTCGTACGATGCTCCGATCTACTCCACCAAGCTAACTTCCGAAGGGCTCGATCCTGTTTTCAATTGGAAAGCGGGAGATCTATCCGGCGACTACCGGCCTGATGCGGCGATTTGTGGCGCTTCCAGGCGGTGAACAGCAGCCGCGAAGCGTGATATCCATCTGATAAAACTTGAAAGTATTTTCCTCGTCAGGCCGGTCGGCCGCGACAGATCGGTAGCGATCCAACACATCCACTATGAAAGCCGGTCTTTCATCCGCGGGCAGGAAGCGCGTCCATTCAATGAAGGTTACTGAGCCGAAAGCGCAGAATGCGGAGCGAGACTTGAAGTCCCACGCCTTCGCCTCCGTGCGAATACTGAAAACACATAGGCCATTAAGCTCGGCCAGTTCGCCATATTGCTCGGGAGTGAGGTGCAGATAGGGATCGTGGAACTCCTGAAAATAACCTCCCCATCTGGAGGACAAGCGTGTGTCCTCGAGCACGTCTTCCAGGCTCTTGCACGCCCCTTTCGGGACGAGGCGCAGTTGCGCACGCCCCTCGAGCTTCATGGCAGCGCGTATCGACCGGAGGGCCTCGTCTTGCTGGGGAATCCAGTGGAGCGCATTAAAAGAGACGATGAGATCGAACTCTTTCCGATACGGTAAGTGGCGAGCGTCGGCCACTTCGAACCGAAGGTTGGGCCGGATGGCGGGACCGAAGTGGGTCGATGCGAAGGCGATCATCTCATGCGACGGATCCACACCTATGACTGATCCCTCCGGGACTCGGGCAGCGATCTCCGCCGTGATCTTCCCATTACCGCACCCGATGTCCAGAATGCGCTCCGAGCCCTTGAGCTCGAGTAGGGCGTGCACTTCCTCGGCCGCCTGCTGCATTTCCGATATCCGGGAATAATCCGTTGCATCCCATTCGGTCATTGCGTTGTTTCCCCTTCCGAATCTTCTGCTACGACACCTTTTTCACGCTTTTTTTGTCCAGGGAACACCCGGACCTGGCGGCGTTTCGTCACAACGCTCTTGGATTGACTCGACACCTCCAGTTCTGTCGGGATCCAGAAGTAAAGGCTTGCTACGGGCAGAGAACTATTCCGCCTCGCCGTTGTTCACCTTATCTTTGGACCTTGGCGCCCAACTTGCGAATATAGGCTACCAGGGCGCGGATCTGATCTTGAGTCAAGCTGTTGCTGAAGGAGGGCATGTTCTTGCGGCCATCGGAGATAACCTGCGCCAGTTGCGCGTCCGACTGCTTCTGCACCTCTGGAGACAGCAAATCTGCCGCCTTCAGGGTCCGCCCGAGGGAGGAGTCGCCGGCTCCATTCACACCGTGACACGACGAACAGCGCAGCTTGAAATTATTTGCTGTGTCGTCGCCGGATGGATTGTTTCCTGCTAACGCGGGCCATGGCAGCACGGCGAGAAACACGATGAGCAGCGCAAAGGTGGCCGGGCCGGTCGGCCTTTTTAGCGCCCTGGTTCGCGTCGTCACGTTCAGGCGCTCTGGAGAGCGGCACGCACTTTGGCGAATGTGAAGGGCACCGAGCGCATCCGTACCCCGGCGGCATCAAACACCGCGTTCGCAATGGCGGAGGGCACAACGGACGCGGCCGGCTCGCCCACGCCCCATGGCTTCTCCGTCGGCCGGTCGATCAGATCGATGTCGACATCCGGGACCTCAGGAAAGGTCAGGATGGGATAGCTGGCCCAGTCGAGGCTGGTGACGCGAGAGCGATCGAAGGTGACCTCTTCCTTCAGCGTGCGGCTCACCGTCTGGACGACGTTGCCTTCGATCTGGTTCCTGACGCCGTCGGGATTAATGATCTGTCCGCAGTCCTGCACGATGGCAAAATGCTTAACGCGGATTTCGCCGCTTTTGCGGTTCACCTCCACATCGGCCACAGCTCCCACATAGGTACGTGCCAGTTCATACTTGACGTAGGTGACGCCACGGCCAGTGACGACATCGCCGTCAGCAGACTTTCCTGAACTGCGACCTTTCCATTGCGCGAAGCGCGCCAGCCGCTCCAACAGCTCCGTGCCCCTCGGGTCGTTGCTGAGGTAACGCAGGCGGAACTCGAACGGGTCGGCGCCCGCAGCAACGGCCAGTTCGTCCAGGAAGGCCTCATTGCAGAAGGTGTTCTGCATGCGGCCCGGGGCGCGAATCCAGGAGGGACGGAACGGCGTCTCCGCCAGCCGGTGAGCGACGGTCCGCACATTGGGGAAAGCGTAGGGAATTGCCGAGTTGTTGATGATGTTACCGGGGAACATCCCCTTCTCGCAGGGCAAGCCAGCCAGTTCCGCCGCCACCAGCTTGACGTTGCCGCCTCCACCCTCCGGAACGTAGAGCAGGGAATACCAGGCAACGACCTGGCCGCTCGCGTCGAGCCCTGCCTGCAAGTCCATCAGTGTCGGCGGCCCCTTTGGATCCCAACCGTTCTCGTCCTCGCGTGTCCACTGCACGCGCACCGGCCGCCCCACGGCGCGGGCGAGCAGGGCAGCGTCCCCAGCCGCATCTTCGTGGCCGTTGCGGCCATAACAACCGGAGCCCTCCACGTAGATGACTTGCACGTCAGTGTCCTTCATAGAGAGCATGGCCGCAAGCTGCAGGCGGAGATCATGGGGCGCCTGGCTGGCCGACCAGCAAGTGAGCTTGCCGTCCTTGAAATCCGCCACCGCGCACGACGGTCCCATCGAGGCGTGAGAGTGGATGGAGAAGTTGTAGGTTGCGCTGATTCGCTTGGCAGCCTGCTTTAGAGCTTTCTCGGCATCGCCGACGTTGCTGGTCACATCGTCCTTGTTGACTTTGGTTGTCCGCACGTACTCCCACAGCTTGCTCTGCTCCGGCAGGCCTTCCCAGTTGGACCAGCTCGCCTTGAGTTTTTGCGCCGCTTGGATGGCGCCCCATTCGCTCTCGGTCACCACGCCCAGGAAGTTGTTTTGGCGTACCACCTTGACCACGCCCCGTATGCCCTTGACTGGGCTCTCATCGACGCTTTGCAAAGTGGCGCCGATGGCTGGCGGCCGCACCACGCGGCCCTGCAGCATTCCCGGCGCCTTGAAATCTTGAATGTAGGTAAACTGTCCACTGACTTTGGGTGGGATGTCGAAGCGAGGAATCGCCTGACCTACGATCTTGTAGTTCGCGGGATCTTTCAGCAGCGCCTGCTTGTCAATCTTCAGTGCGAAGTTCTTGCCGCCGATCAGTTCGCCATAAGTCACCTGCTTGCCACCGCTGCGCTGTCGCACCGTGCCCTGCTCGACGATAAGATCGCCGGCTGGCACACCCAGTTGTTTTCCCGCTTCCTGCAACAAGGCCTGCCGGGCCGTGGCGGCAGCCTGGCGAATCTGTATGCCACCGACCTGGATGGTAAGGCTGCCCCAGGTCTTGCCTTGCGCGGGAGTGAGAGCTGTATCGCCCTCGATGAGGGCGATGCGCGCGAGCGGCACGTCCAGCTCCTCGGCCATGATTTGGGTCAAGGCCGTGCTCACGCCGGTGCCCAGTTCCACTTTGCCGGAGTAGAGGGTCACGTGGCCGGTGCGATCGATGGCGAGGAAAGCATCCACTTCGTCCAGAGCCACGGTCTTGATCGAGGTCGCGCTTTGCGCATCGGCCGTCTTAAGCAACGCCGGCAGCGAGAAGCTAACGATCAGGAGGCCGGTGCCCTGCAAGAACTCGCGACGACTGGGTTTGTGGGAAAGCATGGTCGGCCTCCCTTCAAACACTGGCTGAGGCGCGCTTGACGGCGCGCACGATGCGCAGATGGGTGCCGCAACGGCACAAGTTGTGGGCCAGCGCTTGCTTGATCTGAGCCTCGCTTGGACTTTTGTTGCGCGCCAGGAAAGCGGCCGCTTCCATGATCATGCCGCTGATGCAAAAGCCGCACTGCGCGGCCTGCTCCGTGATGAAAGCCTCCTGTATAGCAACCAGCTTACCGGGCGAGCCCAGCCCTTCGAGGGTGACGATCTTCTTCTTGCCCACGGCCGAGAGCGGCGTCACGCAGGAGCGGACTGCGTCCCCGTCAATATGCACTGTGCATGCTCCGCATTGCCCAAGGCCGCAGCCGAAGCGCGGCCCATGCAATCCGAGGTTGTCACGCAATGCATAGAGCAGCGGCATGTCCGGATCATCGACCGTGACCCGCGCGCCGCGGCCGTTGACGTTGAGTAAAATCGTCTTAATCGAAATCTCCTTCTCGACCGCAGGAAATGGCAACAATTGTACACCCAACCCGCCGGCTGGCAACGTTGAAAAATGATTCTTGCCTGGAGCGTCTCCGACGGTCTTCCATAAGCGCCAAAACAGCCTACTGGTACGTGCTGGGCGCTTGTAGTCCTTCCAGCAGCGCCTTGTGGAAACGCTCAGGCGCTTGGATCTGCGGTGCGTGCCCCAATTCGGGGAACTCAACCAGCTTGGCGTGCGGAATCTGCGCTGCGGCCGCTTTGCCCAGCGCGGGATAATTGTCGAGCGTGGCGCGTATCTGCGGGGAAGCCAGATCCTTGCCAATTGCGGTGGTGTCCTTGTCGCCGATGATCAGCAGCACGGGCATGCGCAGGACACCCAGTTCGTAGACCACCGGCTGGGTATAGATCATGTCATAGAGCAGGGCGGAGTCCCACGCAACTTGGGCGCGTCCTGCGCCGCGATACATGCCGGCCAGCATCTGCACCCAAGGCTCGTAACTTGGCTCCCAAGTGCCCGAGTAATATGTGGCGCGCCGTAGGAGCGTATGCGTTCCGCCGTGGTCTGCAACTCTCTCTGATACCAAGCATCCACGCTTTGCCAGGGCACACCGCGCGCCTTCCAGTCCTCGAGCCCGATCGGGTCTACCAAGACCAACTGATCGACCTCCGACGGGTACATCAGCGCATAACGTATTCCGAGCATCCCGCCGGTGGAGTGGCCGATCACCGTCGCACGGCCCACGCCGAGTGATTCGAGAAGAGCATGGGTATTGCCGGCGAGCTGCTGGAAGCTGAATTGATACTGGGCCGGCTTGCTCGATTTGCAGAAGCCGATTTGGTCCGGCGCGATCACGCGGTAGCCCGCCTCCGCCAGTGTGGTGATGGTGGTCTGCCAGGTGGCGGCGCAGAAATTCTTGCCGTGCAGCAGTATCGCGACGCGCCCGTTGGGCCGCGCCGGCTTCACGTCCATGTAAGCCATCTCAAGTGCCTGGCCCTGCGACTGGAAGCGGTACAGCGCGACCGGCCAGGGATAGTCGAAACCCTCCAGACGCGCGCCATAAACCGGGCCAGGATCGGCCGGCAGGGCATCGCCGGCAGGCGCAGTCTGCGCGGCGGTACATATGGTCAGGGCGGCGAGGAGCGCCAGAACCGGAGGGGAAGATCGGGAAAGGCGGTTCATGTTAAGACTTTGCTCCGCTATTGCGCGCTGGGTACGCGTGATGAGAAGCGCCATCTCTCACGCAGCATACTCCGGCGCTGCTGCGGTCAGCCTTCCAAGTCCTCGATCCGGAAAAAGCTCCGTCCCGCATGGAAGCCGCAGGTGCGGTTGTTACTCCCTGACGAAACGGCATCCCGATGCCGCTTCATGCGCTTGTTCCTCTCCCAGTTTTGGCGAGAAACAACTCAACAACTATCAACGCTTCTTCTTTTTCTGAGCGACCTTGCGCCGGGTCTTTGTCTTGGCAGCAGTCTTCTTCTTTGCAGTCGTCCGAGCGGCCGGCTTACGGGTTTTTGTGGCCGCTGGTTTCCGAGCCTTCGTGCTTTTGGTCGGCTGACTTTTCGCCGCCGTTGCTTTCCCACGACCGGTGCTCGCCTTTTTCTTTGACGCAGACTTGGTTTTGGCAGTGGACTTCTTTGCCTTGATGGACTTGCCCGCTGCTTTGGCTTTTGGTTTTGCTGCCTTCTTCGTCGCTGGCGGCTTGGCCTTCGATTTTGCAGACGCTTTCTTCGGAGCCGCCGTAGTTGCTCCAGCTTTGGGACTCTTCTTCGCTGTCGCTTTGGGGGCGGCGGTGCTATCACTCGGGCTCGCTTGCGGAGCGCCGCTCGGAAACGAGGTTACCGCGGACGGCCCGCCGGCAAACAGCTCCCTCTGAACGTTGCGCATGTCATTGGGATTGTAGTGGGGCTGCCACCATTGCGGCTGGCCGCCGCACGCAGTTAGCGTCAGCGGTTTGACCGCCGTAGCCGATTCCATCGCGGCGCGGAACTGGAAGTGGTCCACCAAACGCATCGCTTCGGCGGCAAAGACCTCGGCAACCTGGCGGTCGTAAATCGCCAGCAAATTGTCGCCATTACTCTCTTCTCCGCCTTCCGCCAAATTCGACGAGCCGGTGAATACAACGGGATTCTGGTCGTTGAAATCAATCACGATGAATTTGTCGTGAATGACCTGCCCCGGCCCTCCCGTAACTTCCTTGTCGAACGGCGGAGGCACGTTCTTGACCAAGGCCGCGAATGGCACCAATACCCCGGGCTGACCCGGCTTGTAAACGTTGAAACCCTTTACGTTCTGAGTCATTCCGTAGGAAAAGATTTTGCCGCTCACATGTAACTGCTGGATGGTCTGCAGTACTGATCCTGCCCCGGCCAGTTCCATGATGGCGAACATGACGGAAGATTTCGCGTTTTTCAGGGTCTGGTCGACCTTGTCCATCGAGACCTTCGCGTCCTTGTGGGGAGCGAAGCTCACAGAAAAGTTAGGGACACCGTTCCCCAGATTCGGGAAATCGAACCACTGTCCCGCGAGCGCCGAGCCCGAGTACGCGCTCATGTTCTGGAACACCGATTCGAAGACCTGTTCGTATTGATCTGCAACCTTGGGATCGCTAAACAGAAGGACGTTGTTGGCCTGAACGTATAGGCCGCGTACGGAGAAATTGGCTGATCCCGTCAGGACCTTTGTCGCTTTCCCGTTTTTCTTCTGAATGATGATTTTGTCGTGGGCGAAACGCTTGAAGTGTCCCTGTTTGACGTTGGCGGCGCCGGCGGACTTTACCAGCCGCTCATGTACTTGCACCTCCAACGCTTGCCCAGTGTGCAGGGGCGCATTATCCAAAAATGCCCGCAACCGTGGTCCCAATGCCTCGCACTGCTTAAGAATGTCAGGCTCGTCGAAGTCGTAGGCAAACATATCCACGGTAATCGATTTGTCGTCCACGCATTCCTTTATGAGGTCGAACATCATCTGGCGCGCATGAAAGCCGAGCCATTGGTACTGTGGCTGAAGAGGTCCCGTGTCGTAGTCCAAGGTCTTCGAAGGGCGGAGGTCCTTATTACCGAACTTCGTAGCGTAGGCCTGCGAGCTTATATAGGCGCGGGTAAGTCCGAGCTCGAAGTTGCCGCGCTGTGCCGGAACCAACTGCACGGTGGCCGTCGCCGATGGTCCGTCGACGAGGGTCGTGCCTTGGCAGTATCGGGCGGTAATTTTGTATTGATAATCACCGGGCATGACATCTGGAGGAAAATGCGCCCAGTGAAATTTTTGAATTGGTGCATCTTGCGAAGACGTCCAGGGACGCTGTTGCGGTGTCGTTTCTGCGTTTACCGGCGTTGTGAAATTCAATCGATTGGGAATGAAATAGGGGTCCCCTTTTGGCGGGGTGCATTGGATCGCGAAACCGGCCAGGTCATGCGCCTTAAGTTCGTTAGGATCCAGGCTGTAGGCGAGAAGGACCTCGCCGTCGCCCGGATAGGCCGTCAACGTAAGTGGATTCGAATCACCTGCCATAAAATACCTCCCATTAAAAACAGCGTGCCTTATTGTGAAATCCCAGTCCCGTTGATGTCCTTCAACAGGAACACTCGACTCTAACTGAATGGTACGGCGAGAAAGCTACACCTGCGCATTAGCGGAGTCAAGGGGAAAGCCCTGCATCCGGCTGATGTCCCGCTTGTAAGAGTTCCTATCGCGGGGGCTGCGGGTTGGCGCCAATCGCCAGCAGAGCGTCCTGCGCTTGCCACCACTGGCAACTGACAGCCGGCTTTCGCAAGTGAACTTTAGTCCTTTGCTGGCGCTACCACTTTCGCTCCTGCATCTGGCGCCTTCAGGTCCTTCACCAATTTCTCGAACCCGTTCTGATACGAATCGTGGTCCTTCCAGTTTGCAAAATCCGGGATGAAATACTCGGCTATCTCCCCCGTCAAATCCTTGCCCGTTTTGGTATCGAGGCATTTCCAGTCATACAGAGTTTCGTACGGCACGAGCCGAACCGGAAACAACTTCCTCTTCTTTTCTGCAACCTCACGCTCGCGGGCGTTGAAAATTTCCGTCTTCACCCACTCGCTGTTCATGCTGTGCTCGGACAAGATCAGGAGCATTTTGTCATGCAGGCGGATGGCCTTGTCGATCTGCTCGTGGAGCTTCTCGCCGGCTTTAACATCGTGCGGAGCAGACCAGCAGCGCACGCCTTTGTTCTGCAAGCCTTCGTACAGACGGTTAGCGAACTCCTGGTCCTTTCCCGAATAGCTGATGAAGCAGGAGTAGAACTGAATCGGGCGCCCGACAAGGGAACCGATGTAGGCGATGAATTCGTCGGGAAGGCCCGCACCCCGCAGGAAGACTTCCGGGATTTTGCCTTTCGAGCGGTAGATCGTATCCACGCCGATGGTGGAGGGTCCTTCGTGGCGCACGGTCTCCAGTCCTTTGGCCGCGCTCAGATCGACATCAGCAAGGACAGTCAAACCGAGAGCTGCTTCGTCGAGGTTCGTCCCGCTGAGGTTCGCCCCGGCCAGGTGCGCCGCGCTGAGGTCCGCCCTGCGGAGTTTCGCCCCGCTGAGGTCCGCCTGGCTGAGGTTCGCATCGTGGAGGTTCGCCCCCCGGAGGTTCGCTAAGCTGAGGTGCGCCGCGCTGAGGTCCGCCCAGCTGAGGTCCGCCCCGCGAAGGTCCGGCGTTATGTCCAGATGCTGCATCCTCCACTCATTCCAGGCGGCAAATCCCTTTTTCAGGATTGCCAGATGCTTTTTGTTCGCCATCGTCTGTCACCCGCCGCACCGCATGAATTACCGCGCCAAATTAGGCGAGAGCGGGAGGGCTTTCAGCGGTAGCTGTCAGCCGTCAGTGATCAGCACTCAGCTAACTTGGATTATTCATGTGTTTCGGCAGTTGAAGATTGCACGCTTGATGAACAATCCAGACTAAACGCCACGATCCCGACAGAGTGGCGATGCCTGAGTCCCGCCTTGCGGGACGAAAACAGAAAGCCCACCGCTTCAGCGGTGGGTTGACGAGAATATGAAACCCGAGTGCCCCGGGCACGGCACAACCGCAGATCCTAAACCAGAGACGTGTGCCGTCCTCGGGGGACTCGATCTCGAATTGTCTTCCACCCACCGTTGAAACGGTGGGCTGTCACCTTTCGCGCCCAAGGGGCGCTCGTCTGGCTTCCCGTTTCGGGAAAAATCCCACCTTCGTAACATTACTTAACACTTTTGTTCTTGACACTCTTTTCCAATCGAAGAATGAGGCTGAAGTAAGCCTGAGGGGATGGCTGAGGAAAGCTCCTTTCTTGATTTGTATTGAACGAGTCTAGCAGTCGCCGGGGCGGTGGTAATGTGGGAATCGC
>Ga0181532_10002130_pt1 | contig 18584 bp, 19 predicted proteins | sample PEATcosm2014_Bin_33_FD_119768 | JGI IMG/M metagenome (GOLD analysis project Ga0181532, IMG submission 119768) | Peatland microbial communities from MTU Mesocosm Facility, Houghton, MI, USA - PEATcosm2014_Bin11_30_metaG | ecosystem: Environmental > Terrestrial > Soil > Wetlands > Peat | place...
ATTGGCATTGATGGCAAAAAGATGAAGGTCGACGGACGTCTTGTCGATGCCTATTACTTTTGCGTTGGCGGTGCGCTGGGCCTGCATCAGGGAACGGCGCGGCCGGTGGGATATCGCTGCCTTGCGACTGAGGTTCCGGAGGCAATCGAGCGATTGCTCCGGCAATACCTCGCCACACGTCAGGCAGGCGAAAACCTGCGCCGGTTTTTTGCCCGGCACACGGACACGGAGTTGCGAGAATTTCTGGCAGGCGCACCGGTTGAGGCGGTCAGCCGCGATGCGCCGCCGGTGAATGTTAGACGCTTAGCACAATCGGCCGGAGGAGACGGTGACTAATCTCTTCCCAATGTTCATGAAGCTGGCGGGGAAGCAGTGCCTGGTTGTCGGCGCGGGCAAAGTCGGCGAGCCCAAGATCGGAGGGCTCATCGACACGGGTGCGAGCGTCCATGTGGTCGCGATTGCGGCCAGCGGCCAAGTCCGCGAATGGGCCGACGCCGGCAAGATCGAACTGGAACTGCGCGCGTTCACGGCGGGCGATCTCGACGGCAAGTTTCTGGCGGTCGCGGCAACGGCTTCAGAAAGTCTGAACAAACTCATCTATCAAGAGGCGCAGCGGCGCGGAGTGCTCTGCAACGTGGTGGATGTTCCGGAGTATTGCGATTTCTATTACCCCGCAGTCGTGCGGCGCGGCGACCTGCAGATAGCGATTTCAACCGCGGGGCAGAGTCCAGTGCTGGCGCAGAGAATTCGGCAGCGGCTGGAACGGCAGTTCGGGGAGGGCTACGCGGCATGGGTTGAGCAGCTCGGCGAGACAAGGCGGCTGATTCTGGCCAGCGGTCTCGACCAGGAGACGAAGTGGGAGTTGCTGCACTCCCTGGCGAGCCGTGAAGCGTTCGAAGCGGCCCTGGCCAAAATCCAAGAATTGAGCGCGAGAAGGTAAGCACAAAAAGTTGAGCGCAAAGGAGAGGGAGCATGAAGGCGAAGGTCTATCTGGTAGGCGCAGGGCCGGGTGATCCGGAGTTGCTGACATTGAAGGCGCTTCGACTGCTGCGAACTGCTGAAGCGGTTCTGCACGACGACCTGGTCGCGCCCGAGATCTTGAAACTGATTCCGCCAACCGCCCAGATTTACAACGTGGGCAAGCGCTGCGGGAAAAAGAAAATCCTGCAAGGTGAGATCAATGGGCTGATGGTCGCGTTGGCGTCCTCCGGACTGCGCGTGGTCCGGCTGAAGGGTGGCGATCCGCTGATCTTCGGACGCGCCGGGGAAGAGATCGAATCCCTGCGCAGAAGCAACATTCCTTTCGAGATTGTCCCGGGCGTGACTTCGGCTCTGGGTGCGGCCGCTCGGGCCCAGATTCCGCTGACGCATCGGCGAGCGTCGTCGGCGCTGGTGCTCATGACCGCGCATCGTGCCTCCGAAAATCAAGCTTCTGTAAAAGATGCCGCCGATTGGAGCAAGTTGGTCACGAGCGGAGCGACTCTGGTGATTTACATGCCGGGACAAGATTATTCGGATATCGCGCGGAGGTTGACAGCGGCCGGCCTTGCCGGCGAGACGCCCTGCGCCATCATCTCGCGTGCCACCACCAGGCGCCAGCAAACGCATCGCACGACTGTGCTCGGTCTGCGTCGCGCGCCGCAACTCGCCGCTCCAACGCTGTTGGTCGTCGGCGAAGTCGCGGGTTTGGCCGATCCCGCCGCCATGGTGGATGAATTTGTGATGCCGGGCCTGCCGCTAGGAAACGACAGTTTGCTTCCAGCGGCAATTTTTCAAAACGTTCTTCTCGAAGGCGCCACGCCTGGGAGCAGATGAGGAGTTGATAACGTGAAAAACAAGATCGCAGAAGCGCAGTTGAACGCAGAGAGTTGGAGTCCGCAGCAGGTGCTGGCCTGGGCGTTTGAGACCTTCAGAAACGGCGTTGCCATTTCGTCGGCGTTTGGGGCCGAGGGCATGGCCCTTATTGATATGGCCTCGCGCGTGCGCAAGGATTTTCGCGTGTTCACGGTCGACACCGAATTCCTGTTTCCGGAGACCTACAGCCTGATCGACAGAATCGAGCACAAATACGAAATCAAGATTGAGAGAGTTTTTCCGCTGCTCTCGCCCGAGGAGCAGGAGCGGGTTCACGGTGCGGAGCTTTGGGCGCGCGATCCCGACCAATGCTGCAACCTGCGGAAGGTTGAGCCGCTTCGCCGCAAGCTGAGTGAACTGGGCGCGTGGATCACGAGCATTCGCCGCGACCAGACCTCATTTCGCAAGGGCGCCCGCAAAATCGAGTGGGACGCGAAATTTGGGCTGGTGAAGGTGAACCCGATCGCCGACTGGAGTTCGAAGCAAGTTTGGCGCTATCTCCTGGAACACGGCGTGCCTTACAACTCACTCCACGATCAGAATTATCCGAGTATTGGTTGCACCCATTGCACGCGCGCCGTCCGTCCGGGCGAAGATCCCAGGGCAGGGCGCTGGCCGGGCACAGCCAAGACAGAGTGCGGCCTGCACATCATTGAGCCGCTCAGTCGATTGCCAGAGGCAGATGCGTAGTCTAGTGTGCCGGGTCGATGTTCCTTCTAATTACCTTCGGCCGCTTCGAAGATTTCGCCGTTTTCCTGGCGACCGATCCCGAGGCCCGTCGCGATGCCGGCACTTTCCCGATACGAAGATCCCCCGCGAGAACTAGCTCGCAAGCGCGCATCGCCGCTTCCTCGAAATCCGGCGCATCGGCCGGAAGGACCTGCCAGCCAGTTACCTTCTTCCTGAACACCTGGATGGATCGCATGTTGGGGAACTCCCGCCGCAGACTCTGGTGGTGCTCCTCGGTGGTGGCGAGCCACACTCCGTTGTCGGCCGTCTGGTCGCGTTTGTCACGGAGGATGAGGACAATCTTGTCCTGAACATAGATCGCGAGGCAGCCGAACATGGAGCGGGTCTCGGGCGACAACCGAGCGAGCGCGTCGAGCACGAATTCATGCGGGACAGGCTTGCGCTGCTTGACGGCGAAGGGGGCGCCGTCTAGCGGGAGGATGGCCGGGTTGCGACGGGACTTCGACATACGAGCGACCAAGCGCGCGCCGTTCACTTCTGATTCTTAGAAGTCGATCGGCAATAGTCGTACAAACTCTATCAGCCTGCGGACAACGCTACCGGATATTCGCCTGCGTTCAGGCTCTCCCCCGGAACTGGATGATTTTCCTGCGATCGCGTTTTGACGGTCTGCCAGCGGGTAGCTCTTCGAACTGCTTCATCGCCTTACGCTCGGCTGCCACTTTCAAACGCAGCTCCCGGCTCGCCTCCGTCTCGCGGTAGAGTGTCTGCGCAACCGAAGCCGGACCGCGCACCTCGCTGAGAAGCAGAACTTCCACCTGAAAGTCGCCGCCGTCGTTGGTCACGTGCAACATGTTTCCAATCCGGACCTCGCGCGCAGCCTTGGCCGCCTGCCCGTTGGATTGAATCCTGCCGAGTTCACATGCTCGTGCAGCCAGTACTCGCGTCTTGAAGAATCTGGCGGCCCAGAGCCACTTGTCCATTCGCACAGAAGTCATGATTTATTGTTCTATACGACCAGCGCCTGTAAACGTTCGCTCGTAGCGTAGCGCCTCCACAGGATTTAGTCGCGAGGCTTTTATCGCAGGATAAATCCCAACGATTAAATTGCTAGATTACGGTAGCGGCACAGATTAAACCGCGTCCGTAAGGAATTGCTTCGCGCTGGCAGCCGCGGATGAGGCAGTTGTTTCGTTCGCCACGCTTCTAAGCCGTGACTTACTTCCCGGCAAGAAGCGCCGCTGCGGTTTTCTCCGCCGCCGCAAGATTCGGCGAAGTGCGCGCCACGCGCTTGAAAATCGCGTTGGCCTCGTCCAAGCGCCCCTCCTGCCGCAAAGCCTGCGCCAGCAGCAACTCCTCAACGTCGCTGTGCTGCAGCGCGGAGGCTCGCTGGTACTGCTGGACAGCTTCGGGCAGGTCGCCATTTTTCTGCGCGATCACGCCAAGCATGGCCATTAGGTTGGGTTGGTTGGGCACGAGCCGAAGCGAGGTTTCGAGACACTGCTTCGCATTCCCCAACTGCCCCATTTGGAGATAGACGGCTCCCAGTTCAGTATTCGCTTGCGCGATAAGCCGTGGCCGGGCGGCGTGAACCGCCACGAATTGATAGCGCTCGATAGCTGCCGTCAGATTGCCGCGGTAGCGCTCATCGGCTCCAAGGTAGAGGTTGCCCATCAGATCGTCGGGGTTGATGGCGAGGGCGGCGTGGAGGTGCTGTGCCGCTTCCTCGTTCCGGCCCTGCTTGTGGTAAATGCCGGCGAGATCCAGCTCGGCTACATAGTTGCCCGTGGTAAGCTCGGCGGCTCGCCGCCAGAAGGTTTCGTTGTCATGCCAGTAGCCCACTTGGCGGTAAGTGAGAGTGCCAAGAAGCAGCAGGCAGCCAACCGCCGGAGCGGCGAGCCAGTTGCCCGAAATGCGCAGGACTGTAGCGAGGTCGGCCACCAGCCACACCGTCATCACAAACAATCCGATGAACGACAGGTAGGCATAACGGTCCGCCATGGCCTGCTCTCCCACCTGCACCAGCCCGATCATGGGCACCAGGCTGCCCAGGAACCAGAACCATCCTACGGCAAGGTAGCGCTGCTCTCGCCGGCGCGCGCACACCACGGCAGTGATCAACAGCAACAACAAAGCAGCCCCGCCTATTTGCCAGGCGGGATAGAGTTTGGTGGGATGAGGATACAGCGCCACCAGCCTGGTCGGCCAGAAGGCCTTTCCCATATAACGCACATAGGAAACAACGGCATTTTCCACCCGCAAGCTCAGGCCGTAATGGGCAAGGTCCTGAACCGCGCCTCCCAGCGTCTGCGCGATCATGGTGATCACGGCGCTGGCTGCCGAGAGCACCAGGAGCGGCGTTTTTTCCCGGACCAGCGATGCTTTCGTCAATTGCGGCAGGTTGCCGGCCGGGGCAGTTGCGGCGCCAATCCGCCCGAGCGGCCAGTAATCGAACAGCATCAGCAGAAATGGAAACGCGATGACCTGCGGCTTGGCGAGCAGTGCCAGCGCGAACCAGCCCGCCACAGCTGTAGAGCGCCCGGGCCCCGGCTTGCGCGCGTACCAGACATAGGCCACGAGCGCCAGCAGAACGAAGAACATGCTCAGCACATTCTTCCGCTCCGATGCCCATGCCACCGATTCCACATTGATGGGATGAAGCGCAAATAATGCCGCCACCGTCAGACTGCGCCAGCGAAATCCGGAAGCGCTTTGCCATACCCAGAACAGCAGCACCGCGTTCAAGCCGTGCAGCACCACATTCACCCAGTGCGGTCCAACCGGGTTCGAACCAAACAGCTCCCAGTCCAAAGCGTGAGAGAGCCAGGTCAGCGGGTGCCAGTTAGACGCGGCATCGGTGGTGAACGCCCACTCCACCGTGCTCCACGTGAGTCCGGCTTTCACCTGGTCGTTTTCCAGAATGTAACCGGGATCGTCAAAATCGATGAACCCGTTGTGAGTGATGGAGCTGTAAAAGGCAAGCACGGCGGCGAATAGCAGCAGAGAAAGCGCCAGCGTTTGCCGGTCGAGCGCGAGAAATGACTTAAAAGACAGCCGAGTATCCGCTTGCTTGGTGGTTTTGCTTCGCTTCGTCGCGCCGAGGGTGGAGACCGGGGTCATAGTTCGAGGAAAAATCGATCGAAGAAAATGGCTGAGGAACTTAGGATATTAAATCATCCGTGAAAAAAACATCCCAGGCTCATGTACTGGATCTGAGCCTGGGAAGTCGGTTGAAGAAGCTGTTTCACCTGGCGGCTTCTTGCTTCGGATGCCTACTCCAGCCAAATGGAGAACTTCGCCGTCTCCTTATGTTTCGACACCCATTTGACGGTCCAACAGGGATTGACGCCAGCTGGAGCACAGGTTGTTGCCGACGTCGATTTTGTATATGTGGCTGTACCGAGCTCGATTGTCGCTGTGCCGGTAGCCAGGCCCGAAACTGCGGGGACGCAAGTCTTCTTGGCCGCGACAGTAAAGAAACCGGCGTAACTACCTTGTGCTTCAGGGTAGTTATAGCTGGCAAAGCAGTTGCCATTGTTCGGGCCAGTCGCGATGCCCATATCGCCGAGGTTCAGCGGATTGTAGTTGATCCAGGTGACGGGGTATTGCGCCGCCGTCAGACCGAATGGGTTGGGGCCGTAGTCTTGGGTGCCCGTGTCGTAAATAACTTTCGTACCCTGCACGATTTCCAGCGAGAAAAGTACCTCGTCGGTCATGTCGCCGGTGGTATCTTCGACGAACGTCTCCTGGTCGGCGCAGTCTGCGGCGGTGGTGGTGGTGGCGTTGCAGTCCGAGAGCGACCAGACGTATTCGGGAACGCCCAGCACGACTCCGCCTCCGAATGGAACCTGGGGGTCACCGATGGTGGGGCAATCGGCGTTCGCGGGATTCCCGGTGTTGGTGCCGCTGCTGGGCACGTAATTGCCGAAGCAGGGCCACAGGTACGTATTGTCTGAATTGAGCGCGTTGGAAAAAGTTGCAAAATCCGCCCACGCGAGGTAGAGGTTGGCGGCCGGGGCAGTTTCCGAGTGCGCCGCTTGCGATTTCGCTAACACCTGAAAGTGCCCGTGATGTGGAGTTTCTTCTGCTTGGGCTAGCTGGCCGCAAGCAACGAAGGCAACGATTACCAGGGAAGCAAAGACTAGAAACAATCGAGATCTTGTCATTTGGGAGAGGTCCTCCATGAGGGATTTGCCGGGAGGTATCCGAATAGATGTGTCCAGATTTCGGTTCCTCCGGCGGAACGAGTGTACTCACGCCGTAGCGGCTGTCAACTTCAAAATTGTGCAAAACTTTGCATTCATCGTGCGTTCATAAAAGCCTGCTTCCCGCTCCTGGCAATCGGTTTGGAAAGAACCTATTTCCCCACGAACTGCCCCCACGATTTCCCCATCGCTCCATTCGTGCGAGGATAATCAAAGCTCAAGAAAGGAGCCTTCCCCATGCCCGACTCATCCCCGCAGAGTTTTTCCCATCACACGCGCTATGATCCGCTCTTCCACTTTTTCATCCTGCCCGTATTCGTCATCACGCTGATCGCGACCATCGTCCATCTGGTCCGAAGGCCAGGCCTGCATTCGGCATGGTTGGTCGTCGTCGTGATCGCGGTGCTTGTCGCCGTCTTCAAGATCCGCCTTTACGCCCTCAAGGTGCAGGATCGCGTCATCCGCCTCGAAGAAAGATTGCGGCTCGCGACCTTGCTCGATCCAGCCCTTCGCCCCCGCATCCCGGAGTTTACCGAATAGCAACTAATCGCGCTGCGCTTCGCCTCCGACGCCGAACTCCCCGCGCTAGCCGCCCGAGCCCTGAACGAAAAGCTAGCCGCCCAAGACATCAAAAAATCAATCCAGAACTGGCGCCCCGACCATTGGAGAGTGTGAAGAAGTCCTTGAAACCTTGAAACTCTGAAACCTTGAAACCTGGCTTTTCTACGCCTTCAAATACCAAGGCACATTAACAATATTGATCCGCTCATCCCCGCCCATCAGCAGCAGCGCCGTCAATATCTCAGCGCGCTGATTGTGCAGAAAATAGTGATACCAGTGCCGCTCCACCATCGACGCAATCACCACCGCAATCGTCCGCTCCGCATTCTCCTTCTCCACCTGCAGCACGTAATCCACAATCGGATGAAGCACCAGCCGAAACGGCGACGGCAATGTTACCAGCGTCGGCTTCCGCGCCTCCGCCGGCAATTCATCCAACCACGAAGGCCGATTCTCATCCGCCTCGCAAGTCACATGCACCGCCCTCACATCCGGAGACAAAGTCATAGCGAACCGCAGCGCCTTCTCCGTCGCCGCATTCCATTTCTCCACCGGAACAATCACAATCGGAGGCGCCAGCTCCCGAGCATCCGGAATCACCCGGCCGGTCAGCGCAGTTTCCGCCGCCACCCGTTCATAATGACGTCGCACCCGTCCCATAAACACCAACGCCGCCGGCAACAACAGCACCACCACCCAAGCGCCCTCGGCAAACTTGGCCACCACTACCACCAGCACCGTGATCCCCGTAGCCAACGCTCCCAACCCGTTGACCAGGATGCTATGCCAGGCCTCCGCCCACGATGCCGTTTTCAGCCAATGCCCCACCATCCCCGCCTGCGACAAAGTGAAAGCCAGAAATGCACCCACCGCAAACAGAGGAATCAACCGGTCCGTCACCCCGCCAAACAAAATCAGCAACAGCCCCGCCAAAATCGCCAGCGCCCAGATCCCCTGCGAGTACACCAGCCGCCGTCCCCGCAACGTCAAAGAGTGCGGAAGATAATCATCCCGAGCCACCACCCGGCACAGCCGTGGAAAATCCGCAAACGAAGTATTCGCCGAAAGACACAGCACCAGCAAAACCGAGAACATTGTCAGATCGTAAAAAATTCCCTTGCCCGCAACCGCCGCCGTCACCAACGACAACACACTCTGATACCCTGCCTGCCCCGGATCCGTAGCCATAATTCCGTAATACTTCACCAGTACCGCAATTCCCCCCAATAGCAAAATCAGAATCGCGATGATCGCCGTCAACGTAGCCCGGGCCGATCGAACCACCGGCTCCCGAAACGCCTGCACTCCGTTGCTCACCGCCTCCACCCCGGTCAAAGCCGTGCACCCCGAAGCAAACGCCTTAAGCAGGATCCAAACCCCAACCACCCGCAAAGACGGCGCCAGCCCCGTCTGCGCCGGCGCCAACGAAACCACCGCCACCGGATGTCCCCCCGATACCACCACCTTATACAGCCCGATAACAATCACCACCGCCAAAGTCCCCACAAACAAATAAGTGGGAGCCACAAACGCCGTCCCCGCCTCCTTCACTCCTCGAAGATTGACGACCGTCAATATGACCAGCACCGCAAGACACAAAGCCAAAGTGTGTGGCTCCAACCGAGGCACAGCCGACACCAAAGCTCCAATCCCCGCCGATATTCCCACCGCCACATTCAGCAGATAATCAATCATCAAAGCCGCGCCCGCCAGCACCCCCGCACCGCTCCCCAAATTTTCCCGAGCGACCGTGTACGATCCCCCGCCCATCGGATAAGCGCCAATGGTTTGCCGATAACTAAAAAACACAATCACCAGCAGTCCAATGATTGCCGCCGTCAACGGCACAATGTACCGGACCCCGAGCAACCCCAAAGGCAGCAAAATCGTCAAAGCCGCCTCCGGCCCGTAAGCCGCCGAACTCAAAGCGTCCAGCCCAAACGTAGGAATCCCCTGCTGCGGCGTAATCCGCTGCCCCGCATCCTCAGAAGAAGCCAGCGGCCGCCCAAACACCACATCAAGCAGTCCCATATCCCCTCACACTCCCAGCGACGATAACATTTGCCACATTAACTAAATGTCAAAAGCATGTCATCCTGAGCGCAGCCGGACCATTCGCGAAGCGAATGCCCGGCGGAGTCGAAGAGCCTGCCCGGAGCTTGCCGAAGGGACCCCTACTCATTCCCCAACTTCCGTCCAGCTGCAGGGAGTTTTCCCGAGGAAGTAAGCAGTCCGTGGAAAAACTCTGACCCAGGCAGCTTTTGGGAAGGGCACGACTTTACAGGCTGCGGAAAAACTCGGTTTTGTACTTGCTTTTGGGTGGCGCAGCGGTTTACCGCTGCGGTAAGTGCATTGTTTTGAATACGGCTTTAGCCGCTGAGGGGCGCACCTTCTGCCCGGAACAGGTTTTTTTGCCGCCGGGCGCCGGGTGCGCCACTTCTCGCGGTTTTCGAGAAGTGGCCCTCCTCACCGTCGACTCGCGAGTAGTCAGCTTGGAAGAACCCGTCCCACTTGTTACTTCCCGGATTCCCCCCGCAAGTCCCCAATCACACGCTCGCATAGCCAAGGAGAATCAGCAGAGTAACAAGTGGAATAGGCGGGCGCTCCGAAGCGGTTCTTGGGAGCGAACTAAGAGCACACGCACCAGTTCGCAACTCCAAACGGAAGGGGGATTCCAACTGTTACTCGCGAGATTCCCCCCCGTCGCCGGCGCGCGACCTAGGCGCGGAGCGGCAGAACAGGAAAGCCCGGCACGTAAGTGCCGGGAAGGCAAGAGAAGGAAAAATCAAGTCCCGCTAGGGACGGCACCCGGGCTATGGCGAGCAATTCACTTCCCCTTCAGCATCCGCACCACGCGATCAAAATCTTCCAGCGTTCCATACTCGATCAGAATCTTGCCTCTTCCGTCCCGATCCCGGATCCGCACCCTCATTCCCAGCACCGTTTCCAGCGACCGCTGCGCCGCCTTCACATTCGGATCCACCCACCGCGCTCCGCCTCCCTTATTTGGCTCGCCCCGCCCGGCCGGCGCGCTTGCCCCAAACACCAGATCCTCCAGCTTCGCCACCGACATCTTTTCTTCCATCACTTTTTGCGCGAGCTTCCAGATCCGGACGTTATCCCGCAGCTGCAACAGCACCCGCGCATGGCTATACGCCAACCGTCCCTTCTGCAGCGCCCCGATCACGCCTTCCGGCAGTGACAGCAGACGCATGTAATTCGATACCTGTTCCCGCGACACGCCCGCCCGCACGCCAATTTGCTCCTGCGTAAGCTTGAACTGCTTGCTCAAGTTCGCGAATGCCTCTGCCTGCTCTATGCAATTCAGGTCCTGACGCTGCAGGTTCTCGACCAGCGTCATCTCCGCCGCCTGCTGCTCCGAAACCCGCCTCACAATCACCGGAACCGTCGGCTTCCCCGCGATCCTCGAAGCGCGCAACCGCCGCTCTCCCAGAATCAGGACGAACCGGCCCTCTTTCCCCGGACGCACCACAATCGGCTGCAACACTCCCTGCACCGTGATCGAATTCGCCAATTCCTGAAGAGCGTTCTGATCGAATTCCCTTCGAGTCTGGTACGGATTCTCATCAATCTGATCCATCGCCACTAAAAACACCGGCTCCCCATCCGCAGTCGTCCCCGAAGCCGCCGCCTGCAAAGTGTCCAGAGTCCCAGGATGTGGAGCGACGGCCGTCAGTGTGGGGACGGCTGCCGGTGTGGGGACGGGCGACCCCGCCCGTCCAACGAAGTCTCGCGTAGCGACGGCCGCCCCCGGCCGTCCACCACCCAATTCAGCAGAAGCGGCAGAAGGGGAAGAATCCGAAGAAGAAGAACGAGACGAAGACAAAGAAGAATCGGAAGTCCCATCCGTGACCGTACTCAGCGGAGGCGTGGGAGACGCCGGTACCGTCAGCACCCGTGGCCCCGGCAAAAGAGACTCCAGCCCACGGCCCAAAGCCCGCCGCTTCTCCGCCACTTTCTCGTTAACCTTCGCCGTCGTCTTATCCGCCGTCACCGCATTCGATGTAGTCATCAAGCAATCTCCTATAGTTCGTCAGTCAGCCCCTGTGTTCCCAGTGCCCCCAGTGGTTAAGACGTTGTTCTTGAGAGCGCACATATATCGATAAATATAAATATTCACATCCATCGATCTAAGCCGCCTCCCCCGAACCGCTGGCCATCCCCGCCTGCCGGTCCAGGATCTCCTTCGCCAAACGTATGTAGCTCTCCGCCCCCCGCGACCGCACGTCGTACACCAGCGCCGGCTGCCCATGGCTCGGAGCCTCCGCCAGCCGTATGTTCCGCGGGATCGTCGTCGTGCACAGCTTGTCGCCAAAATATTTCTTCAGTTCCTCCGCCACCTGCTGTGCCAGGTTCGTGCGCTCATCAAACATGGTGAGCACCACGCCCTCAACCACCAGCCCGGGATTCAGCTCGGCCCGTATCCGCTCGATGGTGTCGAGCAACTCCGACACACCCTCGAGGGCAAAGTACTCCGCCTGCATCGGGATCAGCACTCCATCCGCGGCAACCAGCGCGTTCAGCGTAAGCAGGTCAAGCGCTGGCGGACAGTCCAGCACGATGAACTGAAAGCGCTCGCGCAAGCCATCGAGCGCTTCGCGCAGACGATACTCGCGCCGCTCCGCCGCCACCAGCTCGAGGTTCGCGCCGATCAGATTCTTGTGGGATGGAATCAGCCACAGCTGGTCGAGCTCGGTAAGCTGCAGCGCCTCCTCGGCGGAGGCCGCACCCATCATTACGTCGTAGATGCTGATGCGTTCCGGATTCTTCACCAGGCCCAGACCGCTAGTCGAGTTTGACTGCGGATCGCAGTCGACCAGCAGCGTGTTGACTTCGGCGGCGGCGAGTGAAGCGGCAAGGTTGATGGCGGTCGTGGTTTTGCCGACGCCACCCTTCTGGTTGGCAACTGCGATGACACGTCCCATGATTTTATTTTCTTGGTGTTGCGGATCAGAATATGCGAACCCATCTGCGAAATCAATCCTAGATCGCTGTGCAAATCGTGGCCGAGTGTTTCACGTGAAACATTCGAGGGTTTCCGGCCACTGAGAAGTTCCGCCGCGTACGATATGTTTCACGTGAAACAATATCCCTAGTTGGTGAGGGCTCAGGCCTACAAAATGGAGAAGTGTTTCACGTGGAACACTCGTTCAGATGCCATCTCAGTGTGAGACAATATTGGTTATATCCCACTTTGCCCATCATGAGCGGCGAACTTTTGGTTTTGTGGACCACTTGGCGCCTATGTACATAATAGTTATCCCACTTTACCTGTGAACGCCGATCGACAATACCCTTGTATGTGACTGGGGGACGCTTATTGGTTGGCGCCAATTTACGGTGGTGATGGTGGTCAGGTGGGGGAGCTGGGCGGTGCTTATCAGCAGGGCTAGACTTGCGTTGCGGGCCAGGAAAGTCACGGCCATGGGGAGGACGGCTTCGAAGTGCTCGACGGCTCGGAGGGTTACTACGTCGGCTTGGGGGACGTCGGGGCTTGCGGCCAGGACTTCGGCTCGGTCGGCGATTACATTGATGTTGGTCAATGTAAGTGCTCGGGCCACTTCTCGGAGGAAGGCCGCTTTCTTGTGATTCGATTCGATTAGCGTGAGCTGGAGGTACGGTGCCCAGATCTTCAGGGGAAGCGCGGGAAATCCGGCGCCGGAGCCGATGTCGAGGACGCGCGTGGGCCTGAGTGGCTCGGGCTTGGAGGAAAGGTAGTGGTCCCTTCGGCTTCGCTCAGGATGACTCGGGTTGGATAGTTGCGAATCTTCCAGCGGTTGGGCGCTGTCGGCGTTCGCGGACAAGAATGTCCGCGCCACACGTTCTTCGGGGAAAAGCTGGCTTGCCAGGAAGAGGGATTCGCCGAAGTGGCGGGTTACGATTTCTTCTTCATTGCGGATGGCGGTCAGGTTGATGCGGGAGTTCCAGCGGAATAATAGATCGATGTACATCGATATTTGATCGAGTTGGGATGGGGAGAGCGGTTGCGGCAGGAAGGGTTCGAGGAGGGCGGCGATGCGGGCGGTGTCCATGAAGAACCTGGTGAGATTCTAGCGGAGTGATCGCGAAAATGTGGTTTCTCAGTCAGGGTTCGCGGTTGGGCGCTGCGTACCTTCCGTTCCTTATGCGGCGGCGACGCTGCGCATCAGATCTTGCTGCTCGGTTTTGCTTTCGGCGCCGATGGTGAAGGCATCGAGCACGCCGAGCGACAGTGCGTAGCGGATGGCGTCGTCCACACGGCCGCGGAGGTCGCCTTGCCCCAGAATCTTCATTCCGATAATGCCTTTGCCGGCGGCCTTCATTTCGTGTAAAACGCTGACGACTTCCTGGGGCGAAGCGTCCATGTGCGAGCCGATGGGGTTGATGCGCGCCAAATCCACTTCTACCCAGGGCGACCTGGCGGCGGCGCGCAGGGCTTCGATGGAATGACAGGAGCAGCCGTGGGCGCGGATGATTCCCTTTTGCTTCGCTTCGGAAAGCACGTCCATCACACCCTGGAAGCGTTCCGTCCAATCGCCTTCGGTCAGGCAGTGCATCAGACAGACGTCGATGTACTCGACGCCGAGTTCGCGGCGGAAGCGGTCGAGGTCGGCTCGGGCCGACTTTGGGTCGCGGGCAAACGTTTTGGTGAGGACCGTGACCTGGTCTCGTGGCACATGCTTCAGCGCTTCGGCGACGTGGGGATGACTGCCATAGGCGTCGGCCGAGTCGAAAAAGCGGAGGCCGTGATCGTAGCCGTTGAGCAGGAGTTCCGACAGCCCCTTCATGCCCAGGGCGGTTTGATTGGAATGATGACCGGAGCCGATGGTGCCGGTGCCCATGGCTAGACGACTGGTGCGGATTCCGGTCTTGCCCAAGGTTACGGTGTCGAAGGCAGCGACCTTCTGCGTCAGCGGCGGCGGAGCTGCGAACTCGGGATCGAAGAGACGATTGCTGAGCGCGCTTGAGCCGAGAATCTTGTCGGCGACCCAGGCACCTGTCACTCCTGCAGAGCCTGCCAGCAGAAACCTTCTGCGATCCATGGGCCCTCCGTTTCTTACTTTATAGACCTGTTAGACGCGGATGGGGAAGAGTTGGTTATCGCGGGGGGCTAATCGGAGGGGCAAGGGCACGGAGCAACTGGAACTTTTTCAAAGTCCGAGATCCCGATCTGCACTAAGACTTCTCGTTACCGATCCGTATACTGCAATCTGAACTGCTTCCGAGTTGCCGACGATTCGCTCAGGATAAAGTCGCCCGCGTGACGGGCGTGTCCAAAGGATCGACCGCTGTAAACACGGACTACAACATCCGTCCTGCAACTCTCAGGCAGTTGCGGCATTCTAATCACTGGGCTCGGCCCGCAGCAGAACAACCAAATCAGAGAGGAGAGTACGATGCAACTTCAAAGTGACTATTTCACCGCTTATCACAACCTAAAGCTGACCCGAGATGACAAAGGTGTGCTGGTTGCTGAGTTCCACAACAACGGCGGCCCGTTCATTATGTCCGCGCCGGCGCACACGGAACTTGTCGATGCCTTCTACCGGATTTCGCAAGATCGAGCGAACCAGATCGTAATCCTCACCGGTGCAAGTGGGGAGTTCATTACTGATGTCGATTGGTCCTCTTTCGGCGATGTCGCCGATCCCGGGGTTTGGAGCCAGGTTCACGACGAAGGCGTTCAGGCTTTGGAAAACATAGCCAACATACGCGTGCCGGTCATCGCGGCCATCGAGGGACGCGCCCATGTGCACTCAGACTACGCGCTGCTTGCCAGTGTAATTGTGGCGGCGGATGGTGCCACCTTCCAGGATGTGGCGCACTTCTCCGCAGGCGTTGCACCCGGTGACGGAATCTTTACCACCTGGAGTTATCGCGCGGGAGCGGGGCGAGCGGAGGCGTTCCTGCTGAATCCGCAACCGCTGCCGGCGCGTACCGCACAGGAATGGGGAGTGGTAGCCGAAGTTGTGCCAAACGGTAAGGCGCTCACCCGGGCGCGGGAATTGGCCGAGCTGTACCTGAAGGCCCCGGAAGTCACACGCCGCAACACCCGCATCCACTTCATTCAACCGTTAAAGGAGCGCATCGTGCGAGAAGTTGGCTACGGATTGTCACTTGAAGGAGCGTCGTCGGCCGACCTCGTCAAATCAATGCGAGCGAAGAGTGAATCTGTCGCTCGGAAAGGGAAAGTCGCATGAACCGCATGGAGAGCACGTCAGCCCTCACCTAGTTAAGTAACGGGCAACCCGGAGGCGAATCGGTTCGTCCGTCGGATTAGTACCGCGAAAGGCGCTTCGGAGACGTCGGCAGGTCACCTCAAGTCCAAAAGTTTAGTTTGGCGCTTCGGGGCGGAGCCCCGTCACCACACGAGCTTGGCGCGTGCGATACTTTAATTTATGGCGCTGCCGGATTTTACTCCTCGGGTGGGGAACGATCCCAAGTCGGTGGTGATTCATTTGACGACGGGGACGGGGATGGAGATTGAGTGGAAGGATGGGCACCGGTCCGTGTTTACGTTTGCGTTCTTGCGGGATGCTTGCCCTTGCGCGCTTTGCGAGGATGAGCGAACCAAGGCGAAACGAAAGCCGGGCGAGCCTGAGAAACTGGCTCCGGGGGCTTTGCCGATGTTCAAGCCGTTGGTGAAAGCGCTGTCGGCGGAGGCAGTGGGTAAGTATGCGCTGAAGTTCTCGTGGAGCGATCGACACGATCTGGGAATTTATTCGTGGTTTTATTTGCGGGAAGTTTGTCCGTGCCCGGAGTGCGCGGCGGCGCGGAAGTGAATGTAGGCGGCTGAAAGCAGTCCGTGCCTGCCCCTCAGCGGCTAAAGCCGGATTCAAAACGAGGCAGATACCGCAGCGCTGAAGCGCTGCGCCACCCAAAGCCAGGTCCGAGAGATCGGCTATCGAGATCGATTATGAAGATACGCATTCGGTTGGCGGAGGCTTCCGACATTCGCTCGCTTCGGGAATTGATTGAAGCTTCGGTGCGCGGGTTGCAGGCAGGGGATTATTCCGCGGCGCAGTTGGAGAGCGCGCTGCGGACGGTGTATGGAGTGGACACCCAACTGATTTCGGATGGAACTTACTTTGCGGCAGAGGAGATTGCGGCATCGGGCACGGCACTGCTGGTCGGGTGCGGCGGCTGGAGCAAACGAAAAACTCTCTTTGGCGGCGATCAGTTTGCGGGGCGCGAGGACTCATTGCTGGATCCGGCTCGGGATGCGGCCAAGATTCGGGCATTTTTTGTTCATCCGGAATGGGCGCGGCGTGGGATTGGCGGGATGATTCTGGAGGCGTGCGAAGCGGCGGCCAGGGCGGCGGGGTTTCGCCGACTGGAGATGGGGGCGACTTTGACGGGGGTTCCCTTTTATCGGGCGAAGGGGTATGTGGAGTTGGAGGCCGTGGATGCGCCGCTGGAGGATGGCCTGACGCTGCCGATCGTGCGCATGGGAAAGGGGTGGTGAGGTCAGAGGTTAGAGGTCAGATTGCAGAGGTGAAGTCTTCGCGTGTCGACAGGGAATCTGAAGAGTAACAAGTGGGATGAACTCGTCGTATGGACTGGGAATTGGGTGGTGAGGTCAGAGGTTAGAGGTCAGATTGCAGAGGTGAAAGCTTCGCGTGTCGACAGGGAATCTGAAGAGTAACAAGTGGGATGAACTCGTCGTATGGACTGGGAATTGCCTAGTATTTCTTTAGTTTTATTCCGATGTCAGGTGGTGACGGCTTGCAGGTAGCGCTGGAGGAGTTGTTCTGCCTGACCTTGGAAATCGACAAATATTATGCCGTTGCCGAAATCGGGATGGCGGGTAACGACGAGTCCATGGATAACGATGGGGCAGCCATCGAGCCAGAGAGTGACTTGAACCCGGGTGCCGCGTGACATGGGCATGATCAGTTGGATGTAGCAGCCTCCGCGACTGAGGTCGGTGGTTTCGAGGCGCATGGGGACGTCGCTGCCTTCGCGGCGGATTTCGATTTGGACCTTGACGGTATAACGAGGATGGTGGCGGCGTTCGCCTTGGGTTAGAGCGGTGGCGGAGGGCTGGGCGTCGGGCAAATCCATTTGTCGGCTCCGAGGATGGTCGATTGCGGGGCTCCTGGGGTGATCATCGGCGGTTTGGTGGGGCGAGGTTAGTCGGGGGGTAATCGGGGAAACCGCACGGAGGGGAGCGTCCGTGGCTGCTGTCCCTACGCGGCATCCTGCAGGGAGCGCGGTGCTTCCCAGTACAGGGGTCCTTCCCCTTCGACAAGCTCAGGGTGAGGATGACAATCAGAGTTAGATAGCATGGTTCGGGACGCCACACCGGCCTGGTTCCGTTTGTAAACAACCTCATGGCAACGTGCGCTACAGTATAATCTTCGGCTTGAACGAAACTGCATGACTGAGACCATACACACTACGACTCAGGAACCGGAGCCGGTGAGGACGGGGATGGAGATCGGCGACATTCTTAAGATACTGCCGCATCGGTATCCATTTCTTTTGATCGACCGGGTGATTGAACTGGTGCGGATGAAGAGCATTGTCGCGTTGAAAAACGTGACCATCACCGAGCCATTTTTTCAGGGACACTTTCCCGAGAAGCCGATCATGCCGGGCGTGCTGATTGTGGAAGCGATCGCGCAGGCGGGCGGGCTACTGCTGCTGACCGAGGTTCCGAACCGGGACGAGATGCTGATGGTGTTTACGGGGATCGAAAAGGCGCGATTCCGGCGTCCGGTGGTGCCGGGAGATCAGCTGCGGATTGAAGTGGTGGTGAAGGCCTGGCGGATCACTGCGGCTCGTCTGGAAGGCAAGGCGTATGTGGACGGCAAGGTGGCGGCGGAGGCTACGGTGACTTGCCGGCTGGTGCCGCGTGCGCTGAGCTCGGGAAGTGCAGAGGCGGCGGAAGAGGTTTAGGGATGGGGCGGTCGGACGGGGCGGAGCCCCGTCACGACGTGAGCATCTTCAGTTTCAGTAACGATGAATATTCATCCTACGGGGATCCATCCTACGGCGATTCATCCTACGGCGATCATTGATCCGAAGAGCAAGATACATCCGTCGTGCCAGATTGGGCCTTATTGCGTGATCGGGGCGGAGGTGGAGGTGGGCGAGGGCTGCCGTCTGGCTTCGCACGTCGCGATGGAAGGGCCAACGAGAATTGGCGCGGACAACCGCTTCTTTCCTTTTACTTCAATTGGCTTGGCGCCGCAGGATATCAGCTATGCGGGAGAACCGACACGGCTGGAGATCGGCGACCATAATTTGATTCGCGAGTTTGTCACGATC
>Ga0181532_10002132_pt1 | contig 18572 bp, 9 predicted proteins | sample PEATcosm2014_Bin_33_FD_119768 | JGI IMG/M metagenome (GOLD analysis project Ga0181532, IMG submission 119768) | Peatland microbial communities from MTU Mesocosm Facility, Houghton, MI, USA - PEATcosm2014_Bin11_30_metaG | ecosystem: Environmental > Terrestrial > Soil > Wetlands > Peat | place...
ACTTTGAACGCCACCTATAATCCATCAACAAGCGATATTACGGCAGGCACTGTTACTTTGACACTGACCTCCAGCGGCCAGCTTTCTCCTTGTGGCCCAGCCACGGCGCATGTGGTCGTGACCATCAACCCGGCGGCCACAGCCAGTGCAGGCGGCAACCAGTCTGTCTGCGCGGGCAGCAGCACGGCGGGCTTGGGCGGATCGGTGGGTGGCGGCGCCACGGGTGGCATCTGGACGACTTCCGGCTCGGGCTCTTTTGCGCCGAACGCGACCACCTTGAACGCCACCTATAATCCATCCACAGGCGATATTACCGCAGGCACGGTTACTCTGACACTGACCTCCACCGGCCAGCTTTCACCGTGCGGGCCCGCCACGGCGCATGTGGTCGTGACCATCAACCCTGCGGCCACGGCCAGTTCAGGCGGCAACCAGACGATTTGCGTGGGCAGCAGCACGGCGGGCCTGGGCGGATCGGTGGGCGGCAGCGCTACGGGTGGCATCTGGACGACTTCTGGCTCGGGTTCTTTTGCGCCGAACGCGACCACGTTGAACGCCGCCTATATTCCTTCAACAAGCGATATAACGGCGGGCGCGGTTACGCTAACACTGACCTCCACCGGCCAGCTATCACCGTGCGGGCCCGCCACGGCGCATGTGGTCGTGACCGTCAACCCAATGCCGACGATCACCCTGGGGGCCAGTCCGGTTTTGACTTATTACGGTTCGACAAACGCCAGCCTGCCCTATACCGCGACTTCGGGCAGCCCGGACGGGTACAGCATTACTTACGATTCCGCCGCCCAAGCGGCGGGCTTCTCGAATGTGGCGCTGACCTCCCTGCCTGCCAGCCCGATCACGCTTACGGTGCCGATTGCAGCAGGGACCAACACCTACAATGGCACGCTTACTGTCAACTATAGCCCCGCAGGCTGCACCAGCACGAACTATGCATTCGCGGTGACGGTGACCCTGTTGCCAGTCACATTGACGGGCTCCCGCCTGTATGACGGGACGGCGGTCGCCGATTCGTCCATCCTCACGATTGTCACCAATTACGACGGCACGAATCTGATGCTGTCGGGCAGCGCCACCCTGGCCGGCGCGGCTGCCGGGTTGCAAAACATCACCAACTTTTCGGGCCTGACCCTGGGCGGAGCGGCGGCGACCAACTACACGCTGACGGGCGCCAGCGGCTCCGTGACCGTGAACCCGCTGCCGCTGATTTTGACTGGCACCCGGGCCTATGACGGGACCGCGACTGCGACGGCCGGGATTCTGTCGGTGGTCAATGCGGTCGGCAGCGACGATGTGTTCCTGGCTTCAGGCAGCGCCATCCTGGCCGGCACGAGCGTCGGACCGGAAGCGATCACATCGCCCGGGTCGCTGACGCTGGGCGGCTTGACGGCAGGCAACTACGCGTTGGCGGGCGTCAGCGGCGCCGTGACCGTCACGAACCCCTATGCGCCGTTCCTGATCACATCCTCGTCCCTTGACAACACAGGAACCAACTTCGTCGTGTGCTGGCAGTCTGTGCCCGGCGTCGTTTACAATGTGCTGACCAACACCAGCCTGGCCCCGTCTCAATCCTGGGCGGTCGCAGGCGGTCCGATTACCGCGACAAACACCAACACCTGCTTCACCTTGCCCGGAGGCATCCTCCGGAATACCAATGTCAACGTAGTGATACAGCAATGATGACTTAACCCTGGCCAAGGCCGGCCCGCTCACGTCCCGGGTCACGAAAAAAAGCTTTTCGAGTTTTCGAAAATCGGATACGGTGGGGAGATGAATAAACGAGCAGGGGGGAAGAATCCACGTCGATGCCTGGCCACAGCCATCGCCGCATGTTTGCTGCAAATTTCGGCGGCATCGATTTGCGGACAGACAAACGAGATTATTTATTCCAACAGCCTGCAGAGTGGGTGGACGGATGTTAATAGCTGGGCAACCGACGATCCGGCCAACACCGATCCCGTGCTTCCGGGCTTTTCCAATTCGATCAGTGTTTTCTGCACCGAGTATGCGGCGCTTTATCTTTCCCAGACCCCGTCTTCTTCAGCCTACTATACGAATCTGACCTTGTGGCTCAACGGCGGCGACACCGGCGGACAGGTTCTGACGGTGACGGGGACGCTCGATGGGGCCGACCAGACCCTTTACACGCTGCCAGCCCTGGCCGCCAACACGTGGCAGGAATTTATCATTCCCCTTTCCGCCATAGGCGTGGCCGGCCAGCCGGACTTTGACGGCATTTGGATCTGGAACTACACCAATGCCACCATCCCGACCTTTTATGTCGATGACATCTACTTGGTGGCCGGGCCGCCGCCACCGCCGCCACCGCCGCCGCCGCCGCCGCCCAATTTGGTGATCTATTCCAATTCGCTGGTCAACGGCTGGATGGACTACAGTTATAATACCACGCGGAACTTCGCCAATACTTCGCCGGTTCTTTCCGGCAGCGAGTATTCCATCAGTGCGACCGTGACCAACGCCTACGGCGGCATTCAATTGTTCCATGCTCCCATGGCCAATACCAACTACACCAGCATCAGCTTTTGGCTCAACGGCGGCCGCAGCGGCGGGCAACAGCTCCAAATGTACGGCAATCTTGGTTCGCCTATCCAACTGCAGAAACCCCGCTATTCTTTGAACACACCGCTGGTCGATACCTGGCTGCAGTACACGGTGCCATTGTCCGCCTTGGGCGTGGCGAACGTGACGAACTTCTCCGGTTTCGCCATCCAGGACGCCTCCGGAGGGGATGAGCCTGAGTTTTATCTGGATGACATCGAGCTTGTCAGCGCCTATGCGCCGACTGTGACGCAGATAACGGTGGACGCCAGCCAACCGATCCGGATGGCTGACGCGCGCTGGTTCGGCTTCAACACGCCCATGTGGGACAGCGCTTTTGACACGCCGCAGACGACGGCTTTGCTGACCAGTATGGGCGCGCAGGCTTTGCGTATTCCGGGTGGCTCCGACTCCGACGATTACCACTGGCTTTATAACCGGCAGGACTTCAACAATTGGACGTGGCAGACGAGTCTGGCCAGCTTCATTGACGTCATTACCAACCTGGGCGCACAGACGGTGACCACGTTGAACTACGGCACGGGGTCCTCGAATGAAGCGGCGGCGTGGGTGGCGTATGCCAATGCCTCGACGACGAACACGCTGAATTTGGGCGTGGATGCAATGGGCAGCAATTGGTACACGGCGGGATATTGGGCCTCCTTGCGCGCGGCCGCTCCGCTTGGAAAGGATGACGGCAAAAACTTTCTCCGCATCTCGCGGACTGCGCCGCTGGGTCTCAAGTATTGGGAGATTGGCAATGAGATTTACGGCTCTTGGGAAACCGACAGCAACTCAGTGCCCCACGATCCTTACACGTATGCGGTGCAGGCCCAAGGGTATATCTCGTTGTTGAAAGCGGTTGATCCGACGATCAAAATCGGGGTCGTGGTCACGCCTGGCGAGAACGGCTATGTCAATAACAGAAACCATCCGGTGGTCAATCCGCGCACGGAACTGACGCACTACGGTTGGACGCCGGTTTTGCTGGCAACTTTAAAAAGCTTGGGCGTCACGCCGGACTTTGCCATCTTCCATAATTATCCTCAGAACCCGGGCGGCGAGTCCGACGCGGGTTTGCTGGCATCCACGTCCGGATGGCTGTCCTACGCAGGGAACCTGCGGCAGCAAATCACCGATTATATTGGCGCCAATGGCAGGAACATTGAGTTGCTCTGCACCGAAAACAATTCGGTTTCCTCCGCCCCCGGCAAACAATCGGTAAGCCTCGTCAACGGCCTTTTCAAGGTGGACAGCCTGGCCCAACTCATGCAAACGGAGTTCAACGGCCTTTTCTGGTGGGCTTTGCGCAATGGCTACGAAGTGGATGGCAATATGAGTTCCGAACTCTATGGCTGGCGCGAATATGGCGATTACGGAGTGGTGGAGGGGTTTACGAACCTTTTCCCAACCTATTACACCTCGGAACTCATGACGCATTTCGTGCAGGCGGGTGATACGGTGATTGCCGCCGCCAGTGATTATTCGCTGCTCCCGGCTTACGCGGTCATGCGGCAGGACGGCAGCTTGACGGTGCTGGTCATCAATAAAGACCCCGGCAACACTCTCACGGGACAGGTGTCGGTGGCCGGCTTTCCCCCGGCTTCAACCGGGACGGTCTATTCTTATGGGATTCCCCAGGATACTGCTGCGGAAACTGGCATTGGCTCACCGGACGTTGCCCAAACAACCATTTCCGGCGCCGGAACAAACTTCAGCTACGCCTTCCCGCCTTATTCGGCTACCGTGCTGGTACTCCCACAAATGCCGGTGACGTTGCTGCCCATTTCGCAGGACGCAAGCCGGTTCGTTTTTCAAATCCAGGGTCAACTCGGCATTTATTATGTCGTTGAAAGCTCGACCGATCTGATTACCTGGACTCCCATCGTCACCAACACGCTCCCTGCCGGCATGGCGAACATCACCAACTCCCTGGCTCCATCAGTGCCGCAGCAGTTTTGGCGGGTGATCTGGCACCACTAACCTTCGCCAGGGCTGGCAACCGCTTTATCGTGGGTGGGCATGAAAAGGTCCCGCATTTTTCATCTTTACACCAAAAGAGGATTTTTCAAGCCCGCCAGCCATGAGTAAAAGTAACACTTAAGCCACCGTCTCCCACTGCCGATACTAAGGCAGAGATGTCACGAGATTCAGCCAGTCTTTCGGGCAACTGCTCCTCAAGGCTGTGGGGGCGGTTCCCCGTTTTCAAATGCCACAATCCCACGTTGTGCGCATCGCCGCGTCTGACCAAACAGAAGGCAACGCCATGAAGGACTCGAATCCTGTTCGATCCTGGCGCCAGGTTTCGCGCCGGCTTCTGGTTGGAGTCGTCGCCGCGGCTTTTGTCCTCCAGACAGCGGCTCAGAACTCTCTCCCCGCCCACGCCGCGCCAAATCCGCCCCGGCAGTCAATAATCTCAAACCCGGTTGATGTCTCAGCACCTGCATCCAGGGTCATCACCAATCTGGAGGACGTCCTGGGCCTTTCTTTGGCGCAGGCGGAACGCGGGCAGCGGGTGAAGGCGCTGGCCACGGTTACGTACTGCCACCCGGAATGGCGGATGCTGTTCGTCCAGAGCGCCGACCTCGGCACTTTTCTCAAGATTACCCCCGACACGCCACGTTTGCGGCCGGGGGACGTTGTCGAGATCGAGGGTTCAACCACCTCGGCGCACGGCTACCCTGAAGTGAATGTTAAGAGCCTTAAGCCAACGGGGCAATGGCAGACGCTGACGCCAAGGACTTGGAATTTGGACGACATCCTTAATGGGCGCGCCTCCGGTCAATGGCTTCAAATCGAGGGCCGGGTCCTGACGGCGTTCGCACGGGATGGGCGCCTGTTTATCCAAACTGCTGTTGGGTCCACCAATATAACGGCTTACCTGCTCAATTGGCATCCGGAAGAAGCCCGCCAGTTGCTCGATGCCCGGGTGCGGATCACTGGCGTGCTTTCCGTTCAATTTGACGACCAGGGGCGCCACAACGGGGTTTCAGTGCTGGCCCAGGAACCGGAACAGGTTCAGGTGTTGCGGGTTCCGGCCACGGATCCACTCGATCTCCCGGTGACTCCCATCGATCGGCTTACAGTCTCCAAAGAGGGCAAGACCCCCCAGCGCGTCCATGTTCAGGGTGTGCTGGAACAACGTCCGGACGGGACGGCCGCCGCCGTGCGGGATCACACCGGCTTGGTCCAGCTCCAGTGCCTCTACAAACCGGGTTTCCGCCCGGATTCCGGTGTGGATGTGTTTGGTTATCCCTGCCTGGCCGACGGTGAAATGATCTTGAAAGACGCCATGGTCCTGCCAACCGGTTCGACGATAACGCCCGAAAAGCAGAACCCGCAACGATCTTCCACAAATCAACCCTCCCTGCCTTTGTTGGAGGCAGCCCAGTCCATTCGCCGATTGAGCAAGAGCGAGGCGGCGCGCGGCTATCCGATCCAGTTGGAAGCCGTGGTGACTTTCAGCGACCCTCGCTTGGGATCCCTGTTCGTGCAGGACGCCAGCGGCGGAATTTTTGTCATACCGGCCGGCAAAAAAATGCGCATTCGTTCCGGCCAGCGGGTCCGAATCCAGGGAATGACGGCGGCGGGCGATTTCGCGCCGACAGTTTGCAATGCCACCTTCGAGGTGCTTGGAGAGGCGCCGATGCCTGCTCCGGCGCGGGTGGGGCTCAATGCGTTGCTCACTGGCCAGTACGACTGCCGATGGGTCGAGATTCACGGCGTCGTGCAATCCGCCACAGAAGAGGAACATCGCTGCTGGCTTCAATTGATGACCGCTCAAGGCCAGATCCCGGCGCTGCTTGGCCCGGCGATGTCAATGGCCGAAGCCGGGGAGCTTGTGGATGCGCGGCTGTGTTTGCGCGGCGTTGTGGGTGGTCAATTTAATCAGCAAGGCCAAATCGTCGCCGTTCGTCTTAACGTTCCGAACGCCAGCGCCATCTCTGTGGACGAAGCCGCTCCCGCCAATCCATTCGCAATCCCCACCCAGCGAATCGCAGACCTGTACAGTTATCAGCCCGACCAGGATATCTTCCGCCGGGTCAAGATTTCCGGCCGGGTCACCAGCGTGACTCAAGACCAGACAATCAGCCTCCAGGACGAGAGCGGCGGAATGCTGGTCCGGCTCACGCGTTACGATCGGTTGCCTCGCTTGGGCGAACAGGTGGAGATGCTCGGCTTTCCGATGGCGGGTGACTTCTCCATTACCCTGAAGGATGCCTGGTCCAGGATCACAGGCCCGGGCGGGGATTCCCCGGCGCTTATCATGACGGCGGATGAAGTCCTCACCAACGAACCGAACGCTCAGTTGGTGCAAATCGAGGCCCGCCTTATCCAGGATGCCTGGCTGCGTCCGGCCCAAGTTATGGTGTTGCAGGCCGGATCCGTCGTTTTCGAGGCCATGCTGCCTCGGAACTTCAATGCTGAATCCGAAGAACACCTCGCAGCCGACACCCGTTTGCAGATCACCGGGGTTTGCCTCCTGGAAGGAGGCCGATGGGGACAGGTCAAATCCTTCCACCTGCGGGTGCGCGAGCCGGGCGATTTGAAAGTCCTGACCCGGCCGCCGTGGTGGAATCTCCGCCGGCTGCTCTTGACACTGGCTGGCACGGGCGCCCTGGGAGCATTGGGCCTGGTGTGGAGCCTCCTGCTCGCCAAAAAGAACCGTCTGCTCAGCGAGCAAATCCATGAACGGGAACGGGCCGAGGCGGAGTTGCAGCGGGCTCACGCCGCATTGCAGCACGCCAACGACAACCTCGAACACCGCGTCGCCGAACGCACCTTGGAGTTGCGGGAACAGATCGCGGCCAGGGACAAGGCGCATGCTGAATTGGCCGCGGCCCAAAAGGACCTCATGGAGGCTTCCCGCGAGGCGGGCATGGCCGAGATCGCCACCGGTGTCCTGCACAACGTCGGCAACGTGCTCAACAGCCTTAACGTTTCGACCACCATCATCCGGGAGAAGCTCCGGCGGTCAGAATTCCTGACTTTGGGCAAGCTCAGGGGCCTGCTCCAGGAGCATGAGGCCGACCTCCCCGCTTTCCTGACCACCGACCCCAAGGGCAAACTCGTGCCCGGCTTCATCATCAAACTGGCGGACAACATTGACAAAGAAATCTCCCTGCTCCAGGCGGAGCATGAGCAGCTTACGCGCAACGTCGAGCACATTAAAGAAATCGTGGCTGTGCAGCAAACTTACGCGCGAGTCTCAGGCTCCCGCGAGGAATTGTCCATCGCCAGCCTGGTGGATGACGCCCTCCAGATAAACAGCGCCGGCTTCGCGCGCGATGGAATTCAGATCGTTCGCCAGTACTCGGACGTGCCCCCGGTGACGGTGGACAAGCACAAAGTCCTTCAAATCCTTGTCAACCTCATCACCAACGCGAAACACGCGCTGGACGAGTCGGGACGCCCCGACCGGCAGCTCACTCTCAAAACGGGCATGAATGGGAACAACCGTTTGAAAGTCACCGTTTCGGACAACGGCATCGGCATTCCCCCGGAAAACCTCACGCGTGTGTTCTCGCATGGATTCACCACCCGGAAGACGGGCCACGGCTTCGGGCTTTACAGCGGAGCCAGCGCCGCCAGGGAAATGGGAGGCCAGTTAACGGCCCACAGTGAAGGCGTCGGCAAAGGCGCCACGTTTATCCTGGAAATCCCATTAGTGGATCAAAAGAACAACTGAAACCATGAACCGCTATTGACATGCTCAATTCGGCAGTGCGATTTGTGGCATCGTCTGGCACCCCAAGGTCGAAAAACTTCTCGCCGATTCATCTGAGTGTGATTTAATTCCGGCATGATGAAGCGATCTGCTTATGCCGTCGTCGGGTCATGGAAAATGCGCGTAGTGGCGACTACCTGAATATATGACCTCCAAACCCGCTCCGCCTCCTCCTGTCGCGGCTGAAACAATGCGCGCCCTGGTGGCTGCCGCCGCAGATTTTGCTGCGGTCAAGCCTTGGGAGTACATGTGCGATTGCGACGTGGTCGGTTTGATGGATCCGGTTGCCAATGAGACGCGCATAGGCTGTGTGCTGGGCAACGCCGGGGAAGTTTTTGGCGCGGTCTTTTATCGTCGCGCTTCCGGTTTGCGCTGGATTATGAAAATGCTGGACTCGCCGGCAGATACGTTGAATGGAGACGCCGTCGAAGGCCTCGATGCCCTGAAAGTTGAATTCGTCCCCAAGCGCGAAATATCCAAGGCAGACTTGGCCGTGCTTAATGCGCTAAATTTCAGACCTTCAGGCAAAGGTTGTGTTTGGCCGCAATTCCAATCGGCCGAACCGGGTTGGCTGCCTTGGTTCGTCAATCAAAAGGAAGCCGAACAAATGTTGGTCGATCTGCCGCGTTTAACGTTGTTCAGCAAATTGGTGCGCGAGCACCTTGGCCTCTTTGCGGATCGCACGCTGAATGAAGTTCCATTTCTACCCGATCCGATGCCCGGCGGGCCGCTGCGGGTGGAAGACCTGAACTGGCGTCCGTTGATAGCCCCGCCGGAAAGCTGCGTATCATTTCAGGCCAACTCCGGGCAATTAGCGCAACTCGGGGCACTGCCCAGGGTGCCAAAGAGCGCTTATGAATATGATTGTTCCATCGCCCACGGCGGCGCGGTTTTGCAGAATGGCCGGCCATGCTACAGCCGCATTAGCCTGCTGGTTGAGCATCGTCGCGGAATACTGCTGGGGTTTGAGCTGGGTCTGGGCATCGAACCCTTGACAGAGAGCACCGGGCGGGGATTGTTGAAATTGCTGTTGAAAAACGGATTCTTGCCCCAAAGAATATTAATTCCTGGCCTGCGCTTACAGCCCGTATTGGAGCAGTTCTGCAACGCATTGCAGATTGAATTAAAACCTTCAGAGCGTTTGCCCTCATTGGAGGAGGCAATGGCCTCGCTGGATCAATTCATGCAGCATGGCCCATTTTGATTCAGGACTGTGGCTCCGCACTCAGTTGCCCTTGCTCATTCCCGGGAATTTAGCGAGGTCGTAAAAGGGAGAAAGCGCTCCACCTTAAACCGGTGGGTTCACTGAGCCATTTTGTCTCGTGGTTTTTCGTCGTTTTCCTTTGCACGGCAGCGATTTTGCGCTAAAATTGAGCGCATTAATTGGGGTCGTAGCTCAGTTGGCAGAGCGTCTCGTTCGCAATGATTTAAGGCCGTTTTCCCTCATTTGGACACCACTTGGACTCACGCGGCCAAACCCCTCTTTGGCAAGCATTTCTGGCGATTGGAGAGTGGCCACACTTGGACTCATTTAGCTCCGAATTTTTTTCGAGGTCGTGAAAGGGGTCGTGAAAGGGAATTAGAATTGACAAAATGAACGCCAATGGCCGACCCCTTTGCTTCCCGAGCAATGCCTGCACTCCACGGAAGGGATCATCGGCGCGCGGTCGCGCCAAAACCTCACGCAAGCTTACCATGCCATCATCTCCTGAGCCCGCCATTGAACGACAGCAATTCCCCTCGAGCTGTGAGACTGGCACCGTGTGGATATGGGACATGGCGGCGAATTCGTGGAAGGGGCGGCGGTTGCAGGGCACGGGTGGCAGGGCCAATCATGTGGTGCTGACGTCGGACGGCCGGTCGTCAACCACCAGCAATGGGAAATGATATTTTCGGAAACTGCGCCGGGTTACAGAACGAAACGAACATAGCATTTGGTATGCACCGCCAGTCCTCCAGATCCAGTGTGAATCGATTTTCCTCAGCCGCTCTTCCTCGCTCACACTTTGCTCGGCGGCGTATTTGCGGACATCGTCGGTGATCTTCGTCGAGCAGCAGCAGCACTTCGATTCCGCCGGACGGAAAAGCTCGAACAACAAATTCGAAGCATTAGAAACCGATTCTGACCTTACTGCCGTCCCAAAGGCGGAGTTTTCAACTCCCACGATTTCGAAATGGGCAGAGAAGAAAGTCTCGGCACAAAAGACCGGGCCGAGACAAGTCCCGCCAATGTCTTGTGCATCAAGCCAAGAACCTGGGAAGGCGTTTCGGCAGGCCGATCATCCAGCGACTGCGGCACATCGTCCTCACAGCCGTGAGCCAGCCCGCCTTTGACGTCTACCGCCGTTCAGGTCAGGATGGAAGCGAATGCATTTGGCTTTCCGAGCACGGGTGTCTACACTGCCCATGATGACGCACATTAGAGAAAATCGCCCGAATGAGTCTGAAGACAGCCGACTCGGCCACGTAGCCTGCCTCTTGGCCGGCGCAGATAAGCTGTCCAACAGCCTTGCCGCCGCCGAATCCAAACATCTCGCCCTTGGCATCACATCTGACGAATGACGGACTACGAGCATCACATCTTTGTCAGTTACCGGCGATCCGATGACGATTGGGTACGATGGACGAGGGACAACTTTGTCCGCGCGCTACGGTCACTTCTTCAGCCACGCCTGAGCAGAGTGAAGATCTATACCGACGAGAGAATCGAAACTGGCTCGACCTGGCCTCATGACCTTGCACAAAACCACTCACGTTCGCGATTGCTTGTTGCCCTGCTGAGTCGTGATTATTTCGAGAGCGATTGGTGTTGTTTGGAATTGGCGCTGATGCACCGCCGTGAGCGATTGGCAAAACTTAGAACTGCCGACAATACCGGAGGATTAATCATTCCAGTGGTCATTGATGACGGGGATTGTTTTCCAGAAGCGATTAAAGCGATGCAGCCTTTACCGCTTCATGACTTTGCAAATCCATTCATGCGCTCGGACAGCCCGAAGCAGGAAGCCCTTGCAGAACTCCTCCGCGAACGGTTATGCCCGGCGATTGAACACGCGTTAGGCATCGTTCCGAAATTTGATCCCGCTTGGGAACGGATCGCCCACAAAAAGTTTGTGAAAGTTTTCCGGATACAATCCAAGTCCCAGATAACAATGCCCAAACTGAAACTGATACTGCGTTAAGCCATGAGCCGCATCGTCACTTTTTACTCCTATAAGGGCGGCGTTGGTCGCACGTTCGCGCTCGCCAACATGTCCGTATTGCTGGCGCGCCGGGGAAAACGGGTGCTTGTCATTGACTGGGATCTTGAGGCACCTGGATTGCACCGCTATTTCCAGCCGCACCTTCCAGTCGGTTCTCTTCCCGAGAAAGGACTAATCCACCTGCTTCATGAAGCGATGAACTCCCCAGCCGCGGAATGGCAACCATTCGTTGCTGAAGCTCAAATCGAAGGGAGCGGAACTGTTTCTCTCATTTACAGTGGAGACCAATCGGCTGATTACGTCGAACGGGTTCGTTCTTTCTCTTGGACTCACTTCTTCGAAAACCGCCAGGGCGGAAGCATCCTCAAGCGCTGGAGATCCGAATGGAAGAAAAGTTTTGATTTCGTGCTCGTGGACAGCCGGACGGGCATCACCGACTCAGGCGAAGTATGCACAATTCTGTTGCCGGACGTGCTGGTCCTTGTCTTCTCCGCCAACGCGCAAAGCTTCGAGCGTGGGAAACAGATCGCCCTTGGCGTTCAAGAAGCTCGTCGCAACCTGACAGAATCTCGGCCTCCAGTAGCGATCCTTCCATTGCCTAGTCGTTTTGATGGACGTGACGAAGTGGACGAGGCGGCCCGGTGGCTTGACCGTTTCGCTACCGAATTGAAGCCATTTTATGACGACTGGTTGCCGGCCAGATTTGAGCCGCGCCAGATACTGGAATTGACGAAAATACCATATGTCACCAAGTTCAGCTTCGGTGAGCCGCTTCCGGTTATCACTCACGGTATCAGCGATCCGGATAGCCCTGGGTTCTATTTGGACAGAGTCGCAAGACTCCTCGCCAGCGACTTTGCTGAGGCTTCTCAGATACTGACACCTGATAGAACCGAACCGTCGAGCGAGTTCCATGTGTTCATTTCGCACAACAGCAAGGAGAAGGCGGCGGTGCGCGAATTGAAGCGGCTGCTGTCAGCCAGCGGGCTGGCCGTCTGGTTGGACGAAGACGAGCTTCGCCCCGGTATCGCGTGGCACGATTTGCTCGAAACAGGGATCAAGTCATCGAGAAGTGTTGCTGTCCTCATCGGAAAGGATGGCATCGGACCTTGGGAAGACGTGGAAATGCAGGCCGCCTTACGCCTCTCGGTTGGAGAGAAGCGACCCGTCATTCCCGTCCTGCTGCCCGGAGCACCCGCGCAACCGAAGTTACCGTCCTTTCTTGGGAAGCGCACTTGGGTTGATCTCCGTTCGGGTTACAGTGGCGATGGGATTGCGAAACTCGTGTGGGGCATAACCGGCCAGAAACCGGGCAAACTTTCTTCTCAAGTCGGCGTAACTTCACGCCCACCTGAATCCGTTCAAAAACTCCGTCGCCCTTATTTGAACTGGCTCCTTCAGGAGTGCGCCCCGCTGAAACTCAGAGCTATTGACCAGGGTGCATCTCGGGCAGGCTACGAACCACTCGCGCTAACCAGCGTCTACGTCGACGTGAATCTTGATATTCGTATCCCAGCAAAGCTGTCGCTTCAGCAGTTCCTGCAGAGCCTATTATCGCCACAGCAGTCCATGCGCCGTGAGGCAATGGAAGCGGACTTTACGGAGCCTGGGAATGAACTGCGCTTGGTTTCGGCTCTCGAAGCCCTCGCGACTCATGACCGGCTTGTGGTACTTGGAACACCCGGCTCGGGCAAGTCAACCTTCAGTAACTACGTTGCCTTGAGCTTGGCCGACGCGGCCTTCAAGAAAAGCAAAACTTTGAACCGCCTTGGTAAGTGGTGGAAATTCGGCCCGCTTCTGCCGGTGCGTGTGTCGTTGCGCCAATTTGCTGCCAGCTTGCCTCCGAACGTAACGCAAGCCCGAGCCAGCCACCTTTGGGATTTCCTGCAGACAGAACTCGCGAGCTGCGGACTGTCCGAAGAAACCGGTCCTTACCTGCGTAGCGTCGCGATGAAGGACGGCGCAATGTTCCTGCTCGATGGCCTAGACGAAGCTCCTGACGTGCGCACTCGTGCCCGCGTGCTTGAAGCCTTGTCCGAATTCACTCGAACGACAGGCCAGAAATCACGCTTTTTGCTGACAGCACGCCCTTACGCGTGGGAAGAATTGACCGCCAAAGATTCCGAGCGTACCGCGCGCTCTGGTTTCTCCACTGCCTACCGCATTGCCGATTTCGATATTGCACAAATCGACACGTTCATCACCCGCTGGTATCAGGCCGCCCAAACCTCAGACTGGCTTACCAGTGCTGAAGCGTCGGAGAAGGCAGCCAGCTTGCGGCAGGTTGTGGAACGAGGAGACCTCCTAGTCTTCGCCCGCAACCCACTTCTGCTCACCCTGATCGCGACGTTACACAGCAACCGTGGTCGACTGCCCGATGATCGCGCCGACCTCTATGATGAAGTCGTTAATTTGCTTCTCCAGCGCTGGAATGAAACCAGCGGCAGTGACCGGGGTCTTCTCGAGACGCTGGCCATTCCCACGCTCAAGCTTTCGGATCTGCGCGAGGTGATTCAGCAACTGGCGTTTGAGGCCCACGCTGCGCATGCTGCCATGGGGACGGCAAGCATTCCCGAAACCGCCCTCGTGTCTGGTCTGCGGCCTGTGCTAGGTGGCAGTGCGGACAAAGCCGAGTTGGCCTTGGCTTACATCGAGAATCGTGCGGGCCTTCTAGTCTGCCAGCGAGAATCTGGGCATCAGCGCATGTACATGTTTCCGCACCGCGTCTTTCAGGAATACCTCGCTGCATGTCACCTAGCCGGACGGGCCGACTTCTACCAGAGAGCCGCAGATTTGGCTCGCGAATTCCCAGGTCACTGGCGCGCCGTGCTCGTGCTTGCTGCACGCCACGCCCGGGCTGGTCGCGGTGTGCCAGCCGCTGACGCACTCGTTCATGCCTGTTCTGTAGATGAATGGTCTCGCCAAAATACGCCCAGTGAAAGCGACTGGCAGGCCGCAGTGGTGGCAGGAGAACAACTGTTGGAAATAGGCGTTGCCTCCGTCGAGAGCCGCGCGGAACACCGCGCAGTGCGCGACCGTGTCGTGGGCTGGCTGGCCGCGACAATCCAACAAAGCACACTTTCGGCTCGTGAGCGTGCCCAAGCTGGCATAGTGCTCGCGAGACTCGGCGATCCTCGTCCTGGCGTTTCCGTGAAGAATGGCTTGCCGGATGTTGATTGGGTTGAAATCCCGCGCGGCCCGTTTGTCATGGGTGCCAGAGACGGTGAGAACGGCGGCAATGAACACCCACAGTTTAAGTGCAACTTGATTCAGCAGCCGTATCGAATCAGCCGGTATCCCATCACCGTCGCACAGTATCAGGCGTTCGTTGAAGCGAACGGCTACGAAACGGAACGCTATTGGACGAAAGCCGGCTGGCGTTGGCGCAGAAAGGCCCAAGTCACAGGACCTGAAGGCAACGACGTGGGTTTCCAGGTGGCGAATCATCCGCGCGTGGGTGTAAGTTGGTTTGAAGCTGTGGCTTTCTGCCGGTGGCTAGGCGAAAAACTGAAGTTGGATGTGCGCTTGCCAACCGAAGCCGAATGGGAACGAGCGGCGCGGCACAGCGATGGCCGTATCTTTCCATGGGGTGACGAGATGGATGTGGCGCAGCGGTGCAACATGGAGCAAACAGGTATGGGGCAAACTTGCACCGTGGGCACATTTCCGAGCGGAAACGCTGCGTGTGGAGCGTCAGACATGGCAGGGAATGTCTTCGAATGGTGCTGCACGGTTTGGTTACACAACTATAAAGGGTACGAGAAGAAAGCGACCGATGAGCTTGAGTTCGAAGGCACTCGAGTGCTGCGGGGTGGAGCGTGGGCCAGCAGACTGGAGGACGTGCGATGCGTTTCGCGTATCTTCTGTACTCCTGACGAACGGAAACCTGTGATTGGTTTTCGAGTCGTGGCTCCTCCAATCGCAGCTCGGTGAATTCAAATCTCTGGGCGGCTTCGACCGTTGCATGCGCGACGCGACGCCGAACGCAAAATGGAAAACCGCCTAGCAATAACATTTACTGCAGAAATGGTGAGTTATGGCTGAAGGGCACCGGTTTGAATTTGACGTTTTCATCTCCTACGGCAAGTCAGGATAAAGAATGGGTGCGTGGCGACCTCTTGAGCGGACTCGATCAAGGGTTGCGCGTTATGATTGATACCGAGATTTCACTCGGGGAGTGGCGGTTATGTGTTGCAACGTGCAGATGCCCATCTGGAACTTGCCAATTTGTCCATCATCGGCGGTAAAAAGTCCGCAGGTCAACACCATGCCTCTGAGGCCCGCCGCCTCGCATATTGCGACGGACCGCCGGCTCATACATACAAAATCGCTTATGACGAGGCTGATTACTCGTTAAATCGGCTCGCAACTAGAGGTTGAGCGTCTCGGTGTTGCGAGACGCTCTACACCCAGTTGTGGAAAGGCCACCGAAAAACCCCAAGGAATCGGTGAAAATTACTTGCCAGCGATCTTAAATGCCCACATGTTATGCGACGTGCGCGCGGGAAAAAGGTCGTGAAAGGGACTTTTTTTAGGTCTGGAAAATGCGTCGCAAGTGCTTGGTAGTGAATTGGATGGGGTCGTAGCTCAGTTGGTAGAGCGTCTCGTTCGCAATGAGAAGGTCAGGGGTTCGATTCCCCTCGGCTCCACCATCCTCTGCCCGCAACGCGGCGGAGGACATTGCGTCATCGCCCAAAGTCATTCTTCGAAACACGATCGCGTCGGGTTGCACGATGTTTTGTGGACCCGTTGGTCGTCCGGTCCGGCGACGGTTTGCGTCCGGTTGCACCAATAATGCCGGGCGGAGGCTTCCCCGCCTTCCTGTTCCGCCAGCGCCTCCTCCGGCGTGGCGTCAATATACATTTTCTTGGTGCGAAGATGTTTGCAGAAGGTGCGGTTCATGGCTTCATCCTTTGAGGCTTAAGAGCGCGCGCCGGATCAGCGTCCGCGCCAGCGGCACTTTGTAGCCGTTGAATGCCAGCGGTTGCGCGCCCTGCAGAATCAGGTCGGCCGCATGCGCGACAGTCGGTTCGTCCAGCGGCTTTCCTTCCAAAAACTCGTTGGCGGCGGCGGACTGATGCGGCATCGGCGAAATGCAGCCCAACGCCACGCGCGCCCGGCTGAGTTTGCCGCCATTCACCCGGGCCGCGGCGGCGCAACTGACCAGCGCCCAGTCAAAAGCGTGCTTGTCGCTGACTTGCAGAAAGGCGCTCCGTGTCCGCCCCACCGGGATTTCCACCTTCACTATCAAATCGCCGGGGTTGAGCGAGTTGTGCGCGGTCGGATTGTCCCACGCTTTTTGATACAATTCCGGCACGGTCATGCGCGTTTCCTTTCCTTCGCGCAGCAGGATCACCTTCGCGTCCAGCGCGGTCAACGCGATGGACAGGTTGGAAACGACCGGGCTGATGCAGGTGTTGCCGGTGAACAGGCAGTGATACCGGTTCTCGCTGTGCCGCGCATAGCAAAGGTCGCCGCCCTTTTTCAGGCAAACGGTGTCGCGATGCCGGTAATACCAGCAGCGCGAATGCTGGGCGAGGTTGCCGCCGACGGTGGCGACGTTGCGAATCTGTGGCGACCCGACCTCCGCGGCGGCCTGATGGAGACCGGGGAAGACCGCGCGGATTTCCGGATGGGTCTCGATCTGTGCGACCGTGACCAGCGCTCCAATCGTCCAGACCCTGGAGCCGGCGGTGATGCGGTCCAGTCCGGCAATGGATTTTATATTGACAAGAATCTTCGGGCTGTCCAGGTACTCCTTCAACCGGCCCAGGAGATCGTTGCCGCCGGCGAGATAGGCGCCGTTGTCGGCTGCCAGTTGCCGGGCGCTGTCGGTTGAAAGCGCGGTGGTGTATTGAAAAGCATTCATGCTGGTTTGGCGGTTGGTGGCGGCACTTTGCCCAGCGCCGCCAGCACTTTGGCCGGGGTGATCGGCAGGCTGGACACCCGCACACCCAGAGCGTTGGCCACCGCGTTGCCGATGGCCGCCGCCGTCGGTATGGTCACGGGTTCGCCCACCCCGATGACGCCGCGCTCCGGCATGTTCAGCAGAACGATGTCGATTTGCGGGATGTCGGCCATCCCGGGCAGTTTGTAGGTTTCAAAATTGGGGTTGAGCACGACGCCGGAAAGATGATCCATGACCCGCTCTTCATACAGGGCGTAGCCCAGGCCCATGATGATGCCCCCGTTGACCTGACTTTCCAGCGTGATTTGATTGACAATCAGCCCGCAATCCTGCACGCACAGAATTCTATTGACAGTCACCTGGCCGGTCTCGGTATCGACGGCCGCTTCCGCGAATTGCACCCCGCCGGCGCCGCCCGACGAAAGTCCCTCCTGCCACTGGCCGTGGACCACCAGCGGGCTTGTCCCGAGCTTCTTGCACGCGGCCGGCCAATTGTCGCCCCGGGCGTCGGGCACGCCGGTTTGCGCTTGCAATTGTTGCAGGGCCTGCGTGCAGACGTCGAAAACGGTCGGCGAGATCGACGGGCACGTCGTGCTCCCGCCGCTGCCCGGGCCGGGCGGATAATGAGTGTCGCCGATCTTGACCGTGATTTGTTCGGGTTTAAGGCCAAGGATTTCGGCGGCCACCACGGCGATGACGGTGCGGGTGCCGGTGCCAAGGTCTTGCACGCCCAGGCGGACTTCGATGCCGCCGTCCGGATGAATTTCCGCCTCGCCCTGGGTCCTTTTGGTGCCGCCGCCCCACCAAGTCGCGCCCGCGCAGCCCACGCCGATTTTGACCGGGCCGGCGGAGGAGCCGGGTTTTTGATACTTTTGCTTCCAGCCGAAGCGCTCGGCCCCAAGGTCGTATTCCCGGCGGCGGACGGCGCTGGGGTCGTTTTTCAGCCGCAGTTCGACCGGGTCCATCCCGAGCTTGACGGCCAGGTCGTCCATCGCCGACTCCATGCCGAAGGAGGCGGGCGGATTGGAGGGCGCGCGAAAAGCGCGCGCGGAACCGGCGTTGACGGCCACGGACGTATGTTTGACGCGGGTGTTCGGGACTTTGTAAATGTAAGGAGCGGGGATTGCGACGTCGCCGCCGCCGCCCTCCGAGGAGC
>Ga0181532_10002133_pt1 | contig 18572 bp, 22 predicted proteins | sample PEATcosm2014_Bin_33_FD_119768 | JGI IMG/M metagenome (GOLD analysis project Ga0181532, IMG submission 119768) | Peatland microbial communities from MTU Mesocosm Facility, Houghton, MI, USA - PEATcosm2014_Bin11_30_metaG | ecosystem: Environmental > Terrestrial > Soil > Wetlands > Peat | place...
CCCTTGTTCTCGAAGAGAACGATGCCGGTGATGAGCGCGAAGAGCGTATCGTCTTTGCCGCGGCTGACGTTCAAGCCGGGCTTGTGGCGCGTGCCGCGCTGGCGAATGAGAATGGTGCCGGCGTTCACGAGCTGGCCGCCGAACCGCTTGACGCCGAGCCGTTGTCCCTGGGAATCGCGGCCGTTAACCGAAGAGCCGCCGCCTTTTTTGTGTGCCATGGCGAAAAATCCTTTGCGTGCGTGGAATTAGGTTTGGTCTAAAGCGTGATCTCGCCGACTTCGACGGCCGTGTAATCCTGCCGGTGTCCGCGCTGAATCTTGTATTGCCCGCCCGTCTTGAACTTGAGCACGATCTGCTTGCGATGGCGGCCCTGCTCGACGATCTTGCCGCTGACTTTGGCCGCGGCTGCTGCTTCGCCGGTGACGAGCTTCGGCTCGTCGGTGCGCACGGCGAGGACGTCGCTAAACGTGACCTTGCCGCCCACCTTGCCCGGCAGGCGCTCGACCTTCACGGTCTCACCCGGCGCGACGCGATACTGTTTGCTTCCACTGCGAATGACGGCGTACATCTTCCCTCCAAAGGCCCAGACGAATTCCCCATTATACGGGCGAATTTGCAATCACGTCAAACCAAATGCGACTGGTGGTAATGATCAGGGTGTTTGATTCCCGGTCATTATCGTGCGATGGTATGCCGAGCCTAGCGGTACTCAGAGTCCTCCGTAAATTCTGGGGAGGGGCCCGTGACCGACCAGCAAGTGAAAACTTCGTTTCGTGAAACCTTGTCTGCCTCCCACATCTCGGCCGTTGCCATTGCGGTGCTGTTGCTTTGGTCTCTTGATTCTGGACTGCAAGCTCTGTGGGCGCCGCTACCAGGTGCTATAGATTACTTGGCCACTTCCGTAGCGATCCTCGGTATCCCGCAAATTTCTATCGCCAGCGATCCGACGCTGGTCTTCGCGATGTTCGAACTTTTGAACTCCCCTACTTGCTTTGCGGCCGCTTGGCTGTTGTCGCGTTGGGTTTACGGCGTGGGGCCCTTACACAGCCTGGGCAAATACCGCGCGAGCCTGGCATGGAGGCGCCATGTTTGAGCGATTGAAGCGAGCTATGGTGGAAAGCTTCGTTGGGACTGTCGCGCTTGGGTACCTGCTCGCGCAATGTATCATGCATTTCGTGGGTGTCTTTGCCGCACCCATTCAAGACTGGGTTGCGCGAAAGGAATATCGAGACATACTTTCGGGCACCGGCAGGCTGACAGGTTTCCCATTCGACTTCGCACTGCCTGAATTGGTCAGATTTTTCCTTCTCCTGTTGGTCTGGTATGTCCTGCTGCGCTGGCTCTACTTCAAGCCTGTTAAGAAAGTGCCATCCGAGCCAGCGTCCGATTCAGGACAACCTACTTAGAATCGGACAGACTGCTCATTTGCTTCTTGGGCAATTGCGAGTATAGTTCCCCTCATTCCTAGAGCTGGTCGCGGTGCCCCGGTGTCGCCGTGATGTTGAGGAGGGAAAGTGCCCGCCTTCTACTTCATCGACAAGGAACACAGGGTAGTAATGAGTTCCGGCAGCGGCGTGCTCACCCGCGAAGATATGGTTGGTCACCAGAACCGCCTGCTGAAAGACCCTGATTTCGATCCCGGTTTTTCCCAGATTATAGATTTCACCAATCTCACGCGTGTGGACGTAAAGCCCGAAGACATTCTTTTCCTCGCTGAGAGAAACGTGTTCTCTCCAAGATCCCACCGGGCGGTGCTTGCCGACAACGACCTCGCTTTCGGACTCGCGCGCATGTACGAAATGATTCGCGAGGCCAAAGGCGAGACCGGAGTCCGAGTCTTCCGTGACCGAGAAGAGGCGCTGGCCTGGGCGCTCGCAAAGGAAGAGGCGCGCTGACAATTCGCGCCGCCGGCTCGCAACCTGGTGGCAGCACTCCACCGAGAGCGAAACTCGCCAGTCGCCAATTGAACAATCCAACCGGGAGTCATTCCGAGCGCAGCGAGGAATCCCTCTCTGGCGTAAGATCCAAATATTAGAGGGATTCCTCGTCGCCCGCCTGTGCGGGGTCCTCAGAATGACCGTATCGGGGAGCAGCCCCCTAAAAATTAAATCGGTAGCCTAGGATCATCTTGGCGATGAGGTGATCGGTGGAGCGCGTCATGCCCACGCCGAGTCCGAAATTCACTTCCCACTGTGGTGCGAGATTCAAATCAATCGCCGGGAAAATTTGCTGTTCCTGCTGCGCGACGGGATCGAAGCCGGTGATAGGGCCCAGTGAACCGTAATATTCGAGGCCGCCCGCGATTTTCGGGGTGAAGTTGTAACTGAATTTGAAATTCGGTGAGAACGTGACGCCCATCGGCACGCTCTCCCCGTGGAAAGAGCGATCGAGCGTGGGATTGAACGCCCAATACCACTTACCGACGGTCTTATCCACGATGGGGCGAATCTCCCAGGTCCAGGTGTCCGGCGAAAAGCGGCGGCGCTGGTAGCCGAGCTCATTCGAGATACTGACGCCGACGGGCCAGTGCCACGACGGCGGAACGCGAAAGCGCGGACGGATGTGATCGCCGACCCAGTCCCAGCCGTCGCCGTCGCGAATGGAAGTGAAAATGTAAAAGCCGCACTCGAACCAGTCGTTGAAGCCGTGGGTGATTTCAATGGTTTCGTGTTCTGCGTGGTTGGTGGGATTGAGGCCGTCGGCAAACGTCTTCGAGCCTTCGATCGTGAAATTGCTGTGCAGTTCGACCATGGTGTGGCCGGGCTCAACCGTCTCCGAGCCATAGGTCTGAATTTCGTAATTGTCCTGCGCGCGCAGAGAGTTCGCGAGCGGCCCGAGAGCGGCGATAAAAACGAGGGCGAATGCGGCCTTCGCGCACACAAACCAACGATTTCTCAAGCCGCACCTCCCGCCAGCGATGGCGCGAAAAAGAAAATCGAGGATAGCGCAGCTGGCGGCGCTGGAGCAATCCAACGCCACGTGCACGCGAAGTTAGGACGTTGCATCGGCGCGGGGATAGACGCATCATGGATGGTGGCTCCTGTTATGGCCGACGCTGTCACCCTATCATTCGGTCCCCGTCGTTGTCCCCTGTGTTTTAGTGAAGAGGTGCTGCGCTCGCGGCGGCGCGGTTTGATTGAACTTTTTGTCGTACCGATCTTTCTGCTGCGGCCTTACCGTTGTCGGCAATGCAGCGCGCGCCACTTGGGCTTTATCCTGCGGCCGCGCGTGGTTCCGATTCCTGGCGACGAGGATTACGAGCGTTAGGATCCAGGCGGTGAATTGCCGTGGACGCACGGGGACCCATCCCACTTAAGACGAGCTCCCGCCTCTCTCGCATTCAGCCAAGAAACTCCGTTTATTGGTCTGCTTGTTCGGCGTCCTGATTCTTGTTGGACTTAATCCCGGCCTGAGCCAGGAGTTCGCGCAACGCTCGTTCGCCGCCGGCGCCGCGTTGCGTACCGGCGATGTTGCCGTCGCGGCCGATTACGACATAGATCGGGTACACGGTGGCCTCGTACATAGCGGCGAGATTGGTGTCGTCGGTCACGACGACCGGCGTTTTTCGCGGGCTGTTCGCTAGATATTTCTTAACTGTCTTTTTCGATTCGCCCACATTCACGGCGAGAACGATCAAGCCTTTTTCCCCAAACTCGGCGCCGAGCCTGTCCACTAAATTTTCTTCCGCGGCGCAGTAGGGGCACCACGTGGTCCAGAACTCGAGCAGAACGACTTTTCCTTTTATCGAGTCGTTGTCGAATTGCGCCCCGTCGAGGGTCTTGGCGTGAAAATGCGGGGCGGGTTCGGGGTCGCCGGAATCGGCAAAGGCGCAGGCAACCGCAAGGGCCAGTGCGATTAACAAAACACGCCAGGGAATGGTGTGGCGAGCCACCATGAAGCGGAATTGTATCACATACTACTCAACTACTTGCTACATCATGAGGGTGCAACGGCCCTCGCCCGGCGAGCCGCGCGAATGCGAATCAAGCGCGCGGGTGCGCCTTGTCGTAGACCTCCATCAATTGGCGAATCGTGGCGTGCGTGTATTTCTGCGTGGTGGAAAGCGACGCGTGGCCCAGCAATTCCTGAATGGCGCGCAGGTCTGCGCCATCGGCGAGCAAGTGGGTGGCGAAGGCGTGTCGCAGCGAGTGCGGGTGGAGATCCCAGTTCACGTTGATCAGGCGGACGTATTTCTTGACGATGCGGCCCACGGTGCGTTGCGAAAGGCGGCGCCCCGCGAAATTCAGAATGACGGCTTCCGGATCGATGCGGCCCTTCCCGTGCAAGAGCAGGTCGGCGCGGACGGGCCAATACGCTTCGAGCGCCTGTTCGGCCTTGCTGCCGAACGGCACGATGCGCTCTTTGTTTCCTTTGCCGCGCACGCGCAACATCAGACCCTTGCGATCCACGTCGCCGACATTGAGGCCGGTGAGTTCGCTGACGCGCAGGCCGGAGGAGTAGAGCAGTTCGAGAATGGCGCGATCGCGCTTGACGAGCAATCGCGATTCATCGTCGGGAGCGCCTGGTCGCGGTCTCACGGGCACCGCAGCCTCGCCCGCCGTGGTGAGCTGGTTGAGAAACACATTCAAGTCCTCGGTGCTGGGAATGCTGGGGATGCGCTTAGGCAGTTTCGGCGTCGAGACCAGTCGCGCCGGACTTTGCACGAGAATGTCCTGGCGCACGCAGTATTTGAAGAACGAGCGCAGCGAAGCAAGTTTGCGCGCGATCGAACTTTTCTGTAGCCCGCGATCGTGCAAGTGGCCGAGGAATTCGCGGATGAGGCGATGATCGACTTCGTCGAGCGCCACCGCCTTCGCGCCGGGCGGGGCCAGGTAGCCTAGAAACTGTTCGAGGTCGAGTTGGTAGTTTCGCAGCGTGCTCGGAGAGGCGTTGCGCACCGAGCTCAAGTACGCGATGTACTTTGCAACTTCTGCCTTCATTGGCCCTGTCATGGTTCTCCGCGGGGGCGTTTCCGCTTGAACGTTTCCCAGCAGATCGTCCGTAATTCGCCCAGTAATTCCCCCGGGGAAAGCTTACGGCTGGGTGGCGCTTCCGAACAGCGGCGAATGCGCCGGGCGTGCGTCGCCAGCACTGCAGTAGGGTTTTCAGCGAAGCGGGAGAATTGGAGCGCTAATGCGCGGCAGAGTTGGTCTGGAGGATAAAAGGCACGTCGCGCTGCGAATTGAGCTGTACGGTCTTCGCGATGTCGATGCGGTCGAACGGGACTGCGTTTCTCGCGCCGTAATCGGTGACGTAATTCAGCAGACCGCCGGCGACCCAGTATTGCGTCAGGCCGTACATCGAACCGTCTTTGAGTTGGAGCAAGGTTTCCGGGCGTTGGTTCGCCACGGTGGGCGCCGGACTTGTTTCGTCCGAGCCAGCATCGCCTTGTGCACTCGCATCTGCGTCCGGTGCGGGCCCATCGTCGGAGTCATAGGGCGAGGCATCGGGCGAAATCTGGTTTTCATCCGGCTCGTAGCCCAGAGCCAAACACGGCGAGAGGTTCAGCAGCGCCGGCGCGGCCGCCCAATTGGAAGCGTCCCAGTAGCTTCCGCCGACGCAACCGAACGAAGCGCCATAGAAACCGTAGAAGAACGGGCCGCCGCAAAATCCGAAGCCGAGAAACGGCCCGCAGGCAAACCCTCCATACGCCCGTCCAACCCTGCCGTAGAAATGATTGTGGAGGCGGCCGGATTGATTGAACTCCGTGCGCGACGTCCATTGCTCTTGCACTCTCAGGGGCTCGGTGCCCGCCCGCGTGGGCACAGTCGCGTTGACGGATTCGCGCGGGGCCGCGGAGTAGCCGCGAGCATTCGGCGGCAACATGCTTGCAGAGAAGTGAACTTCTGGGCCGCTGGAGTACAGCGCTTGCCAGCCGAACTGCGAGGCGGGATCGTGACTTGAATAGCTTGCAGCGGGACGTCCGGATTGTTCGGTTCGGCCAGAGGCTTGGCCTCGTGCCGACGGCGGATACATGGCTGCCCCTCCTCCGTACGAACCGCCCGCGTAGCCGTGAGATACTTCCCCGCCGCCAGAGTAGTGGCCGCCGCCGGAACCGCCCGAGCCGCCGTGCCAACTGCTGCCGCCACCCCCGCTGTGGCCGCCGCCGGAGTGTCCGCCTCCGTGTTGCGCGCGCAAAGGTAAGGCCATCAGCGCGAATACACACAGACCCGCAATGGTGAATCGAAGCTTCATTTTAGGCGGGGACCCGCCCTGATTATACTCCCAAGGCGCCGAGGCGACGCAAGGGGTGATTGTCCGGGCCGGGCAAGGGGCGCGAGAGTCCGGCCAGGGCGCCCCCGCTGGAGCAAATGTGCAAAGCAACTGCCAGGTATCGTATTCTGATAGATTGCCTTTGGATCGCTGGGGGCCCTTATACCGTGTTTGTCGATGAAGCCAAGATTTACGTGAAGGCCGGCAACGGCGGAAACGGATGCGTGGCGTTTCGGCGTGAAAAATATGTGCCGCACGGCGGGCCTTCCGGCGGCGATTGCGGCTCAGGCGGCAGCATCGTGCTCGAGGCGACCATTCACGAGAACACGCTGCTGCGCTATCGTTTCAATCGGGAGTTTCGTGCCGATCGCGGGCGTCACGGCGAAGGATCGAACTGCACGGGCCATTCGGGCGAGGACATGCTGCTGACAGTGCCGATCGGCACGATCGTCTTCGACGAAGATTCCGGCGAGACATTGGCGGATTTCACCGCTGCGGGGCAGCGCCTGGTGGCCGCGCGCGGCGGGCGCGGCGGGCGCGGCAACCAGCATTTCGCGAAGCCGTGGCACCAGGCGCCGCGCGAATCCGAAGACGGCCAGGTGGGCGAGGAGCGGCATCTCCGGCTGGAATTGAAACTGTTGGCCGATGTGGGCCTGGTCGGTTTTCCGAACGCGGGAAAATCGACACTGATTTCGCGGATTTCCGCGGCGCGCCCGAAAATTGCTGATTACCCGTTCACGACGCTCGAGCCGCATCTCGGCGTCGTCTCGGAAGGCGATCCGGGGCGCGCGGGCAGCCGGACATTTGTCGTAGCCGATTTGCCGGGGCTCATCGAAGGAGCGCACGCCGGCGTGGGGCTGGGCACGCGCTTCCTGCGCCACATGGTGCGCACGCGATTGGTCGCGCACCTGATTGACACCAGCGACGCATCGGACCGCGATCCCGTGCGCGATTACGAAATCATTAAAGGCGAGCTCGCAGCGTTCAGCGCGGACTTGGCTGCGAAGCCGGAGATTGTGGTGGCGACCAAGCTGGACGCGACGACGGATCGCGCTCGGCTCGAAGAGCTGCGCGAGTTTTGCTCCGGACGCGGATTGGAATTTCACTCCGTCTCAGCCGCGACGGGCGAAGGCATTCCCGCACTGGTGCACGTCATGGCGGACGTGCTCGAGCGTCTCGGGCCTCGCCACGTGCCAGACGCGCCGCAAGTGACGGACGAGCACGCTCCGGTTGTCGAGGACCATGAATCGAAAGATGCGCCTGAGGAGGAACAATGAGCGCGCCCCGCGAATCGAAACGCGGCCACGCACCCTCAAAGCGCGCGCGGAGGATCGCTCTCTTCGGCGGCACGTTCGATCCGATTCACACCGGACACTTGGCCGTTGCGCAAGCGGCGGTGCGCCGGTTCCGGCTCGACTGCGTGTATTTCATTCCGTGCGGCCAACCGCCGCACAAACATCGCTCCAATTTGACCGCGTTCCCGCATCGCTATGCGATGGTCGCGTTGGCCTGCGCCGGAGAAGCTCGCTTCGAGGCGTCGCTCGCGGAAGCCGGCAAGGATATGACGGGGCAGGAGATTTTTTATTCTGTGGACACCGTGCGGCATTTCCGCCGCGAAGCCGCGCATCGCGGCGCTCATATTTATTTTCTGCTCGGCGCCGATTCGTTTCTTCACATTCGCGAGTGGCGCACTCCGGAGAAGCTGCTGACGCTCTGCGATTTCATTGTCGCGAGCCGGCCGGGCTTCCCGAGCGCGGCGCTCGAACGCGCGGTGCCCAAAGGAGTGCGGGTGGCGCCGGCCGCGGGCGGAGCAGCGTTCACTTTGCACCCGGAACGCAGCTCGAAACCCCTCACCTCTGTGTACCTGCTGGACACCGTCGCGAGCCACGTGTCTGCCACGGAGGTACGCTGGCGTTTAGACCACGCGCGCCCCATACGCAGTCTTGTGCCGGCCCGCGTCGAGGGCTACATTAATCAGCAGGGCCTCTATCAAAGGTGACGACGGACTCGCTTCGTTCCGAATTGCGTCTGGCCATCAAGGCCGCGCAGGACAAACAGGCCGCGGCCGTGACGCTGCTCGATCTGGCCGGCCTCGGCGCCTTCACCGAACACTTCCTGTTGTGCACCGGTTTCAGCGCCCGCCAGGTGGAAGCCATCAGCGACTCGATTGCAACCGCGCTTACGAACCACGGTCTACGCCTCGCGCATCGCGAAGGCGCGTCCGGCGCTGAATGGATGCTTCTGGATTTCGGCCGGTTGGTCGTGCATGTTTTCACCGAGCGGGCCAGACTCTTTTACGATCTCGAGCGGCTGTGGCGCGCCGCGCGCCGCAAGGATTTTCCCGATCCGGCCCCCGGAGCGGCTTCCGCGTGAGCGAAGCGCGCATCGCGTGGGTGGCCGCGGATCCCGCGTCGCTCGCCGTATTGGACATGGCGCGTCGCCTCGCGGAGACGGCGACGACGGTGCTTATTGTCGGCGAAAGCGGCACGGGCAAAGATCAACTGACGCGCGTCATTCACCAGATGGGTCCGCGACACGACGCTCCGCTGCTCAAAATTGATTGCGCCAGCCTGCCGCAGGAGTTGGTGGAATCCGAACTGTTCGGTCACGAGCGCGGCGCGTTCACGGGCGCGGTGGAGCGCAAACGCGGCCGGCTGGAGATGGCGGCGGGCGGCACGATCGCGCTTGACGAAGTCGCGGCGCTTTCCATGGCCACGCAATCGAAGTTGTTGCGCGTGCTCGAAGAGCGCTCCTTCGAGCGCCTCGGCGGAACGGACACGCTCACGATCGATGCGCGGCTCGTAGCGTTGACCAATGCCGATCTCCCGCGACTCGTCACTGCGGGCCGCTTCCGCGAAGATTTATTTTTCCGTCTCAGCGTTCTGACCATTCGCGTCCCTGCGTTGCGCGAGCGTCCAGCGGACATCCTACCGCTGGCGGAACATCTGCTCGCGCGCCTCGCTGCCGTGCATGGCCGCACGGATGCGCGGCTGAGTGAGCCGGCGCGGCGCATGCTCTCGGCCTACGCTTGGCCCGGCAACGTCCGGGAATTAAAGAACGCGATCGAACACGCCCTAATTTTCTCAACCGCGACCACGCTTGAGCCGCGCGATTTTCCCGAGGGCGTGCGCATTGCGGATAACGGAATCGGGTCCGGTTTGCGTTCGCTTGAAGAGATTGAGAAAGACGCCATCTACGCCACGCTCGAAGCCTTGCACTACCGCATTACGCGCACCGCCGAAATCCTAGGCATCAGCCGCAAAACCCTCTTAGACAAACGCAAAAAATACGGCCTAGACTGAGTGCGCGAATCCGCTTTGAGTAGGACAGACATTCCTGTCTGTCCTACTAAACCCCGCGCCCTGGATTTGCGCCAACTCTTCAGGCGCCGCGCAATTAGCAAATCACGATTTCATTGAGGTTTCTTGCGCTCCGATTCCACAGTGAGGACCACTTCTTCGCCTTCCGCGAATTCCAGCGGTTCCGCCGGAACGAGCATTCCCGATACCACCCGCGCGCGCACGCGAACAGCGCGGGTTTCGCGCGTCGCTGGCGAAGCACCGGGGGACGTGCCGTCGAGCGCCTGGTTCGCCAAGGCGTCTGCTTCGCGATTGCGCTCGCGTGGCACGTGTTCGATAACGAAAAATTCCAGCGTTCGCGCGGCCTTCTGCGCCCGCTCGTGCAGAGGTTTCAGGTCGGCGCTCTTCACTTTGTACGTGCCCTGCATCTGGCGCACCAGCAATTCGGAATCGCTCTGGATGCGCAGCCGGCGAATGCCCCGTGCGGCGGCAGCGTCGAGAGCGGCGATGAGCGCGTAATACTCAGCGATGTTGTTGGTCGTGCGGCCGATGTGCTTTCCCAGCGCATCGATTGCGCTGCCGTCCGGCCCGCGCAGGATGACTCCGTAGGATGCTGGGCCGGGATTGCCGCGCGCCGCACCGTCAATTTGCGCGAGGAAGGAAGGAGCGGTGTCGCCGGGAGAATCGGGCTCGGTGAACAAGCGCGCCGAGTGTCGCGCCGGGTGTGGCGGAGAGGAACGCTTCATACTTCAGGAACGGGCGCGCCGCCGGCCGCGGCCGCAGCAGCCCCGCCGAACGCCTTCGGAAGATAAAGGATGCGCGTGCAGGTCTCGCAATGGAAAATTTCCTGCGTGTCGTCCCGACCCATGGCTTGAATCACGTGCGGCCGGATCATCACGCCGCACTGCGCGCAACTTTGCTTGAAGACTTCGGCGACGCCGATCCCGTTGCGGCGCGGGGCGATTCGGTAGTATTGATCGAGCAGGTCTTCGGGGACTCCGGCAGCCGCTTCGACGCGTTCCGCTTCCGCGGCTTCCAATTCTTTCTGCGCCGCTGCCTGCTCGGCTTCGATCTCCCGGCGCTCGGCGGCTGCAGCCACTTCGGTTTCCGCAAGAGAGCGTTCCGCGGCTTTTATGTCTCGCTCGTACTGCTCGCCGGAGACCATACGTTCGAGCAGCCGGTCTTCGGCTTTGGCCATTTCCCCTTCGGCGTTCTGAATCTCGTGTTGCAGCGCCCGGTAAGCCTCGTTCGTCTTGACCTCGAAACTCTGGTTCCTGTATTTCGCCGCCTTCTCTTTCCACTGTTCCACGTCCAGCTCGTACTTCTTGCGATCCTTGAGTGCGCCGATATGAGCCTCGCGCGCCGCCGCAATCTGTCCGCGGGCGGCCTCCACGCGGGCGTTGCTTTCGGCGATGCGGGCCGGAAAGTGAGAGATTCGTTCGCGCAACCCAATCAGCCGCAAATCCACGGCCTGCAGTTGCACCAGGTGATCGAGTGCGGGAGGCATCGGGCACATTCTATCACAGCGATTCCGGTCACCCCGGAATCGCACGGCTGCAAGCAGGATTACAGCTTCCCCCAAAAGGCGAAGGCCACGGCGCCGACAAGAAATAGAAAGGACACCGCGTGATTCCACCGCACGCGCTCGCCGAGATACGTCCAGGCGAAGATCACAAAAACGCACAGCGTGATCACTTCCTGGATGATTTTCAATTGAAACGCCGTGAACTCCCCGTACCCGATGCGATTCGCCGGCACCTGAAAGCAGTACTCCGCAAAGGCGATCAGCCAGCTCACGACGATCGCCGCAATCAGCGGCGCCTTCCGGTATTTCAGGTGGCCGTACCACGCAATCGTCATGAAGATGTTCGAGCAAATCAGCAGCAAGACGGTTTTCATGGTTCCAAATCGTATCACGAGAGAATTCCGAATTCGGCCGTTCGTTGACGTCGAGAGCGCGGCTTTTCCCCCTGTCAAATCTCAAATTTCAAATCTGCGATTGTCTTTACGGCGAAACCGGGGGACGAAACCGGGGGACGGGAGACCGGGAGAGGGACGAGACGCTTCTAACACATTCTGTCACGGCTCGTGCGGGCCAAGAAACGCGAATCCACCACCCGCGTTTCCGCGCCGCGCGCGTGCATTCTTCATTTCGCGGCGGTCTTCCACTGGCTGAATCGTTCCCAATTCTGCATGTCGATCTGGCCCTCCCAAGTGCGTCCGGCAAAGTTAAATCCGGCTGGGTTCGTTCCCCCGGGAGCGGGCGTCCCCATCAATGTGATTCTTGACGCGTCGCGGGACGCCACGATAATCAGACGCTGGTTCATATCAAAGAACAGGCCGAAATCGTCGAGGAGCTTCCCTCGAAAATCATGGAGCGATTTCTTCTCCTTCACGCGGAAGCGGATGACATCGCTGCCCGCGTTTTCGGAGACAGCCGATTTCAAGGCCGCATCCAGCCATTTGGAGCCGGGTTCATCCGGCCGGGCCAAGGGCAGGGACGAGAACTTCCGATATCGGGCGAAGCTCTTGAATCCCCAAATGATTTGAAACAGCGCCAAAAAGGCAAATCCGCCAGGGCCACCTGAGGAGGCGTTGGAGATTGTTACGAAGATGTTCCAGACTCCGAGCGCAATCAACGCGAAGCCGTCCACGATCATCCCCGCGGGGCTGGGGGAAACCAGCAGCCACACTCCCTCCACAGTAAGAAAGATTCCGAGGAGAACCAGGATGGCATTCACACCGTTATCTTCGAGAGTCGCTGCCCCCACGACTATCCCGATAATCCCAAACACTATGCTGCCGATGCCTGGGCCACGCAGCAGCCGCGGGAGAGTGCGAAAATTAACCGCCGCCTGCACCTCCGCGGCCTGACCAGTGAACTTTGCAGGCTCGGGCGCCAATCCAGATTCGGCTGGACGAAAACCCACGAGCGCCAGTCCACCAACGAATACGGCGGTAAATACCACCGCCGAACCAAAGGCATACCCCAGGTTCGACATCTCGAACCCGAAGCCACTCGGAACGCCCCTTCCGGCGAATTGTGCCAGGGAAATCAGAATTTGTGCCTGTGTCGCAAGAACGGATCCCGCGACCGCTCCCACCCCGACGCCGAGCCACATGGGACGAATCCGCGGAAGGATGAAGGTCAATGGGGCGAAAAAGAACAATATGCCGGTCAAGGAACGCAAAACCGCTTCCGGAAGCTCATGCACGTTAAAACTGAAAACTGAGGACGGAGGCGCAAAAATTGCAGACAAAGCTATGCCCGCTGGGATCATAACGACAGCGTAAGCCACAGTGGCCAACGCCAGAGCGCCCACTGCCGACCGAATCCAGCGAAGACAAAACAGCACCGCGAGCCCCATGACAACATCTACGAAAAACGAACGTGTCCATATTTCAGCTGCAAACCCAGGTGGGAGGTGGCTGGGGTGCAACAGAAATTGCGGGACGAGCCACACCAGTTCGGAAAGGATCAACGCCAAAACCAGCATCAGCCATCGCGTCCACTGGATCGTTGGTCCACGGGCCCCAATCAGTTCGGCGAGGCTGACTCCTTGCCCGCCCTGCGGGGCCAACGGAGGAGCAAGCCCGGGGACATCTCGTGGAGGCGTGGACATCGGAAGATTTCCCTTTCTTCGACCTGATAAACGAAAAGCTCGAAATCAACCAACCCATTAGCGAAGTCCACGCGAGTCTCGCCGCCCAGGTTGCCCCGGATTGACTGCCCGCGTTTATTTCTGTGCGCCCTCTGCGCGGAAAACAGGCCAATTGAAAAAATTGAGACAACAAATAGAAACAATTTTCTGCGACGCAGAAATCGTGCTTCCCTGCTGCAGCCTTCTACCTCGATGAACGGGGGTTGTCAAAGGGAAACCGGAGACAGGCGGGAAGTTTTCTGATCATTGGGTGGGCGCCCCTCGATAGGCGCGATGAGGCTCTCAAGGCACACCTTTCGCGTCCAGTGTTTTTCGCACCGCGTCGTTGCCAGAGGCGGAGTCTGCCTGCCGGTACGCATGCGACGAAGAACTCCGGAACTCTCACGATTCACCGTGAACGTTCTCCGTGAACGGCGAAGCACACCTCGGTGAAACCAAGCGAATCACCAACCATCGCTACGGCTTGAACCTCACCCCAAGCCCACACTCACCCGCGACTCGATGAGTCTTTTTGCCCCCCTCAAACGTATACAGGTCGGGCATGATGCATACCGCAGCAGCGACGGTTTGGGAGGCCCCGGTGGGCGTCGAAGACGAGCTCAGCAGGCTCCGGCGCGGCGATCCGGAAGCGTTGGGCGCGCTGGTCGAACGCTACCAGCACCGGCTTTACCGGTACCTCTGCCGCCTGGTGGGGGATCCGGCCACGGCCGAAGACCTCTTTCAGCAGACCTGGCTGCGCGTCGCCGAGCAGATTCATCGCTACGACCAGGGCCGCAATTTCGACGCGTGGCTATTCCGCGTGGCGCACAATCTGGCGATCGACTCGCTGCGCCGGTACCGTCCCGAAAGCCTTGACGAGCCGCTGCCGTCGGGCGAATCGCGCGTGGAGCGCGTTCCCGACGATGCGCCTTCGGCGCTCGATTTGGTGGTGGAGCAGGAATGGAGCGGGAGGATCGCGATCGCCATTGGGCAGCTGCCGGCGATCTATCGCGAAGTGCTGGCGCTGCGCTTTGAGGAGGAAATGAAGCTCGAGGAGATTTCTGAATCGTTAGGCGCGCCGCTTTCGACCGTGAAAACTCGCCTGCGTCGCGCGCTCGAATCGCTCCGTGCACGGCTTGCATCGAGCGGCGCAATTTCTGAGGTAACACCGTGAACGCGAAAGATCATTCCGCTCTGCGCGAAAAATTGACGCTTGCAGCCGCGGGCGCGCTCGACGGCGCGAGCCAGATGGAAATCGAGCGTCACGCCGCCGCGTGCCCGGACTGCGCCGCAAAACTCGCGCAATGGCGGCAAATGGGCCTCGCGATTCGCCGCATGCCGAAGCCGCTGGCTCCGGCGGGCCTGGTCGAGCGAACGCGAGCTCTCCTGATTGAGCGCAGCGCCCGGGAAGCCGAGGCTCGCTCGAACTTTCGCGGGCTCGCGTTGCTCGTGCTGTTTGTCTGGGCGATGACCCTTCTCGCATGGCCGCTCGAACGGCAACTAGTAGCCGGAGCGGCGAGCTGGCTCGCGCTTGATTCCACGCGCGCGGGCGCCTGGGTGTTTGCTTATACGATTCTCGGATCTATCGCGGGGACGGCGGCGGCCGTCGTGCTGGGTCTGCATCGACGTCAGGGAGCGGGGAGGGTGGCATGAACAAATTTGTGCAAGGACTGCGAATCATCCGCTGGCCTGCGTGGCTCGTGGCGTTTGTGTTGTACGGTGCGCTGGGGAGCTTCCTGTTCGGGTTCGCCATTCCACACGATCCGAAGCTGCACCTCTTGGCGGAATGCCAGAAACTTCTAATCGCGTTCGGAGTTCCATTTATTTTCGTGCCGATGATTCTGCTGGTGGGATTCGTTTACAGCGACGCCAAGCGACGGAATATGCGCTACGTCGTTTGGACGTTTCTCGCGGCGCTGATTCCGGACGGCATCGGCATCATTCTTTATTTTCTGTTGCGCGACCCCCTGCCACTGCCGTGCCCGAGGTGCAGTTCCCTGATTCCGCACTCATATTCCTACTGCCCGCACTGCGGGACGCAAATCGTGCGCGCTTGCCCGAAGTGCCAGCGCAAGATCGAGACCAACTGGGCGAACTGCGCCTATTGCGGGACAAAACTCTCCGGCGATTCGCAGGGCGGCAGCTAAAATTTTGTCCGCGCGCGGTGAGCTGCTTCAGTCGCTCTGGTGGATCTCCATCGTCTGATCGATTGTAAGTGTGGGGTAGTGCTGCGGAAGCGCGCCCGTGGGCGTAGGAGCAATGGGGGCTGTGTAGGTCGCCGTCGCGGTGAAGCCGTTGTCGGTGGCGTCCACCGAGTAGGTGTAGCCATCGCGGCCCGATCGCGTCATGGTCAGGGAGCCGCTGGACGTGAGCTTATCGAGATCGACGTAGGTGCCGTTTTGTGCCCAGTACATCCGCTCCGCCTGCGCAATCTGCAAGAGGTCGCCCTGGACTCCGGTCAGAGATATCGTCTGGATGGGATTGACACCCGTTCCCGAGACAGACTGTTTGAAAAAGTAATAGTAGGAGCCGATGGCAATCGCCACCGTCACCACCAGGCTGAGTAATCCCATTATCGCTCGCATGAACTAATGATACGAGCGCGCAACCCGCCCAGAACGATCAGCGCGAAGACGTGTGTCCATTTCGGCCACCCCCAGGAGCCCGGGGGCTTGAGCGCGGATCAATTGCGTCGAGTGGCACAGCCCCTGGCACCCCACGTAGCGGATAAAGTACACAAGGCGCGGCCAGCGTTGACACACCCCCCTTGCCTCCAGTAACAAAGCAGGTGTCAATTTCTCGTCCTTGGGGGGAACAACCATGCACAAGCGATCCCCGCTTGCCGCAGTCATTGTCACTCTACTTTCTATTGCCATCGCGCTTCCGCCGCAAGTGGCGGCGCAAGCGCCGCGGCGCGCCGGAGAGATCTCGCGCTTGATTCCAACCGTGGATATCCAGAGAGGTTCACAGCAACTGAGCGCCGAATTGAAATCCCCGGTGGACTGGGGCGACTCCGTCCAGACGCAGGCGGATGGACGCGCCCGTCTGGCCCTGGACGACGGCTCCGTGCTAAATGTGGGCGCGGATTCCACGTTTCAGGTCACGCAGCATAATCCCGGCGACCAGCAGACTCAGGTGGACCTCACCTACGGCCGCATCCGCTCGAAGGTCGTGCATCTGACGCGCCCGGGCGCGAAGTTCGAGGTGCATACCCCAGTGGGCGTGGCAGGCGTAGTCGGAACAGATTTCATCGTTTTCTACGAAAATGAACAAATGCAACTGTTGGTGATTGAGGGCCTCGTGCACTTTTGCAATACCACCGGCCTGTGCGTCGATGTCGCCGCGGGCCAGTTCTCCACCATTCGCTCCGGCCATGCGCCCGACCCGCCGAGTCCAGCCACTGACGCCGAGGTCGCCGAAGCCATAGCGGGCACATCGCTTGACGGCGCGTCTCCGGGCAACAACGCACCGATTCCACACCACGTGAATCCGTGGGTAATCACCGGAGTTGTGGTGGGCATCGTGGTGCCGTCGGTCGTCATTCCGATCGTCACACGCAACAACACGCCGACGAACCCGTGCGGCGGTGTCGTTGTCGGCGTCGCCGCTGGCTGCGGCGCGCCCAAATGATTCCGCAGAGAGGTTGGACCAGCTCGGCCGCAAGCTGCCTTATTTCGCGCAGGCGCATCCAACTTTAGAGCGGTAGGGTGCGCCGGAGGCGACGCCATTGCTTGGCGGGAAACCTATGGACTCCGGCCGCGTCTAATCGTTAGCATTACATCGGAATGGCGGGGAAGCCTGAATTAGCCCCAACTGGGAATCCGGGAGATCAACGTGGTGAAATTGCGATGGCTGTCGTGCGCACTGGCGGGGGTAATCCTGCTGGTCGCGCCGCCGGCGCGGTGTCAGGAACAGCAACAACAACCGGCCGCGCCCGAAGCCGCCCAGCCCGCCCAACTGAAATTGGTGACGCGCACCCTCTCGAACGGTCTTCGCCTGGTGATGGTGGAAAACCACGAGGCGCCGGTCGTCAGCCTGCAGATGTGGTACCACGTCGGCTCGAAAGATGAGCGGCCCGGCCGGACGGGTTTCGCGCACTTGTTCGAGCATCTGATGTTTCAAGGTTCGGCGCACGTTGCGCCGGAGCAGCACACACGAATCATCGAAGCTCTGGGCGGCGAAGCGAACGCCGAAACTCGCGACGATGTCACCGAATTCTACGAGACGTTTCCTAGCAACGCGCTCGAACGCGTGATGTGGCTGGAAGCGGATCGCCTTGGCGGCCTCAGCATCACCCAGGAACATTTTGAGTCCGAGCGCGAAGTCGTGAAAGAAGAGCGGCGCCTCGACGTGGACAACCGTCCGTACGGCGAAGTCTACGACGATCTGTACGCCGCCGCGTTCACGGTGCATCCCTACCACCACACCACGATCGGCAGCATGGATGATTTGAATAAAGCCACGCTCGCCGACGTTCAGGAATTCTTCAAGACCTACTACCGCCCGGATAACTGCACTATGATCCTGGTCGGAGACTTTTCTGCGGACGATGCCGCGGCCGCTGCGGAGAAATATTTCGGCGGGATTGCAAAGCCGGCGGGAGATATTCCGCGCGTTACCGCTGTCGAGCCGCCGCAAACCGCCGAGCGCCGCCTCACGAAGTCGTACCCGAATTCGCCGCTGCCCGCGGTCGTGTACGGCTACAAAATGCCTGCGGCTTTTTCGCCGGACTCATACCCGTTGACGCTCGCGTCCAACATTCTCGCCGGGGGCGAAAGCAGCTGGCTTTACCGCACGCTCATCTATGACGACCGAATCGCTGTCGGTGTGGACGGCAGCGGCAATTTCACTGAGGATCCGAATCTTTTTTTCTGCATCGCCGTGATGAATCAAGGCGCCACGGATGAGCAAGGCGAGAAGGAAATACAAACCGTACTGGATCGCCTCAAGGCCGCGCCGCTCGACGCCCATGAACTGCAGAAGGCGAAAAATCAGGAAATCGCTGAATTTATTTTGGGCCGCGACAGCGATGAGGACATCGCCTCGGCCATTGGTCCCTATGCCGTCCTCGCGGACGATCCCGCGCTCTTCAATACGGAGCTCAACCGCTATCTGAGCGTGACCCCCGAGGACATCCAGCGCGTCGCCCGCGAGTATCTGATCCCCACGCGCGCCACGCTTCTTGAAATTCAGCCGCCCGTCGGTGGACCCGCCGGGGCCGGAGACAACCAATGAGCACGACGCGCCGAATCTCTGGCCGCTGGTCGCGCCTGTCCGTCGCTGCCGCCGTGGCAGCTTTCACGCTCGCTGGCTCCCTCGGCGTCGCGGCACAACAGACTCCCGCGAATCCGCAAACTTCCGGCCCGCAACTTGTAAGCCAGATGCCACCGCTCGCGCCGCCGCGGCCGTTTCATTTTCC
>Ga0181532_10002136_pt1 | contig 18559 bp, 17 predicted proteins | sample PEATcosm2014_Bin_33_FD_119768 | JGI IMG/M metagenome (GOLD analysis project Ga0181532, IMG submission 119768) | Peatland microbial communities from MTU Mesocosm Facility, Houghton, MI, USA - PEATcosm2014_Bin11_30_metaG | ecosystem: Environmental > Terrestrial > Soil > Wetlands > Peat | place...
GGTTTTGGCGGTAATCAGCCCACCATCGAAGACGCCATGTCCATGGTACTGGCGGCACTGTCCCTCTTGGGGCTCGGCATCTTCGGTCCTGGGATTGCCAACGGCATTGTCTCCGGCGGTCCACAACTCGGCGCCGGAGCTGCCGTCGGGACGGGTCTCGCCGCCGGTGGCATCGTCGCTGCCGGAGTGGCCGGTGCCGGCATGGGGGTGGGGGCAGCTGGCGGTGCGATCGCGGGCGCAACCCGTGGCAGTGCCTCAGTCGCCGCGGCTGCATCGGCTGCCTATCGCGGGAGTGGGATGGCCAGCGTTGCGCGAGTTGGGGGGGCCGCAAGTCCGCTACGTGGCGCGGCGGCATCCAATGCCGCTGAAGCGGGATCTGCTGCAACTTCCGAAAGCGCGCCTTCCACAGGAAGCCCGCCGGCTTGGGCTACGCGCATGAAACGTTTGCAAACCCTGGGCCACGGGGTTTCCGCAGCTACCCATGCTGTCCGCTCCGGTGATCCCGGCGGTGGAGGAGCTTCCGTCGATCTCTCCCAGGGGGAACGCTGATGTTCAGGAGATCTTCCGTGCGCTACGGCCGTACGCCGGCACCCGAGACGCCCTATCAAAAGGCAGCGCAAGTCTGGGATGAACGCATCGGCTCGGCCCGTGTTCAAGCCAGTAATTGGCGGTTGATGGCGTTCGGCTGTCTCTTGTTATCAGGCGGTCTTGCTTCCGCGCTTGTTTGGCAATCCATCCGTGGCACTGTGACGCCATGGGTGGTGCAGGTCGATCGCCTCGGCCAGGCCCAGGCGGTGGCGCCAGCCGATAGCAGCTACCAGGCGACCGATCCGCAGATCGCCTTTCACCTCGCGCGTTTCATTGAGGATGTCAGGGGATTGCCGGTCGACGGCATCGTGCTACGCCAAAACTGGCTGCGGGCCTATGACTTCACCACCGACCGTGGTGCGGCCGCACTCAATGATTTTGCGCGCACCAACGACCCCTTCGCCAATTTGGGCAGGCTGCAAATCTCCGTTGAAGTCTCCAGCGTGATCAGGGCGTCGCCGACCTCGTTCCGCGTCGCCTGGATCCAGCGTGTTTACGAGAACGGAAGCCTGAGCGCGACCGAACGCTGGACCGCCATTCTAACGGTCGCGATCGACGCCCCCCGCGATGCCGATCGTCTTCGGAAAAATCCTCTTGGGGTCTACGTCAACGCCATCAACTGGTCGAAGGAGTTGGGACAATGAAGTCATCGCGCAAAGCCGCATTGCCAGTTCTGCTCCTTTCGGCCTCAATGCTTGCCAGCTGCACAATTCCGCTAAGATCGCCGCCGCAGATTTCCTATGACGACGAGGCGCAGCCTGCGGTCCAGCTTGCCGATCCACCAAAGCCGGTCGAAGTCGTCGAAATGCCGAAACTGCTGCCCCTTCCGGGCCAGCTCAAGCCGCTGCATGGAGCGCAGTCGAAGCCAGAATCCGGCGATCCCCGCAAGCGTATTGAGACGGCTAATGCGGCTGCCCGCATGCAGCCGACCCGCAACGGCTACATCAATGCCGTGCAAGTATACCCGTTTGCGCCAGGTGCCCTGTATCAGGTCTATGCCGCGCCGGGGCAGGTGACCGACGTCGCCTTGCAGGAAGGCGAACAACTCGTGGGCTCCGGGCCCGTTGCCGCCGGGGATACCGTGCGCTGGATCATCGGCGATACCGAAAGCGGGGCGGGTGCTACCAAACGGATCCATATCCTGGTCAAGCCAACCAGGCCTGAGCTCATCTCTAATCTTGTTATCAACACCGACCGACGCACCTATCTTCTTGAACTTCGTTCCGCGGAAAAGACCTACATGGCCTCGGTGTCCTGGCAGTATCCGGAGGATCAGCTGATCGCGCTGCGCCGCCAGAATGCCAGTGCCGAGAGTGCGACGCCCATTGTGACCGGCGTGGATATCTCGCGGTTGCGTTTCCGCTACGCGGTTGAGGGCGACAACCCGCCTTGGCGTCCGGTTTCCGCGTTCGACGACGGCTCCAAAGTCTACATCGAGATGCCCGCTGGAATCGCGCAAGGAGAAGCGCCCCCACTGTTCGTGATCGGTCCTGAAGGCGATGGCCAACTTGTCAACTATCGGGTGCGGCAGAATTACTACATCGTCGACCGTCTGTTCGCCGCGGCTGAGCTGCGCATGGGCGGCGAGCACCAGCAGACCGTCCGTATCAGCCGTACCGACGGGAGAGGGCGGTGAGTATTGACGGGGAAACGGGCATTCGGCCTGAAGGTGACAATGAAACCGACCGATCGGCGTCGATGCGTCTGCGCGCCGAGCATCCCCGCGTCACAAGGTTGTCCCGGAAGGTGCTGGCCAGCGGAGCGGCAATCGGATCGGTTGCCATCTTTGGCACTATCTTCTGGGCATTACAGAACAACCGGTCACACATATCTGCGCCGTCGGAGCTTTACACGACAGACCATCACAATGTTGCCGACGGTTTAGCCGGCCTGCCGCGCGACTATGCCGGAGTGCCGCGCCAGGCGCCGCCACTCGGACCGGCTCTGCCCGGCGATCTCGGGCGTCCAATCTTGAACGCGCAAAACGCGCCTTCGGCGGGGGTAACCGCAATCGATTCCGAGCAGCAACGCCTCGGCCAGGAAGGCGAAGCGGCTCGTTTGAGCAAACTATTTGCGCCGACGAGTATTCGGGAGTTGGCGTCTTCGATTGCCCAAGTTGCTTCTGCCGGTGTCTCGACGGTGGTACCGAACCTGACAAGCCAGACAACGCAGCCCGCACCCAACGATACCTTCGCGCAGAACGGCCAGGATCGCAAACTCGCTTTCGTCAGCGCGTCCGTTGATCGCCGAACAACCAGTCCGGACCGCGTTGCCGCGCCGGCGTCATCCTACGTGGTGCAGGCAGGCAATATCATTCCGGCGTCGCTGGTGACCGGCATCCGATCCGATCTCCCCGGCCAAATTACGGCTCAGGTAACGGAAAGCGTCTACGATAGTCCAACCGGGCGCTTCCTGCTTATTCCTCAGGGGACACGGTTGATCGGTATCTATGACAGCCAGGTGGCGTTCGGGCAGTCGCGTGTCTTGCTGGTCTGGACCCGCCTGATCATGCCGAACGGCCGCTCCGTTGTGCTGGAGCGTCAGCCCGGTGCCGATACCGCTGGTTATGCGGGCCTTGAGGACGACGTCGACAATCACTGGGGTGCTTTGTTCAAGGCAGCACTTTTGTCCACCTTGCTCGGCGTCGGCAGCGAACTTGGATCTACCACCGGTACTGGCAGCAATAGTGATGTCATCAGCGCGCTCCGTCGGGGATCGAGCGATAGCCTGAATCAGACCGGACAGAAGGTTGTTCAGCGTAATCTCGACATCCAGCCGACACTCACGATCCGGCCTGGGTTTCCGGTGCGCGTGATTGTCAACCGCGACCTCGTGCTCGAACCGTACAAAGGTTAGGGACGCTTATGACAAAGCTTAAGCTGGGTGCCATCATCGACGAAAAGCCTGTGAAGCTGACTCTCGAGCTTCCGGCAAATGTCCATCGCGATTTGCTCGCTTACGCCGAGGTGCTCGGGCGGGAAACCGGGCAGCCGATCTCAGACCCCTCGAAACTTGTCGCGCCGATGCTGGTGCGGTTCATGGCGACCGATCGGGCGTTCGGGAAAGCACGTCGCATGAATCAAACTGCGGGCGAGGGATAACGCTCTCTCAGAAGTGACAGGAAGCCGGCCAGGGCCGGGTTGTCATTTTCAGCCCGCCAGTGAGCCGAGTAGCCAATCCGGCTCGGCCCGGAACCATCGCGCAGCTCCCGATAAATGAGACCGGAAACGCTGGATCCGATATCAGATTCCGTCACGAAGCCGACGCCAAAGCCGAGGCTGACCAGATTTCGCAGTGTGTCGCGGCTGACGTCATGGTGTTCAATCCTGGGGCGGTCCACCAAAAAGACGACCTTGGATACCAAAATATCCTCAAACTCGCGTTCTTGGTCACATTGACTGAGCAGGACAATTTCGCCACGGAGGTCGGTCCAATAGATGGTTTCCCGTTCGGCCAGTGGATGACCTTCCGGTAACGCCAACAGGATGCGTTCACTCCACAGCGGCAGGGTTCCATCGCCTCCTTGGGTGGCTTCGCCCGTGACGATCGCGGTATCTATTGTACCGCTGCGTAGCGCAGTCATAAGGCGTGTCCGCGACAGATCGACCAATCCGAGCTCGACACTCGGAGCGCGTTGTCTGAATTCCAGCAGCGTTGCTCGCAGATTTCCCGCTGAGAGCGATGTGTGGAAGCCTATCGTAAGCAGGCCAGCTTCACCACGGCTAGTCCGATCCGCCGTTGTGATGAGCGAGTCGATTTGTTCCAAAATCGATCGTGCGTGACGCAGAAAGCTGCGTCCCGATGGTGTCGCAGTGACGCCACCACTCGATCGATCGAAGATATTCATTCCAATCAGATGTTCGAGCCGGCGAATGCTGCGACTCAAGGTCGATTGCCGAACAAGCAGCACTTCGGCAGCTCGACGAAAACTACCCTCTTCTGCCGCGACGACGGCGCATCGCAATTGAGGAAGGTTAATGGCCGATATCCGGTTCTGGAGATTCATTTTGCTAAATGGACCTTCGTCATTAATTTTGAGAGATGTCGTCAAAATGATTGCGTGGTCGTGTTTAGAAACATTCATTCGCCCGTATGACCAGTATAAAAGGCGACGGGAATAAAGGCGCGCTGTGACGGCAGGAACATTGCATTTGAGCCTCCGAGCAATTGATCGGGGCATGTCCTCAATGCCACCGTGGCCTAGTGGTAGCGATGACACTAAGTTCGGTTCGTTGAATCTCGAGGTAAAAGTTAGTCTAGGTTAACGGCTGAATTGTTTGCGGGGCTGCGAAGCGCTCCCACGCATTCATCAGGCAATTCCCCAGAGCGGTGAGCTGGCCGCTACCTTATGCTTATGTCCGCCTGGCAAAACGGCGCGTTCCTCGGGGTCAAGATTGTCACGGTGTTTCCGCGCAACGCGTCGCAGGGTGTGCAGGGATTGAATTCCAGCTACCTGCTGTGTGACGGGGACACCGATTGCCACTTGGCTCTGATCGACGGCAACACCATCACCTCGCGGAGGGCACGCTCGCGACCTCGGCGATGGCGGCGGCAAGCTATCTCGCGGGAAAAGATTGCCTGAACCCTGCTGGTGGCCGGGAGCAGCAGGGTCACAAGTCTCACCGCCTGGGCCTATCGAGCCGTCAGTCGGATCAAGACCGTGCCGCGCGGGATTGCAAGTTCGCGCATGCAGAGCGATTGGCTGGCGAACTGAGGCGGGCGAGGTTTCGATCTGACGCCGTTCGGACCTCGTGGCGGCATTCGCCACGGCAGAAGAAGGCAGTAGCTTGCAGGACTCACACCTGTCTAAGCCGATGCGAAAGAGTCCTGCGCTTACCTCGGTCGGGGACGGCAATCACGGAACGGCTGGTGACGCAGCACGCCGGAGCACCAGGGGCTTTTGAACAGAAGCGTGGTCCGTCGCCGCTTTGGGGCATCCGCGACCCAAACACAATTGTCGCTGGAGTAGGGCCAGCCAATGTCAGGACATTGGATGGTGGAGTCAGAGGGACCGAATCGCTCGATCGTTTTGGAAGAAGCGGCGTTGGAAACCGGAGAACCGTCCAAAGAGTTCGACAGAAGTGCTTGTTTCTCAGGAGACCGTAGCGCCTCGAAGGCTTGGACGAGTTCATCATCATATTGGGGGAGTGTCGAGGCCATCGGTTTGTAATCGAAGCGATCCGCGGCCAAGAAAACCGTCACTGACGCAAGCGTAATTGCGCAGCACGTCAACGCCGCTAAAGTTGCGACCGTCCAGCGAAATTCATAGCGGTCCTGCGACACGGACGAGGTATTCATGACGCTTTCGTATCGGAGTACCGATGCGCCACCATGATTCAGATCAACTGGGGCACATCCCGGATATCTGAGAGAATTCCATTAAGATCCTGTTCAGCCACCCGGAACCTCGTCGCCTTGGTGGGGAGCGGGATACTTGAACCAGCGCAGCCGAAGCTTGAGTAGTACGATCTCCTGAATCTCAGTCAACTCTCCGACGCCTAACAGCCGCGCCAGAACGACATACGCGCCAACTCCCACCGTGCAAAGCAGTGTGGCTCGAAGCAGGACCGTCGTCACGCGCATGTCAGGCAGCCAGTGTAGGAGTTGAGCACGAGCCAGCAGGCCCAGACCCGTCGCAATGGCCGCCGCCACCCCGAGGCGGAGCGATGCGCCGAGCATGCCCTGCACATTTTCTAGTGTGGTACCCCTTGCCGCGGCCTCCCGCTCGAAGCGCCGGCGTTGCGACCAACCCAACACCACGACGTAGAGCATGATAGCCAACGAACTGGCGATCGCCAGGCCAATCGTACCGCTTTGCTGTCGCAGCACCACGTAGACCGGCACCATCATGACGGCGACTGCGGTTCCGATGATGGTCGGCAACCAGGTACTCTCGAGCGCATAGAAGCCACGGCTGATCACTGTCTGGGCGGCCCAGCCGCTGAGACCGATGCAGAGATAGGTCAGGACAGTTGCTGTTTCCTGCGCATCTGCAACAGTGAAGCGGTGGGCGAACAGACCCCAGATCAGGTAGACGGCCTCGAAGCCGGCCACCGTCAGGCATATCTGAGCTGCAAAAGTCAGAACCAGCATCAGACGGACCGCGCGACACAGCAGAGCGTAGGCTTCGACGACGCTCCCTGCTGCAACTAGTCCGCTGATCGTGGGATAGGCGGCGACGCCGGCCGCCATGCCGAACATCCCGATCGGGACCTTCATCAGCGTCCGGCCGTATTGCAGATGCGAAAGGCTGCCGACCGCGAGGTACGAAGCCTGGTTCTTGACGATCCACTCGTCGACCGCGACGATCGAGAAGCCAATCATGATCGGCACCGATAGCCAAAGGTAACGCCTCAGGTCTGGATGCCGGAAAGATAGCAGGGGAAGCCAGCGCATGCGGGCCATCAGGCAGCCATACAGTGGCAGCCCAAACGGCCCAACGACCGAGCCCACCAGCACGCCCCAGGCAAACCCGTCGGCGCCGACTTCCGGATTGTAAGCTCCGACGAGGCCGCCGACGATAATGCCGGCCGAATACACCAGAGGGGCCAGCGCCGGCAGTGCGTGCCGGTTCTGGGCCTGTAAGGCCGCCGACAGCAAGCCCCCGATCACATGGAAAAACTGAGCGGGCAGGATGATACGCGTCAAGCGGACCAGTGTGTCTACGTCGTTCGGATCGGTGAATCCCGGAGCAACCAGCGTCGCCAGCGGTCGTGCGAACACCATGAGCATCACGATTCCGGTAGTGCCGGCCAGGGCAATGAAATTTGCGATGACGCTGAAAGATTCCCAGCCACGGACGGTATCGCCGCGCTGGAAATACGTCAGAAAGATCGGAATGAAAACGATCGACAGCGCGCCCGCCGCCAGCAGGTAGTTCAGGAAATCCGGCAGGGTGAAGCTCGCAAAATACAGATCTGCCTCGCGGCTCGCTCCCAATGTGCGGCCGATAATCTGTTCGCGGACCAGACCGATGACGCGGCTAAGGAAAATCGAGGCCGCCCACATCACGGTAGCAACGCCAATGATGCGCGCCTGGGTCTTGTCGCTGTGCTGAACGGTCAACAAACGAGTCTACTTCACATATGTCAAAATGAACGAACGTTGGCTTATGACATCCGAAATCGAGCCGACGATGACGGACCATGTCATTCGCATGGAACGCACTCCGGTCTATGGGCTACGCCAGCCGTGCCCATAAAAAGCGGCCGCCGCCGTGGGGCGGGGACGACGACGGCGGCCTTGGTCGTCCAGATGGCTCCTGGGGGAGAGCCTAGTCTCGATTATCCTGGACGTAACAGTTATCAGAGTTCGCAGAATATCGCCTTCTGAGGAGCAATTAGTGATCCAGATCAACAACGGCCCATTGGTCCCAACCACCTAGTTTGGCTTGGTTGTTTGATGTCGAAGCAAACGTGCCTGGCGTCTGCCGTCGTTTGATCATCCTAATTTATAGGGGACGTAGGGCGTTGTCGGGATCGTGACTGGGAAGATTATTGTTGGTGATTTCTATTTTTGCTTGCTCCTCTCAAAGACAACGACTTTGCCAAGTCAGTCATTTGCATGCAGACAAGAAGATCAACATAGCTGTCGCTTCCGCCCGCGACTGCCTCACCTTCGCAGCTATCTCGTATTGCGCCGGGGTTGGCGAGCCAAACAGAGGCCAACTGTTCTCGCGCGGTTGCTTCATCGCGCATGCAATCTTTATAAGTCTGGGCTAGAACAAGCCCCATTGCTTTATCGTCCTGTGACGTAGCTTTACAGAGGGCCGCCACGTCAAGATCAGGAACGCGATCGGAAACAGGTATCGCTAACTGACCCCCGAGGAGTGCCATTGATAATAGTGCAATCTTCATGAGCAATTCCTCCGTCTCGCCTGCGCCTATTCGGTTCGGGCTCGTACTGCTTGAAACATAAATGTAGATGAAGGATTGCGTTGATAATTTGATTCAAGTCAATCTCTCGAGGAGAGACTCCTAACTGAAGACGGGCCCTAGTTCGACTTGGTTGTTTGACGTCGAAGCTCCTGGATGAGACCAGCCAGGTTCTGGTCATCGGGAGCGATCACCGCAAGTTGTTCCGCGTAGCCGAGCGCAGTCGTTACATCTCCCGCCGTTCGGCTGAACGATATCAGTGCTGACAAGATCTCGCGATTGCCGGGATGGTCCTTCAGGATTTCTCTCAGCGCTGACATGGCTTCGTCGCGACGCCCACCGGAATGCAGTGCGACCGCGTAAACGTAGACATACTGCGCGCTGTCCGGTTCAAGCTCTGTCGCTTTCCGAAATTCGACAAGTGCAACATCTGATTGCTTGAGCCTTGTCAGTGTCAGCCCGAGCGCGTAGTGCAGCGCCGCATCGCGAGGAGAGGTCGCAAGCGCCGTGCGAAGGGCAATTTCGGCCTCGCTGTCTCTTTTGAGTTGCCGATAGAGGTCGGCGAGATTAATGGACGCCGCCGCGTATTGCGGGCTGAGCTTCAAGGCCGCCTTGTATTCAATTTCGGCGTCCGCTGCCTGCCCGCGCTGCGCGAGAAAATTTGCCAGTGTCGTGCGGGCTTCCGGCCGTTCGTCGTTGAAGCGTTGCGCGGCGACGAACTCTCTCGCAGCTTGATCGAAGCGGTCGCGATCTTCAGACGGTTGGTTTGCGGTTGGAACGGCTGCCAGCAGCGACGCTGCCCTGATACGTACGCCACGCACGGGATCGGACAGCAGTGGAGAAACCCATGGCCAAATCTGGCCGGCCGGAACGCTCTCTAGCATGTCGAGGGCGCCGATGCGAACCATCGGATCAGGATCGGAAAGCCCGGTTCGGGCTGCGGCTATATTTGCGGGTGAAACGCGAGAGGCAAGTTCGCTCAGCGCACTCGCGCGCGCAACCGCGGGCACGTTTCTATCGGAGGCAACGACCGCAAGAAGTGCAGCGGCATCGGCCTGGTCCGAGCGAGCCGCATGAAACGCTGCCGGGTAGGTCTGAAAACCCTTACGCCTGGGTCCGAACCATGCTTCGACGGTGTCGGCGGCCCATTGCGCTGGCTTGTCGCTGTGGCAGCCGTTGCAGGCGTTTGGGGTTCCAAGGCTGACCGACAGATCAGGTCTCGGGATTCGAAACGAGTGATCGTGCCTGATGTCGACGACCATATAGGTACGGGCTTGCATATGACACGACGTGCACGCGGGTGACGGGTTAACGCCGGCGTAGTGGCGATGCTTCACATCGGCAAACCTGTCTGGTGCATGGCATTGCAGACAAACACCATCGCCCGACAGTCGAAGTTTCGAGCTATGTGGCTCGTGGCAATCGCTGCAGGTAACGCCTGAGGCAAACATCTTGCTCTGCTTGAAAGGCGTATAATTGTAAGGCTCCTCCACATTGCGGATCTGACCGTCAGAATGATAGGTGTTACGCGCGATCGTCTCGACCACGTGCGTTTGAGACAACCACTGACCAGGCACCCAATCTTCGCTAAATTCGGCCCGACGAGAGTGGCATAGTCCGCAGGTCTCGACCTCCTTGCGAAGGGTTGCCGGAGCCTCGGAACGCCTTGCAATGCCGGTCGCTGCGTCGATCGGCCAGGTAGTGCCCTGACGTTCATCAAGGGCGACGAGTAGTCCTTTGCCCGGATCGTTGCGCTTGCCGAACGGCCACCAATTCCGCTGTTCCTGCGCCCAAGAAACGTGGTTAGAGCCCTGACCATGACAGGTCTCGCAACCCACGCTGATTTCTGACCAAGTCGTCGCGAACCGATCGGACTTGGCGTCGTAATTCTTGCGTAGTCCCGTCGAGTGACACTCCGCGCACATGAAATTCCAGTTCTGGTTCAGCCTGGTCCAGTGCAGGATATCGTCGTGTTTGATCTGTTCATTGGGATAGATGTGAAACCAGCGCTGGCCGCCTTTGTCTTGCGGCCGGCTGTCCCAGGAAAGCGCGAGGACCTGCAAACGTCCGTCCGGGAATTCGACCAGGTATTGCTGCAATGGGTCGACGCCGAACGTGTATTTCACCTCGAACACGGCCAGCTTGCCGTCAGGCCCGTCAGTCTCGACCAGGAATTTTCCGTCCTTACGGAAAAAGCGGGAATGCACGCCGTAATAGTCGAAGCTTGCATCGTTGAAATCGCCAAGTACGGTTTTGTCGGTCGCGTGCGCCATCGCGGCCTTGTGCTGCGAGGCATTCCATAACCTAGCTTCGGTACGGTGGCATTCAGCGCAGGTCTCGCTGCCGACGAACGTTGCCGTCGATGGGTCTTGAGCCGTGACCCGTCTGTCACGGCTCAGGATAACGCCGGAGCCGAAGACAACGATAAGCAACGCTGCGATCACGGCCGCCATCCAGATGTGGCGTTTCGAGAGGCCGCGGCCTCGGGCTTTGTCGGGGGAGGGCCCCTGCATTGGCGCGACTTGCGATGGATCTTCGGCAGATCTGCTCTGCGATCCGTTCCTGCTGCCGGATTTTCGTCGTTTGCGTGCCAACGGCCTGACCCTTTAGCCTTCCCGGGTTGTCCCGGAAGTCGACGAACTCCAAGCATAATTCATCTGACCGGCTCCGATGGCCTTCCATTTCGCTTTGTGCCAGCTTTAAGCCCGGTCGCCAACCCCGGTGCCGTTTTTCGCCGGTCGCAGAAACGGTCTGCGGCTATTCCGCGCTCCGCGGCAATCTCGAATGGGCGCCGGAATTGCCAAACGGAGACCGGGTGAATCTGAGCAAGTCTCGTCGCGCATGGACGCCGATGGAGTCGCTGTTTCGGTCGACGAAAGGAAAGGATGGGCCGCTTGATCTCGATCAATATCACAGTCGGGTCATCGGATAATGGAAAAGGCTAGTTCGGCTATTCTTGCATAAACGATATAATTGCAACGGAGTAACGTTCATGAGGATGTTATCATTAGCCATTGGCATGCTCGCTGTGTTCTGCGTTGATGGGGCGTCGGCACAATCGATTAATTTGACCGGTGCTTATAAATGCGTGCAGAATTGTCGCGGCGGTCTTGTAGGATATCCGGCCTATATCACCCAGAACGGACCAGATCTGAATCTCCTGAATGAAGCGGGTGAGCCTTCCCGCGCGTGGCCCGATTGGTTTGCGCCGGTAACCCGGATTTGGCTCGATGCTTGGAATGAGGGCGCCGTCTACTCACCGGATGGGTTGCTGATTCAGTTCGATAACGGGACGATTTGGCAGCGTGATCTGGGACCGCCTCCAGCACCGCCGCGACGCCGCTAATAGCGGGGACGTTGCCTGAATGCTCAATTTCTGACGAAGTACAGCGGCGTCCTGATCGTCAACTGGTAAGCCGGCTTCGGCGTCCATGCGATCTGGGCCGTCACGCCAAACAGGCGGTTGTCGTTGTCGTCCATCCGGTCCAGGTCGAATCTTACGATCGGTTGGGTAAAAGGCTGGAACGGCGTCAGGTTCAGAAGTTGCGCGCCGCCAAACGATTGAACGCCAAAACGGCCCGTGAACTTCCAGTTATTATCCCACTGATAGTAGCCACCGACATACCCGATGACATTTGGATTGATCGTCGCCAGCGGAGAATCAACGTCAATCCTTGTGTACTGGGTGCCAGCAAGCAGGCCCCGCGTCTCGTCCTTGTTCAGCGCGTAGTCGAACTCGACGATGGTGTTGAGCGACGTTGTAGCGAGCGGGGAGTCCGGTACGGACCTGGTGATCGTCGACTGCAATGTAATCGTCGGGATTGATCCGCCATTTTGCGTATAGAGATCAGCCTGGAATCCGACGTTCCAGCTAGATACTGTGAAGGTCGACCAGTCGGATGTGCCGCTTTGGGACGCACTCGCACTGAAACCAGCGTAAAGCGAGATTCGGTCGGTTACATCTACCGTCAAGGGAACATCGACTCCGACGCTCCGGCTTGACGGTGACGACAGGGTTGGGAGTGTCGGAGCGGTTGACGAGTTCGTCAGTGTCGAGAGTGTTTGCAGCGTCGCGAGTGCCGAGGACAATGAAGGGCTGCTGAAGCCGATCGAGAGCGTGTTGGCAGGCATCGTCGCATAGTTGGTCCGCAGGTCCAGATAGATGTTAGGCAGCGCCGATGCCCCTTTTGCAGAATCATCGTCGCCGTCGCCAGCCAAAACGAGTGCAGAAAAGTGCAGCAATGCAAGTCCGGCGAGCGTAAAGCTGCAAGACCAACGGACAATCATCGTGGAAACTGGACCTCGCCGTGCCCCGAGGTGGCGGAGTCTGAAACAGGGCATATCCACCGGACCAAGCTCTCTACTTGTACAAAATCAGAACGACTTCGCCCGATACTAACTACGCGAGGCCACCATTGCTACCGATGCCTCGGTCCGCCTGAAGAGAATAGGTCCTGGTCGGACGCGCAAGAAAACGAGACGATCGGGCTTTGATGTGTACGGATTGCTTACCTTTCGGCTTTGAGGCCGGCTTGATTTCTTGCGGTACCTGTTCGAGTCATAAGATGGACCCGAACCAGAATGAGGGCTCGACTTTGATTCATTAAGCTGCGCTGATAAAACTTGACGCGTGTCCTAAGTGCGAGGAGGCGATCATGGACGATTTCATCCGTTCGGAAAACTTGGCCCTTTTTAGAAAACGTCTTGCAGAGCCGCTCTCTGAAGCGGAGTGAAAGGTGCTCTTTCGGTTGCTCGCCGAAGAAGAAATGAAGGAAGCCGATCCGAAGAAGATGGTGGGCTTGTTAGGCGGATCGGCTCAAAACGGCACGGATGCTCCTGATGGGGATCAAGAGCATCCGGGAATGCGCGGGTGAAACTGGGGGAGAGACACCCACCTATTTAGAAGATCACGTCCAAAGACCGCGTCTTTGCGATGGATCAAGCCCTTGCGATCAGTCTAGCAGCGCGATTCGCGGCGTCGAAAAAGACGGGATCGTGTCAGCCCGCCTTACGCATGTGTGGCGCTTTTAGCGCATCCACAATCCAATAGCAGTCCACCAAATGCTGATTTGCAGCCTTTTGATCCACATCAATAGACTTACGGTGATCTTGGGCTCACCCTTTTCGATCAAACTTTGGGAAAGGGCAATGTCATGAAATCGTTCTCTAATTACGTGGGATCAGCAGCGCTGATGTTGCTGGCGACCGCAGCTACTTCGGCAAATGCCGCCGATTTGCCGGCCAAGGCCTACGCCCCCGCGCTGGTGATGGCGCAAGTCTATAACTGGACCGGCCTCTATGTCGGCGTAAACGGCGGATGGGGCGGGGGCGCGCAGGATCCGTTGACGCTCGTCTCCAACAGGTTCGACCGTTCAAGCTTCAACATCAATGGCGGGATGTTCGGCGGAACCATAGGGGCCCAGATCCAACAGGGATATGTGGTGCTCGGCCTTGAGGGCGATCTCGATTGGGCGAATATCAAGGGCAGTGGCATTTCAACGCCGACCATCGCTGGCATTGGGCAGGGTATTACGCTCAATATCGCATCCAACATCAGTGCCGTTGCAACAGCGAGGGCACGCGTTGGTGTCGCCATGAATAACTTGTTGTTCTACACAACCGGGGGCGCCGCCTTCGTCAACTCGAGCGCGAACGGAACCTCGATCGCGGGCGTGCCTTGTGGAACGCTCGGAGTTGTTCCCAATTGTTCGGCCTCCGCATGGCGGCCCGGACTGGCGGCTGGCCTCGGTGTCGAGTGGGCCTTTATGCAAAATTGGTCAGCGAAGCTCGAATATCTCTACATTGCGGTCGTCGGCAGCGGCGCCAGCACGGATCACCTGAATACGGTCCGCGCCGGCATCAACTATCGGTTCTAGCGAAAGGCAGGCGCCCAAGGGTATTTGCTACGCTGACGTTCGAAGCCAGCCGAAGCAATGCAAAATCAGACACACAAGCCCCGGCTAGAGCCGGGGCTTCGGGCCCAAGGACAGCGCAGTAGCCACCGTTATGGCTACGCCGTTCCAAAATGAAGGGAGCCGATGTGCGATCTTATCTTAGAATTTCGGCCACCCTAGTGGCGGCGCTGTTTATTTCGACAGTGAGGGTCGTAGCACAAACTGGCGAATTCGCTTCTCCCGTTCCCGGAGCAGTCGTTCACGCGGGTTATGCGCTCCAAGACGATTTGCAAAATGCGAGAAACGCCGCGCACACGAAACAGCCGGTCGATATCCCGCAGAAACCAAGATCACGGCACACGGAATCTCATGAAGCCGTGAAGTTGGATCCCAATAAATAGCCGCTCCTCGGTAGCGAGTTCAACCCGGCCTACGTATCGCGTGATAAGCGCACATCCGAGTTTTAAGCGCGGCCAACGCCGCCGCCTATGCGCGGTGCTGTGCTAAACGCAAATATGCCGATGGTCCGATGCAACTTTGTGACGTACGTCATTTCGGCTCCTCTGATTGCAGATAAATGCGCGACGATGTTGATAGTCCAGAGCCAGCGTGGCGCGCCCTAATAGACTGGACGCAGCTGCAGCCCGGAGAGACCGACGGTAACGTCGATGGCAACCGACCCCTCAAGTGAGACCGGCTGTAAAGCAAAGCTTCGTCCAGAACCGCCGAACAGAACGTTGACGCCAGCGCCGACGCCAAGGCCAATATCGCCGGTTGCACCAACGTATTCTCCCGCGAGCGCTCCTGGTGGCGGGCCGACGGTCGGAGAGAAAACTGCCCAGCCGAGCACGCCGCCGGCCGTAATGCCGAGATCGATGCCAACGGTGTTGAGCGCTCCTTCATAGGCCTGCGGCGGGAAAGGCGGGTTCTGGGTGAAGCGACACTCCATCGATTGATGGCCGAAGATAACGAAGCCGATGCTAGGGTTGAGCTTGCAAGTCAGCATGCCCACCTGCGTCCATGACACCGGCGGCGATTGAGCGTAGACAGCACCAGCCGTCAGTCCGCAAAAAGCCAGCATGAGTGACGTGGCCTGCACCCAAGCTTGAACGCGCCTCGCCATTCACCCGCTCCTTGCGATCAGGCAGGAAGTTCATAGTCAGCTGTTTGCCGATCAGTACCTAGCGACGACCGGACCACCGAACTTATAGTTCACGCGTATCGTGACCATATCGATGTTCTGGCTGATCGTATTGGCCACGGCAGCAGCTCCAGCAGGCACCGAGAACGAGTTGTTGGCGTTACCCATCATTAAATGATCGTATTCGATGCCGGCCGACCAGTTTGGCGTAAATCCGTATTCAAAGCCAACACCGACGGTGGCGCCTAATTTGTGCGATGTCGCATAGTAAAGGCCCATACCGGCAGCGTTTTGTACCAGGAAATTATTGTTCGCCAGCGCCGCGCCGCCCTTTAGATAGAACAGCGCTGCGTTCGCAGCATAGCCAACCTGGCCGGTGAAAAGACCAACGCTGGTGACCTTGGCAGAATCGATTCCGCCCGGAACGAAAATGCTCGGCAGGGAAGCGCGCAAGTTCGCCCAATCACCTTCAGCTTCGACGCCGACCACAAACTGACCGAACTGAGCGCGGTAGCCGCCCTGACCACCGAGCATGCCGCCGGACTTGCTGTTGCATCCCTCGGGAACAAGCCCGCCACCAAAGCTACCCCAGCAAGCGCGATTCGAGCCGTAGCCACCGTTGCCGCCGATGTAGAACCCAGTCCAGTCGTAGATGTAAGGCATCACCACCGCCGGGGCCGCGGCGGGCATCCGTTGCGGCAGGTCGGCCGCCAATGCAGGAGCCGCGAATGCAACGGCCGCAGTTGCCGCGAGAACGATCTTTTTCATCTTTTTTGACCCCTCTAGAACTGGTGTGACCTAAAAAGCCACCAACAACAGCCATTCCCAGGTTCTTTCGTTACAAGTTGCCGCGCCTGAAGGCATTGATTTGAATCAAACCAATTCTCGTGAGGCAGGCAGCAGCAAATAGCGGACAGCCTTCAACGGCCGAATCCGTTGCAGTAAACTTCTGCAACGCGATCGACCAGCGCCGCGCGATAGCTCCATCATAGATACGCGGTGTATGAATTGATCCACACGATGATCGACTTCAGCAGCCCGATAACCCCCGCATTCTGCGCAAAGACGGTCGCTGTTCCGGGCATACCGACCTTCAACTGTGCCCTGTCGATCTCGTCCGGTATTGAGATCATCGCGGGGTACGCCTTGGCTCCACCGATTGAGCCGACGCGTGCAAGTGTTCCGGAGACGGCGATCTGACCTTCACCCACCCCTTGCGGTATGCCGACAACGTTGGCGCGAAAAACCTGACCGGGATAATTGTCGAACACAATTTTCACGGCCGCATTGGGCTTGATCGTTTCAAAACCATTCGGCGAAAACATCCCAACAAGCGTGATGTCGTCCGTGACCACAAACGACAGCGCCGAACGCGCCTGCAGTGCCCGGTCCCCTGCCGCCAACGCCATAACGGTTACAACGCCATCGCTTGGAGCACGAATTGTTGTCTGTTCCAACTCCCACCTTGCGTTTTCGAGCTGCGCCTCGATTTGAGCGACGGCCGTGTTTACACCGCCGATTTCGGAATTCATCGCGAGTCTGGCCGTGATTTGGGCCGCCTTGGCTGCCTGCAGCTGGTAATTCACCGTTTCATATTGGACCTGGGTGTCCTGCATCTTGAATACTGTCTGGGCCTCTTCTCCTGTTAGCTTCTCGATATCGGACATTCGCTTTCGATTGTAGGCAAGCTGCGCCGTCAGGCCCTCAACATTGGCGGTGGCTTGTTCGTAGTTCGAAACGAGTTGCTTGGCCTGTTGTTGGGCCTGCGCAAGGGACGCATCGAGCTGCTTCACCTTCGCTTGAAAGGGTGACTGGTCGATCTGAAAGAGAATGGTTCCGGTTTTTACCGGGACGTTCGTCTTGACTGGAATGGAAACCACCTGTCCCGAAACGTTCGGTGTGATTTCCACAACCTTGGCAACAACCGTCAAGCTCCCGGACGGGGTTAGATGGTTGAACATCGCGAGGAAGACTGCAAGAATAAACGCACCCACTAACACTGTGACGGAGCCCGCGGCCCAGCCCCACTTGAGCAACTTGAGTTTCGAAAACACAAGCCACACCAGAATCAGATAGAGACCAAGGATAATCAGCATTTTCTTCGCTCCCGGATCATGGCCGCATGCCTGCTTTCTATCGCAGGCGGATATATATCCTTTGACTTGCCTCAAGCAGTGATTGGCCTGCCTTTGCTAGAGGAGAAGCAAGAATATCATAGGGGGATTCTCCGATGCCGGCGAAACGCGAGCTTCCCCACACTGCCGCGCTGGTCGTAATCACCTTCCCTGCGGCTAGTGTCGCTTCGCCAATGTGTCGTTAGGCAATGGCGAATGGCGGCCCTCGGCTTGGTACGGGCGTTAGAAGGCGTCGGTAAAGTGCCCGGTTGATCTTCAAGGATATGAGCCGGAATCGAGCAATTGCGAGAGAGGTGTACAATGCTGAAACTTCGAGGAGTAGCCGGGCCAATCGTTTGCGCGGTGCTGTGCTTAAACATTCCGGTTGCTCTAGCCGGCCCATGCAGCGAGGCCATTGATCAATTCGAGGCAGCCATACGGCATTCCGCGGGTAATCCGAACGCGGGATTGATGGCTCCACAGTCGATAGCGGCACAACTGGACCGGCAGCCAACGGTCGCCTCGATGAATCGAGAAGAAAAACGTCTGAAATCGGAATTCGCAGCGACAATGGCACGCGCCAAGCGATTAAACACAAAAGGTGACTGGAACGGCTGCAGCAAGGCCCTCAATGCGGCTAAACGAATGTATATTCTTGGATGAGGCGCCGAAACCTTGGCCCAGCGGGTCAACGCCGCCCGCAATCCCGATTGTCATCAACCTATCTGATATGAGTAGTGTGATCGCGAAACGGAGCGTCTGGGGTCTCAAAGCTCCGACCGGGAACGGGATCAATATGCGATCAAGAGCGTCGGCCGTAATCGCGCCCGCGTCTACTGATGGTGATCGAAATCACGAAGGCCAATCCGCGTCTCACGGGCGAGATTGACAAGCGCCGCGATGAAAAATCCCAAAGCCACAATAAACAGAAGCGCGACGCCAAACTCA
>Ga0181532_10002137_pt1 | contig 18553 bp, 17 predicted proteins | sample PEATcosm2014_Bin_33_FD_119768 | JGI IMG/M metagenome (GOLD analysis project Ga0181532, IMG submission 119768) | Peatland microbial communities from MTU Mesocosm Facility, Houghton, MI, USA - PEATcosm2014_Bin11_30_metaG | ecosystem: Environmental > Terrestrial > Soil > Wetlands > Peat | place...
AGAGCCCGCCTCCGCTTCACCAGCCAGCGCCATCATGCTACGGTGGTTTTCCCTTGCCAAGGTCTTTGCAGCGAATGGTAAACTGTCCCTAATTTTACTGTCTCAGCTCAGGGGTGCGGTCCAGTCAATAAGTCTGGTAGCGCAGACCGCCGGTTCTGCGGTCTGCGGCTTTCCCATGACGACAGGCCGCGGACCGCAAGAACGGCGGTCCGCGCTACGCCAAAGATCGACGGAACAAAGCGAGAATGTTTATGAAAACAAACGATCCGGCTTCTATTTGTATTGATAAACGAACCCAAAACGAACACAGTTATGAGCGAGACAACTGCAATCTAACGCACAAGAACAGCGAATTCCGGGAGGTGCGGCGATGAGGTTAACGGTCCTGTCAGTGGTTTTGATGCTACTGGTTTCAGCTTCAGTCCTGGGGCAAGATGTCCCCTTATCTGCTTCACCCGGCTGGGTGGACATTCTGCCGTCCGCGTCACTTGCCAACTGGACACGCGTCGCCATCCCTCCGGACAAAGCCTTGGATCCTGTCTCGCAGTGGAGCGTCGATGTGCCCCACCGGGTGGTCATCTGCGAGGGCACCCACGGGCACGAATGGTTGCGCTATGATCGCGAGCTCGGTGACCTTATTCTTCACGTCGAATGGCGTTTCACGAAGCTGGAAGGGGGCAAAGGGTATAACAGCGGTGTCTTCGTCCGGAACGACGCCAACGGGCGCGTCTGGCACCAGGCGCAGGTGGGGGCGGGGAACGACGGGTACATTTTCGGGCAGACTCTGATCGGCGGCAGGCTCTCTGAGATGAAATTCAGCCCCAAGCCGTCGGTGAACCACATCAAGCCGCCCGGCGAATGGAACACTTACGAGATTCGGTGCCAGGGGCCGAATATCACTTTGTCCGTCAACGGCGAGTCGAGCGCCGAGTTTACTGCTCCTGAGGTGCCCAAAGGCTACCTGGGCCTTGAAGCCGAGGGATTTCGAATCGAATTCCGCAATATCCGGTATAAGCTCTTACCATGAGCCAGATACGTACGGAGCGGCAGAAACCAAGACCCTACTGTGCTAGGCACGGAAGGAACCCCTCACCCGGCTTGTGACGGCTGGTGAAAGCGCCGTCCCAAGCCACCCTCTCCCCTGGGGAGAAGGCGACGTCCAGTAGTTGGAGGAAAAGATGAAACGCACTTCATGGCTGATGTATTCGTTGCTGGCAGGGCTCTTGCTCCCTTCGGCCGCAATGGCTCAACTGGCTACTGAATACAAGCCGCCCAAGGCCAATTGCTGCCTGCAATTCGCCGCGCAAAACTTCGCCGACCAGTTACAGGACTGGAACCAGTTGGGGCGCTACCACGACGACGATGTGGCGCTTGAAGCGCAACCGGAGCAGCAGAGGCGCGTGATCTTCCTCGGTGATTCGATCACCGACGGTTGGAAACTGGCGCAGTATTTTCCCGGCAAGCCCTACGTGAACCGCGGCATCAGCGGGCAAACCACTCCCCAGATGTTAGTGCGGTTTTACCCTGACGTGCTCAAACTGCACCCTGCGGCAGTGATTATCCTGGCGGGGACGAACGACATCGCCCGCAACACCGGCCCACAAACCGCGGAAATGATTGAGGACAATTTCAGGGCCATGTGCGACTTGGCCGAGAGACACCAGGTCAAGGTAATCCTCTGCCTGTTGACTCCTATTAGCGACTACACTTCACACAAGCAGACGGACCGCAGGCCGCCTTCCGACATTCTCAAACTCAACGACTGGCTGCGCAGTTACGCCACGGGAACGAAGGCGCAGGTTGCGGATTATTATTCGGTGCTCGTCGATGAAAAGGGCATGCTGAAGGAAGGCTATTCGGATGATGGGTTGCATCCCAACGACCGCGGGTATGCGCTCATGGCCCCTGTGGCGGAGGCGGCCATCGCGCGGGCGCTGGGGAAGTGAGAAGCCAAGAAGGCGGAAGGCACGCGAAGAAGGACAAAATGACCCAGGTGCAACAGCGGACTACGGAGCACGGACTACGGGCCCCTGTCAGGGACATTCTGTCTGTTGAAAACCTGCTCCGTCAAGCTTAACATCTGTCCTCGCCTCGCTCTGCGAAGGCCTTGCCGCCTACGAGGTTCGCTGATGAATTATCCGGTCTGGGAACCCTTCTTGTTAGGTGGGGGATTGGTCATTGGGATCATCGCCATCTTTCACGTTTTCGTCTCGCACTTCGCCGTGGGCGGCGGTCTGTTTCTGGTACTCACCGAACGCAAGGCTTATCGCGACAACAATCCCGCCCTGCTGGAATACGTCAAGTCCCACTCGAGGTTCTTCGTTCTTGTGGCGCTGGTCTTTGGCGCTGTGAGCGGCGTCGGCGTCTGGTGGAGCATCAGCCTTGTGAATCCTGAGGCCACAGCGACCCTGATTCACGTTTTTGTCTGGGGATGGGCCATCGAATGGGTTTTCTTCATTGTCGAGATTGCCGCGGCCTTTATCTATTACTACGGATGGGACCGGCTTGATCCGAAGACACACCTGCGGGTGGGGTGGATTTACTTCGTGGCAGCCTGGGCCAGCCTGCTGGTGATCAACGGCATTCTGACGTTCATGCTGACGCCGGGGAGATGGCCCCAGACGCAGACTTTCTCCTCCGCGTACTTCAATCCCGGAATGTTGCCTTCCTTAGTAGTTCGGACTTCTGTGTGCATCGCACTGGCCGGTGTTTATGCTTTGATTACCTCTTCCACGGTTCGCGACATGGCCCTGCGAAGTCAGCTTGTTCCCTACGCCGCCCAATGGCTGCTGCTGGGCGCTCTGATAATTCCTTTTGCGGGAATCTGGTACATCTCCACGCTGCCCAGCATGGCGCGCGAGATTTCGATGGGAGGAGCCCCGGCGGTCAGCATCTTTGCCGGTCTCTCGATCTTCTTTTCAGCCTTGGTCATGGCTTTCACTTACCTGGGTCCCTTCCGGCGCCCGCGCCCTTTCAACCTGGTATTTGCTGTCCTGATTGCTGTCCTCGCCCTCTCCACCACTGCTGTTACCGAATGGGTCCGCGAAGCGGTGCGCAAACCGTACATCATTTACGGCTACATGTACTCGAACGGGTTGCGCTTGGAAGACGTGCCGCGCGTTCGGGCGCAAGGGGTGCTCAAGTCAGCGCGCTGGGTTCGTCACCGCGAACTTGATCCCCAGAACCTGGAACCCGCGGGTCAGGAGATTTACCGCGTTCAGTGCTCGAGTTGCCACACCGTAGATGGATACAACAGCATCCGCCTCGCCGTCAGAGGTTGGAGCTGGGCGATGATTGACTACCAATTGGATCATCTCAGCTCCTTGAAGGGCTTCATGCCAGCCTTCGTGGGAACTGAAACGGAACGTCAGGCGTTGGGCGCCTGGCTGGCGACTTTGAATCCGCTGCCCGCAAGCATTACCATTGAGCCGGAAGCTACGACGGTACAAATCCAGGCCCAGGACGCGATTGCTAAAGGAGCGCCGCAGCCATGAATCCCGTTATCCCGGGACCAGTGCCAGTACCGCTGCCGGCGCCGCCGGGGCTGCTGGAGTTTCTCCTGGTGTTCACATTCATCCTGCACCTGCTGGCAATGAACTTCCTGCTGGGTGGAGTCATAATCCTTGCCATCTCCGGTTTCCTTGGCAGGCGCGATTCCCGGCATCACGAATTGACGCGGCGGGTTTCCCGCGCCTTGCCTCCTGTGACGGCTTTCACCATCACGCTGGGGGTGGCGCCGCTCCTGTTTTTGCAACTTGTTTACGGCCAGCTCTTCTATACCTCTTCCGTCCTCATGGCATGGTACTGGCTTGCCGTCGTGTTCCTGGTTCTGCTTGGGTATTATGGCGTTTATTGGCATCACCTGCAGCACGACGTACTTGGGCTAAAGGGCGCCTGGGTCATACTGGCGACTGCCTTGGCCTTCCTGCTTGTGGCCTTCATTTTTACGCAAAATACCACGGCCATGCTGCACCCTCAGGATTTCTACTCCCAGTTCATGAACGGGAAGGTAGGCGAAATCTTCGGCCCGGTGCCTCTTCTGAACCTGGCGCGCCTGTCGCACTTCGTAGTGGCTGCGGTGGCCTTAGCCGGCTTGGGGATAGCGCTGCTCTCCGCCCGGTGGCGAACGGATTCACGGGAGTTCGCGGATTGGGCGAGACGCTACGGCGTGACGTGGTTCATGGGTGGAACTTTGGTGCAATTTCTGGTCGGGCTATGGTTTTTGCTCAGCCTTCCGGCGGAAATCCGCCAGGCGCTGGCGGGCGATAAGCTGGCTGTGGGTATGCTCGTCGCAGGAATTTTGCTGGCTTTGCTTGCGCTTCTGGCGGCGCCTGCGAATTTGGGAGTGGCGAGCGTAGCCATCCTGGGCACGGTCTGTGCGATGGCAGAGCTTCGACACCTCGTGCGCGCGGCTTATCTACGCCCTTACTTCGATCCGCGCTCGTTGCCGGTCCAGGGTCAGTGGGTGGTTTTTTCAATATTCGTGGTCCTGCTGCTGGCAGGTCTGGCAACAGTGGGTTGGATGCTCTACGTTTTTTATCGGCCCGCTGCCCATAGCCGCCGCGCAGCCGTCTAACGTACGGCAGTGACGCAGGCAGAAGGCGAAAACTATGAGGTTTTGTAGTACCGACGGGTAGTTGTCCTTCCGGCACTTTCCCGGTAAGATGCGACAGGGTAGTAAATCGCCGTTGTAGGGTACGGAGCCGAAAGCGGAGGTAGAATGCGAATTCTCTTTGCAGGCATGATGCTTACATTTCTTTTGGGCTTTCCTGCGGCCCGATGGGCGGCAGGGCAGAGCCGCGACCAGTTCAGGACTGAAAGTAAAACGATCAAGACCCGCCAGAAGCGGGAACGGAAGATGTTGAAGGCGCAGCAGAAGATCCAAAGACGTTCCTGGAAAAGCGCCCATATGTCGAGGGCGAACCGAGTGCAAGCCAAGCACCAGATGAAGCGTGACAAGCAGAATCTTTCCCGGCAACAAAAGAACGAACGTCAGGATCTAAAAGACAATCACCGATTGTCCAACGAACGGTCGAGGCAGGTTCGTTAGCGTTGGTCATGGGAGGTTGCCATGAGACGAATCGTTGTGTTATTGGCTCTAGCATTGTCGTTGGCGCCGCTGTTGAAAGCGCAGGATGCGCAGGAAGCGCAACCGCAGGCGGGAGACCAAGAACAGAAACCTACCCTCGGTCCAAAGCCTGGACCCGGTGAGTCCGGCCCCCGTACTGCCACTGTCAACGACTACCGGAAGCTGGTGCGAATCCGCACACTTTACGTCGAAAGAATGGACAATGATCTTAATGGAAGCCTGGTAGCGAGCCTTGGCAAACTAGGCCGCTTCAAATTGGCCTCCAACGCGAAGGAAGCCGACGCCATCGTGAGGGGTTCGTGTCTGGAATCGCGCCGTCTGAAACGATTGCACACTGAAGTGTCGATCACAGATCGGGGAGGCGGATCAATCTGGCAAGACATTGTCTTGCGGCCGTACAACCCGCCCTCCCTCGCCCAGGCCGTGAACGATACCGCACAAGCGATAGCTGAGCATTTGGGCGAAAGCATTAACCAAGCGGGATTGAAGTAAGACCGGGATTCAGGATTCGGGATTCAGGATTCAGGGCTGAGTAACTCGGGTTGCCAGTGGAGCAACGGTAAGGAGCCAGGCATCGGCGCCATCGCCAATTCCTACCAGCAGATTCGCAAGGGGGAATACTGCGGTGCCGGGTCCTGACTCCTGCCCCCTGCGTCCTGCATCCTGCTTTTATGCACCTACGCGACGTGCGCTCCGAGGATCTCGAGACACTTTACAGAATTGATCAAGCTTGTTTTGCGCCAGGGATTTCTTATTCTCGGCAGGCATTGAGTGAGTTCGTCGGCAATCGACGTAGCAGGACTTGGGTGGCGGAAGAGAAGGGAGAAGCCGTCGGTTTCCTGATCGCCGAACGCCAGGCGCACAAGGCTGCACACATCGTGACGATCGACGTGGTGGAAAGTTGGCGGCGGCGAAACGTGGGGAGCTTGCTGATGGACGCCGCCGAGGATTGGGCGAGGGAGCACAAACTGGTGTTGGTCTACCTCGAAGCTGCAGAAAACAACCTCCCGGCGCTGGATTTCTATGAGGCTCGAGGTTACAGGAAAGTGGATCACGTCCCGAACTATTATGCCGATGGCGCTGCGGCGTTGATTATGTTGAAGTGGTTGAAGGGGAAAGAACGTGGGTAGGGGCGCGCCATCGCGCTCCCCTACGATGACTACTGAGCGCCTGCTGTTGTGTTAGGGTTCGAATCCTGAGGAGCCCATGCCCACCAAACTGCAATCCTCCGACAACAAGACCATCGTCGTTGCAATCCTTATCGCGGCTGCTTCGCTGATCATTGCCATCAAATACTTCTCGCGCGCCTTTCCCGAAGCGGCGATCGAGTTTCGAGTTAACCGGGACGACTCAGCCCCCGTGGCGCAGAAGTTTCTTGCCGACCGCGGCTTCGAACTGGATGGCTATCGACATGCCGCGAAGTTCTATTACAACGACGAAGAAAAGGTCTACCTGGAGCGCACGTTAGGACTTGAACGGATGAATGGCCTGACCCGCGGGCCCATTCATCTCTGGCGTTGGTCGCACCGCTGGTTCAAGCCGTTGCAGGAGGAAGAATTCCGCGCGGACGTCACCCCCGCCGGCGAGGTGGTCGGGTTTAATCACGAAATTGCCGAAGCAGCGCCTGGCGCCTCGCTTGATCAGGCGGCGGCCCGCACCATCGCGGAAACATTCCTCACGCAAGTGATGCAGCGGAATCTTGCCGACCTCGAGTTCGTTGAGACCGAGACGGAAAAGCGTCCGGCGCGCATCGACCACGACTTTACCTGGAAGCAGAAGAGCGTGGAGTTGGGCGATGGGAGCCTGCGCGTGGAAGTTCTGGTGGACGGCGACCAGGTGGCGGGGTACCGGGAGTTCGTCAAGGTTCCGGAGCAGTGGACGCGCGACTACGAGAAGTTGCGCTCGCGGAACGATGCCGCGCAAGTCGTGGACGAGGTTTTCTGGATTTTGTTGAGCGTGGCCATGCTGGTGATCTTGATTCGCCGCCTGCGCGATCGTGATGTGCCGGTTTGGATGGCGCTGGCGTTCGGCGGGGTCGCTGCGGCCCTCTACTTCCTTGGCGAGCTCAACAGCTTCTCACTCTCTCAATTCGGCTACCTCACCACGGATTCGTATACGAGCTTTATCGCCAAGGCCCTGGGGGGCGCCCTGCTTGCGGCAGTCGGCACGGGCGCTGCGATATTCCTGCTCGTCGCCGCTTCCGAGCCCATGTACCGTGAGAGCTATCCGAACCAGATCGCCCTGCGCAGATACTTCACCTGGCAGGGTCTGCGCAGCCGTTCGTTCTTTATTGCCAACGTGGTCGGGATCACCCTCACGTTCTTCTTCTTTGCTTACCAGACCGTGTTCTATCTTGCCGCCAATAAAATGGGGGCCTGGGCGCCCGCCGATCTTCCGTTCACCGACTTGCTGAATACAAAGTTTCCCTGGATTACCGTGCTCTTTATCGGTTTCTTTCCGGCCGTGTCCGAGGAATTGCAGTTCCGGGCGTTCTCCATTCCATTCCTGAAGAAACTACTGCACTGGGGGCCGCTGGCGGTGGTGCTTTCGGCTTTCATGTGGGGATTCCTGCACGCGGCCTACCCGAATCAACCTTTCTTCATTCGCGGGCTCGAAGTCGGAGTGGGCGGAGTGGTGATCGGCGTGATCATGCTGCGCTATGGCATCATGGCCACATTGATCTGGCACTATTCCGTGGATGCGCTTTACACAGCTTTCCTGTTGATTCGTTCTCCCAATCACTACCTGGCGATCTCGGGCGCGGTCGCCGCGGGCATCATGCTGATCCCGCTGTTGGTGGCCGGGCTGGCCTACTGGCGGACCGGCACTTTCAGCGATAGCGAAGTCCTGACGAACGCACACGAGGGCACTCACAGGGCCGCTCGCCAAGAAACTGCCGGAGCCGAGGCCGCACTCGTTTATCATCCCCTGTCGCCGGCTCGATTGACTGCGGCGGGGGTGCTCACTCTCGCCTTTGTTTTGCTGGCGCTGATTCCTGTATACCGGTTCGGGCAGGGCTTCTCGCTCGAGATCACCCGCGACCAGGCTTTCAGCGCCGCTGATAACTACCTTCGTCAGCAGCACCTGGACCCCTCGCGTTACCGTCGTGCGGCGTGGGTTCGCGATAACGTTGACCCGCTGGCCCTCCGCTATTTGCTCGAGCACAAATCCCTCAAAGAGTCTGACCAGATCTACCGGCAGGCGACCCTCCTGGCAGTCTACGAGGTGCGTTATTTCCGTCCCTTGGAGAAGGAAGAACACCTCATCTTTTTGGATCCTGCCACAGGCCAGGTGTTCGGCTCTCGGACCTTGTTGGATGATGACGCACCCGGCGCCGCATTATCTCCCGAACAGGCCCAAAAGCTGGCAGCGAACTGCGTCGAAGAGCATGGCTACCACCTTTCGGATTTCGACCTGCAGAGTTCGGAGACGGAGAAACGGAAGGCGCGGGAGGACTATACCTTGGTGTGGCAGGCGAAAGCCGGCGATTCACGCAATGTGGCGGAATCGCATTTCCGTCTCGAAGTCGACGTGGCGGGCGACCAGGTGGTCGGATTTTCGCACTTGTTCAAATTGCCGGAGGCGTGGGAAAGGGAGCAACGCTCCTCGCGCCTGGTCAATACGGTGCTCTCCTTTACGGGCGTGGCGGTGGCTTTGGCTTTGGTGGGAGCCGGCGTATTCCTGTTGGTCCTGCAAATCAGGTCCGGTCAGATGCCCTGGCGTCCCGCCGCCAAGGTCGGAGTTCTAATCCTGGTGTTGACGCTCCTTGCCGAGATCAACCAGTGGCCGGCTCTGGACTCGCAGTATCCGACTTCGCTTCCGCTGCCCACGTTTCGGTTGTTTGAGGTGGTTAGCATCGTAGTTGTTCCTTTGCTTGCGGGTCTGCTTTCCTGGCTGCTGGTTGGCCTTGTCGCCAGCCTCTATCCGCAGGCTTGGCAGGTCTTGAAAGGTAGCGCGCGGCGCCTGTGGCGGCGGGATGCGCTGGTCTGCATCGTCTTGGTCCTGGCCGCCGGTGCGGCTTTGAACAAGCTGGGAGAGCTTTTCGCCAGTCATTTTCATGCCTTTGCCCCCGTGAACACCGAAATCTTTCCGGGCATGTTAAACGCGTTTTCCCCCGGCGCCGGCTATTTCCTGAGAGCGCTCGGATTCAGCATCGTGGACACTTGCGGGCTGGGTTTGGCGATTTATGTTATTCGTCTGGGGTGGCGAAAGCGGGCTTGGTGGCTGTGGGTTGGAATTCTGTTGCTCCTGCCGGGACTGGGGCCGGCGGATGCACACTTCCTGCGTGAGTTCTTTGCGGGCTGGCTCATGTCGTTCGTTCCGCTTGCCGCCGGAGCAGCGATGGTCTTCTGGTTCTTTCGCGATAACCTCTTGGCCTATCTCGGCGCCATCTTCTGCCTGCAAATGGCCGCGCCCTTGATTTCACTTCTCTCGCAACAAGCGCACGTCTACCGCTCGAGCGGATTGCTGCTGGCCGTGATCGCGTTTCTGGTTCTGGCCTGGACGTTTCTCGGCGGCAGAGAAGGCGAGGCCCGGAGCGAGCCATGACAAAGCTGGACGAAGTCGAAGTACGAGTCCTCGGCGCGCTTCTCGAAAAGGAGATCACGACCCCGGAGTATTATCCACTCTCGCTGAACGCCCTCATTAACGCCTGCAATCAGAAATCGAATCGCGATCCGGTGATGGCGCTGGACGAGAGCGCGGTGCGGGATGCGCTCGATAGCTTGACTGGAAAAAACCTGGTGGGCCACGCCTCGAGCGCGGATAGCCGCGTGCCCAAATACACACACCACTTGCAGGAAGTCTTTAACTTCGATCGAAGAGAATCGGCGGTGCTCTGCGTGATGATGCTCCGCGGCCCGCAGACCCCCGGCGAACTGCGCGGGCGCACGGAGCGGATGTACAAGTTCGAGGACCTGAGCGTGGTAGAGTCCGCGCTCCATCGCCTGATGGAACGAGAGCCTCCCCTGGCGATGAAGTTGCCGCGCCAGCCAGGCACGAAGGAATCGCGATATGCTCACTTGCTCTCCGGCGAACTGGAAGAGTGGAGCGCGCCGGAAGAAGGCCCCCTGGTTGCGACGGCAGGCCTTCAAGACGATCAGCGGATCACACGGCTGGAAACTGAACTCGAGACCCTGCGGAAGGAAGTCGCAGATCTCAGGCAACAACTTGGCGACTTCCGCAAACAGTTTGAATAACAGGGTTCCTGAGGTGGGCCCATGACTGTCACGGCAAAGTACGAAGATGGCGTCTTTAAACCCCTCGAGGGTGTGACCATTATCGAAGGGACCCTTGTTGAGGTTCGTGTACCTTCGTGCGCTGACCGCCTCAAGGGCAAAGCCCGCCCCGTTGGGGATTTTACGTTTTACGGTATGTGGAAGGACCGGACCGATATCGGCGACAGCGTCGAATACATCAGCAATCTTCGGCGTGATCTGCGAGGCTGAACGTTGCCTCGGTAGAGCGCAAGCAGCGTAGCGGGCGAAAGTGCTGGCCTTAACGCGCCTCTCCTGTAACTCGATCCACAGGGAAAATCTTCAGCGCGACCGGGTAACCACTCGGTTTCTCATTCGGCAGTTCGACGGCCAGGCCATCGTCGGTGCGGGTCCACTTGAGTTGAGCCTTCGAGCCCACCACCTGGACTGTCTTGATCTCTCGCTTCGTCAACGCTGAACCTGCGGCCAGTGACTTGATCCTCAGCTTGCCATCCTCCGGTGATGCCAGCGCGATCGCATAGAGCGTGTCGCCCTTGGCGGTAAAGCGGATGTCCTCTGCGGTGTACCCGCTGGTGGCAGTGTCTTTGAAAGAGCCGCCCACCACTTTAGTCGGACCCTCGCCGTAGATTTTCCAAGGCCGCGTCGCGTAGATTGCCTCGCCGTTGACGGAAAGCCACTTGCCCATATTCAGCAGGAGCGTCTGGACTTCGTCAGGAATAGTGCCGTCAGGCTTCGGTCCGATATTCAGCAACAGGCAGCCGTTCTTGCTCACAATATCCACCAGTTCATCGAGCAGCGATTCCGCTGTGCGAAACTTCTCGTCCTTGATGTATCCCCACGATTTCTCACCCACGGAAGTGTCCGTCTGCCAGAAGATGGGGCGCAGCGTATCGAGTTGTCCGCGTTCGATGTCCAGCACGGCGGCGCTTTCCGGAAACGACTTGTTCTTGTAGTTGATGGCGGCCGTACTCTTCCACTCCGCGGCGCGGTTGTAATAGAAGGCGGCGAATTTCTGGAGATAAGGTTGGAATACCGGCTGCTCGATCCACCAGTCGAACCAGACAATCTCCGGATGGTATTTGTCCACAATCTCGCTGGTGCGCGCCAGCCAATTGTCGAGGTAGGCCTGATCGGGCTGAGCCTTATCGGACTGTGCCGGACCATAAAAACCTGCATAGCGCGGGTCGTTGACGTCGGAGTCGAAGCTCCGGCCGCCGTTGTAGAACCACCAGTGCTCGGCGCGGTGCGAGGATGCTCCGAAATGCAATCCTTGTTTGCGCACCGCCACGGAGAGTTCGCCCACCACGTCGCGCTTCGGACCCATTTTCGCGGCGCACCATTCTGTCAGATCGGAGGCGTACATGGGGAAGCCATCGTGATGCTCCGCCACCGGCACGACGTACTTTGCTCCCGACCTCTTGAACAGCGCCGCCCACTGGTCGGCGTTGAACTTTTCGGCCTTGAACATGGGGATGAAGTCCTTGTAGCCGAAGCGGGACTGCGGGCCGTACGTCTCCACATGATGCGCGAAGACAGGACTCTTTTTCAGGTACATGTTGCGGGGATACCATTCGCTGTCGAAGGCCGGCACGCTATAAACGCCCCAGTGGATGAAGATTCCGAACTTCGCGTCTTCATACCATTTTGGAACTTGATATTTCTCCAGAGAATCCCAGGATGCGCTGAAGGGACCTTGGGCAATTACGTTGTCCACATTCTTGACCACGTCTCCAACGCTTTTATCGGCTGCTATAGCTGATTGTAGTATCATTGAAAATAGCAACATTGAGAATATGATAACTGTTGTCCAAAGACCGGAGCGAGGGCCCGGCCCCTCCGAGAAGATCTGCGTAGCGGATGCTTCGCGACCGTTTCTCATGTTAGCCTGCCTCAGGATGTGGTTTCGGTTCGACTCAAACATGCAAACTCTCTGCGCCCAGCGAACTGCCTACGGGCGGCCACTTGGGGCGCGTGGAGACAACCACAATCGCCCCGCAGCAAAATACTGACGACGTTTGCCTTCTGCTTCTTACCACCCAGGATTTTGCCATAAGGTAGTACTAATGGCTACTCCCACTCTGCTAGTTGGGAATCGATTAAGAACTTATATGTCTGATTCTAAATGACTTACAAAAATATGGCGGTTCGGCAGAAAAAAATAGTCAAAGTCGAAATAAACCTTGACAAGAAAGGGGCGAAAACGTATGTTTGTGGAGCAGAGTAGTCAGCAGTGGTAAAAAGTGGCTATCAGGGGACGGGCCCCCTTGGTCCAGTGGCTTTTCGGGATTTCGCATGTTCCGTGGCAATTATCCCGCGACCGTCGATGGCAAAGGCCGATTGAAAATCCCGGCCGCCATCAAGGCCGTTCTGGACGACATCCCCGCCACCGATTTCTACGTTACTAGTATTGAAGGTCAATCAGTTCGGATCTACCCCTTTCAGGAGTGGCTGAAACTCGAGGACAAGTTGAAGCAGCAGCCCTCCATGAATAAGTCAGTGAAAAAGTTCCTCGACAGAACCAACTACTATGGTCAGGCCGCTCGCACCGATAGTCAAGGGAGAATTCTCATCCCGGCTTTGCTGCGGGAATCGGCCACCATGCAAGGTGAAGTCGCGGTGCTCGGTTATTTGAACTATCTCGAGGTTTGGAACAAGCAGCGGTATATCGAGCACATGGAGAAGGAGCCGTTCACCGACGACGATATGAAGGCCTTAAGCGATTTAGGGATCTAGCCCGATGCGCGCGCATGTGCCGGTGCTATGGCGAGAGGCGATCGAGATTCTGAATGTGCAGCCTGACGGATTCTACATGGACGCGACCCTGGGGGCAGGGGGACATGCCGAAGAGATTCTTCGGCGTCTGGACAAAGGGAAACTGATAGGAATCGACCGCGACCCGGCGGCGCTTGCTATCGCCGGGGAGCGGCTGAAGCACTTTGGGGAAAAGCTGATCACAATGCCTGGGAACTTCGCCCAAATCAGCGACCTGTACGCGGCGAGTGGGCTTCCGCCTGCTGACGGCCTGCTGGCTGACCTGGGCATGAGCTCGATGCAACTCGAAGACGCATCGCGCGGGTTCTCCTTCAGCGCGCCGGGGCCTCTCGACATGCAGATGGGTCCGAATTCAGGACCCAATGCGGCAGACCTGGTGAACGAGATGAGTGAGCAGGAACTGGCCGATGTGATTTTCAAGCTAGGGGAAGAGAGACACTCGCGCCGAGTCGCGCGAGCGATTGTGAAGGGCCGTCCGTTTCGATTAACCACCGAACTGGCGCAGGTGGTGACGCGAGCGATCCCCTCCCGGGCGGCCCTTCACATTCATCCGGCGACCCGTACTTTCCAGGCGCTGCGGATGGCGGTGAACCGGGAACTGGAGTGCCTGGAGTCGCTGCTCGCCCAGGCGCTGGGCGTGCTCAAGCCGGGTGGGCGAGTAGTGATCCTGAGTTTTCATTCGCTTGAAGATAGGCTAGTGAAATGGGCGTTTAAAGCCTGGCAGGAGGAAGGGCGGGCGAGGATCCTGACGCGGCGAGTGGTGCGTCCGAGCGAGGAAGAAATAGCCGCTAACCCGCGCTCGCGCAGCGCGAAGTTGCGGGCGGCGGAACGGTGTGCAGCGTAATTCCAGGTGTTGGGAACTAACCAGTACCATTTTTAGCAGCCACAGCAAGCGACCGGAGAAACGGGTATTCATCGAAAAGGAGGAAGGGGGGAAGATGCGGCAGGGGCTTAAGCTTCCGCCTCCTGCTCATGATCCTCCTGGGTCTGGAATATGGCGACAGCGGCAGTCACGTTACCGAAGCTAAGGCGGCGTCCGATAAACGGGTTGGCGGCAGGCCATGCGAGTTTTCCCGAGATCTACTATACCAAGCACATTGACAACTCCCGTCTGGTGCGGGAGGTGGCTTTGGGGAAATGGCGTGAGTACTGCAAGGTGGTGGTGTTGGCGGTGCTCGCCTTTGTCCTCGGTTTGCTCTTCTCGTGGCAACATTTGCAGTGTGTGCAGGACGGGTACGAAATTCAAGGGCTGAAGAAGGAGTACGCCAAGCAGCAGGAATGGAATAAACAACTGAGGCTTTCACAGGCCAAGCTGGCTGATCCGCAAAGAATTGCAGCCTTGGCCGTGAGTCTCGGCATGGTCTCGCCCAGCCCGAAACAAGTCATACAGTGGAGCAACGCGAGCGAGCCGGCACAGTAGACTCCGGAAAGCGCGCAGGTCGCTTGCATCGCCCCGTCGTCGGCGACAGCATTCCGAGCAGGCTATAGTATCATGGCGCTTCGCATAAGCCACTCGCAGCCGAAAAAAAACTATAAGTCCCACCCCGCGAAACGCGATCTGATCTTGGGTGGCTGGCTGGTTTTCTGGATGTTCGGCCTGGCTGCCCGACTTTACAACCTACAAGTTATTGATTATGCCGACCTCCTGGCGAAAGCGCAGCGCCAGCAACAACACGTGATTGAAATCGCGCCCCGCCGCGGCGAAATCTACGATCGGCAGATGAATCCACTGGCCATGAGCCTGGCAGTGAATTCCATCTTTGCGGATCCTAGTGATATGACGGAGCCCCAGACGGCGGCTGATTTACTCGCGCCGGCCTTGGGCCTCGACTCGCGTGAACTCCTGGGGCGGCTCACAAACTCTCGTTCGTTTTGCTGGGTGAAAAGGAAGGTCACTCCCGAGGAAGCCAATCGTGTCCGCGAGCTGAACCTGAAAGGAATCTACCTCCAGCCGGAGAGCAAGCGCTTTTATCCCAAAGACGATTTGGCATCCCACATCGTGGGGTACGTGGGTTTGGATGACAAAGGCCTGGCGGGCCTCGAGTACGGCATGGACAAAGCCATTCGGGGGCGCCCGGGCCGTGTGCTGGTGGCCGCGGATGCCAGGCGCAAGTCATTTCAATCCACGGAGTGGGCGGGAGCGCCGGGCAAGGATGTTGTCCTGACCTTAGATGAAAACATCCAGTATTTCGCGGAAAGAGGCTTGGCGGCGGCGATGGAGAAATGGCACGCCGCGGGCGGCGTGGTGCTAGTCCAGAATCCCAATACGGGTGAAATCCTGGCCATGGCCAGCCAGCCCACCTTCAACCCCAACCAATTCTCCAAGAGCCCGCTCAGCGCATTGGAAAACCGCGGCGTGGCGTGGGTGTACGAGCCCGGCTCTACGTTTAAGCTGGTCACGCTGTCAGCCGTCCTGGAAGAGAAACTGGCGCGGCCCGAGGAAATCATCGACTGCCAGATGGGCAGCATTGTCCTTGCGGGCCACGTCATTCACGATCATAAACGGTACGGCGCACTGACAGTGGAGGACGTCCTGGTGAATTCCAGCGACGTGGGCGCCATCAAGCTGGGAATGCGACTGGGTCAACAACGGCTCTACAGGTATATCCGCAGCTTCGGATTTGGTGAAAAGACGGGCGTCGAACTCCCGGGCGAGGAACACGGACTGTTAAAGTCCCCTACCTACTGGTCAGGGCTATCAATCGGCGAAATCTCGATGGGGCAGGAAATTGGAGTGACCGCCGTTCAACTCAGCAGCGCGTACTCCGCGGTGGCCAACGGGGGAGTATTGTTCGAGCCGCGCATCGTCCGTGACCTCTTCCTCGGTCAGGTACATGACTCCCTGCCTCCGGTTCCGGGTCACCGCGTGATCAGCGAACGAACGGCAAGCCTCATGAAGGAGTTTCTAGCGGCCGTAGTGCAAAGGGGAACCGGCAAGCCTGCGCAACTCACGGGCTATACGTCTGCCGGCAAGACTGGCACGGCACAGAAGATCGATCCTTCCCGCGCCTACTCCCATTCACACTATGTGGCCTCTTTTGTTGGCTTCGCTCCTGTCGGGAAACCGGCGGTAACCATTCTGGTGGTTATCGACACGCCGGTGGGAGCAATTTACGGGACTGATGTGGCAGCCCCAGTGTTCAAGACCGTCGCAGAGCAGACTCTAGGGTACATGAACGTTCCGCAAGACCTTCCCGCCCCAAGGCCGCAATTTATAACCTCAACCCCCGCTGGGGTTCCGGGCCAGAAACTCGGAAACCCGGATGGGAGCTCATCCCAGGGCACTGAGCACCGACGAGCTGCCACTTCACCCGTTCAGACCGCATCATTTTCGAGGACTGAGCCGTCGAGAGTTCCGACCGATCCAGAAGTGGGGGCTGCCTCCGCGCCCCCTACTGTGCTCTTGGACAACGGTCCTCATGTAAACGTTCCGGACTTCTCGGGACTGGCGGCGCGCGATGTCGCCCAGGAATGCCAGAAGTTGGGCCTTGAGCTAAGTCTTCTGGGCAGCGGATTGGCCGTCGACCAGAGCGTCCCTGCGCATTCGCAGGTAGCGCCGGGAACAAGATTGGTGGTACGGCTGTCAAGATTCGCGCAGTGATATAATGCGAGCGGGCAATGAAACTGAACGAGTTGTTGCGTGGGCTGGATGGCCTCGACATAGGCCTGGAAGCCGAAGGCAACGTCACCTCTTTGGCTTACGATTCTCGCCAAGTGCAGCGGGGAAGTCTCTTTTTTGCGATTCAGGGAGAGAAGGCGGACGGGCACCTGTTTATCCCCCAAGCGCTCGACCGGGGTGCGATAGCCGTTGTCAGCGAGCGTCAACCTCCCAGCGAACTGGCATCGCGCTGGGTGCGAGTCCCTCAGCTTCGCCGGGCGCTCTCGGCGGCCGGACGCCGCTTCTATGGCCTGCCTGATCTACACCTGAAACTCGTAGGAATCACCGGCACAAACGGAAAGACAACCACAGCCTTTCTGGTAGACAGCATTCTGAGCGCAGCGGGACTTCGCACCGCGCTACTCGGAACAATTGAGTACCGAGTTGGCGGCCGTGTGCTGCCCGCGCGCAACACCACACCGGAGTCGCTGGACTTGTGGTCTTACCTCGCCCAGACTGTCGAAGCTGGGGGCGACGGCGCCGTGATGGAGGTCTCGTCGCATGCGCTGGCTCAGGAGCGGGTTTGGGGGTTCCCGTTCTACGTGGCCGTATTCACCAATTTGACCCGCGACCACTTAGATTATCACAAGGACTTCGAGCACTACTTTGAAGCCAAGCGTCGTTTGTTCGAGGGCCTTGGCACTGCTCCGCCGGCCTCTGTGGTGATTAACATCGATGACCCTTGGGGCAAGAAGCTTCTTGAACTACGCGGCTCACGGCAGTTGACCTACGGCATGAACTCGAATGCCCAGGTCAAAGTGAAACGTCTCGACAGCCGGCACAACGGGCTGGAGGGCACGATCTTGACCCCGGCCGGCAAGCTGGAGCTTGCGTCTTCACTGGTAGGCCGGGCCAACCTGGCAAATATCCTCGCCGCAACCGCAGCCTCTGTTGCCTACGGCATCCCGCTTGATAAGATCGAAGAGGGACTGAGGAATCTGAAGGCGGTTCCGGGGCGCTTCGAGCGGATCGACGAAGGCCAGTCCTTCCTCGTCGTGGTGGATTACGCGCACACCGATGATGCTTTGCGGAATGTCTTGAGTACGGCGCGCGAACTCACACGCAACCGGCTCATCGTGGTTTTTGGCTGCGGAGGCGAGCGAGATCGCGCTAAGCGGCCCATGATGGGCGAGGCGGCGGGCTCCCTCAGCGATCTTGCCGTACTCACCTCGGATAATCCACGCAGCGAAGATCCGCTGCTGATCATGAATGATGCCCTGATCGGCTTACAGAAGGCCGGTAAGCCTTACTGGGCTGAGGTGGATAGGGAAAAGGCCATCCGCAAGGCTCTCGAAGAAGCCCGCGAAGGAGATGTGGTCGTCTTGGCTGGAAAGGGACACGAGACGTACCAGATACTGAAGGACGGGCCAATTCCATTCGACGATCGTGAGGTAGCCCGAAGAGTGCTGAGTGAAATGGGCTATCAAACTCCGAAATGATCGTCATTCGGAGTGTTGATGGGTCTTTGGCCCGACCGAGGGAATGAAAATCAGCGTCTTCCCCGCGAAAGCGGGGACCCATCGTCGGTCCAAATGGATTCCCGCTTGCGCGGGAATGACGTGACTTTCAGGAGCGAGGCGAGGAATGACATCGCGGCTCCGGTGGGGGATGACACGGGTCCTGTAGGGCTTGAGAACGCATGAAACTCAGCTTAGGCGACATCGCGACACAGCTTCATTCCCAGTGCGGCGTCCCGGAACGAATGGTGACGGGGTATTCGCTGGACTCCCGCTCGATCGCGCCGGGTCAGCTCTTTTTTGCGATGCGGGGGCCACGGTTCGATGGACACGAGTTCATTGCCCAGGTTATGGAGAGCCA
>Ga0181532_10002139_pt1 | contig 18550 bp, 13 predicted proteins | sample PEATcosm2014_Bin_33_FD_119768 | JGI IMG/M metagenome (GOLD analysis project Ga0181532, IMG submission 119768) | Peatland microbial communities from MTU Mesocosm Facility, Houghton, MI, USA - PEATcosm2014_Bin11_30_metaG | ecosystem: Environmental > Terrestrial > Soil > Wetlands > Peat | place...
CCCTCGGCAGCTTCACGCACTGGATCTTCGCCGCTTTGCTCACCACATTCTTTCCGAGGATGGTCACCTCGTTCCCCCCAAGCTACGTTTTCTCGTTCTTTGCCGGCATGATGGTTTTGCAACTTGTCTGGGTGAAGACCATGGTTCCTGAGACCAAGGGAGTTCCGCTGGAGCAAATCCAGAAACAGCTGGGGCTCGCGTAGAGTCCGGCATTTCTCAGTTAAAGCAAGCTCCTGATTTTGTCAGTTGTCTTGGATTCCAACTCAAGGCGGCGTACATTGCTGACTATGAAACGATTCGGTTCGCTGCTCTTGTTATCACTCGCCACGGCCTTTCCGGCTTTTACACAAGAGACCGCGAATAGGATGCTGAAGATCGGTCTTCGCTCCGAAACCTCGACGTGCAGCATCAGTGGGGATTTGCAACTCGAGATCATTAGAGAGAATGTCGGCACCCATGATTTGATTGTTCCTCGCTCGTGGGCGTGGGGAGGAGGTCGGACGAGTATCTGGGTCTATGACGACAAAGGCAAGGAGGTGGTCACAACGTTCTTGGCAGACGAGCTGCCACCGCCGCCGCAGCCTTGGGATTTCATCTTGTTGGATCGAGGCGAGTTCGTTGGAACACGCGTGAACGAGCCGGCCAAACATTTCGTCAACAAGCCCGGAGTGTATGAGCTTGTGGTCGAATACGCGAGTTACTTGTCAGAGCAGTCTGCGAGAGAAGTGCTGAAAATGCCTGATGCACCGTTCTGGTCGCGAGAGCGTGGATCATTGCTATCGAACCGCATCAAGGTGACGGTCACGAAATAGCCGACTATTGCAAAATCCACATGACGCTCGCTAACCCGCGGGGAAACTGAAAATGAATCTCACCGTTGCGGCAAAACCGGCAGCGCCACCTTCTGCTGAGTTCCTGCGCCCTCGACGATCGTATAAATAAAATCTGCCGCCACGTCGTGCAACGTCTCACTCTCGCCATTGGGCCAGCGAATGTTCACCTCGCTCATCTTGTCGTTGGCGCCCAGACCAAAATGCAGTCTCAAATCGTTCTGCGAAATGTAACTTGCACCGCCGCGCACCTCGTCCATCTGCACCAGCGATCCCGCTTTCACCGTAAGTCGCGCGCCAATCGCCGCCTTATTACTCCTCATTCCTACCAACTTGAACAGCACGCGATGATTCGGGCCGGCGTTGCGGTTCAGCAGCAGCGACGGCGGCTCACCCACGTTGAGCACTACCATGTCGACATTGCCATCGTTAAAGATGTCGCCAAAAGCCACGCCCCGCCTCGATTTCAGCGGGAGCTTCTCCAGCGTGGACGACACATCTTCAAACGTTCCATCGCGATGATTGCGGAACAGCACCAGCGGTTGCCGGTACTGCGTTCCTCCGGCAACGTTATCCACCTGCGGGTAAACGTGGCCGCTGGCGATGAAAATATCGAGCCAGCCATCGTTATCCATATCAAAAAATGACGTCCCCCAGCTCACCAGTGGATACGTCGCCTTCGTGATTCTCGCGTGCACACTCACATCCGCAAAACTGTCGTGCCCCAGGTTGTGATAGAGCGTCGAGCCCTGCTCGAAAAAATTCGTAATCAGCATCGACAGGCGGCCTTCGTGCAGATAGTCGCCCCAGGCTACGCCCATCGACCCCTGCTGCAGGCCGTCGCCGCTGAGCGCGGCACCGGAAAGCAGGGCTACGTCCTCAAACGTTCCGTCATGCTTGTTGTGGTAAAGAAATTTCGGCCCCGCATCGTTGGCCACGTAAAGATCGGGCCATCCGTCGTTGTCGTAGTCTCCCCAGGTCGCGCCCAGGCCGTAATAATGATGCGGGTCGTCGACTCCGGCCTTTTTGGAAACTTCTTCAAAAGTGCCATCGCCTCTGTTGTGAAACAGCAAGTCCGATTCGCCGGGCATGCCCCACGGACCGCACTGCACCAGCACGCCCTTGAATCGACAAAAATGCGGATCGTTGCCGAACTCGGGCAGCTTGTCGATATCGACATGCACATAGCGCGACACAAAAAGATCGACGTGCCCGTCGCGATCGTAATCGCCCCAGGCCGCGCCCGTGCTGAAGCCACCGCCCCCGACTCCCGCTTTGTCCGTCACATCTTCGAACTTGCAGTTACCCAGATTGTGATAGAGCGCGTTGCCCCCGTAGCCGGTCACGTAAATATCCTGCAGGCCGTCATTGTCGTAATCGGCCACGGCGACGCCCATGCCCCAACCCTTGTGCGTCAGTCCCGCGGCTTTGGTGATGTCGGTAAACTTCGGGTGATCGACCGTGGAATCCGCATCCTGATGATAGAGCGTGATCAACAGATCGCCGCCCTGGCGATAGCGCTCCACCGTCGAACCGTTGACGATAATGATGTCGAGTTTGCCGTCGTTATCGCAGTCGATCAGGCCCACGCCACCGCTCATCGATTCCAGAATGTATTTCTTGTCGGGCGTAGAAATGTGCGGGACGGTGAGGCCCGCCTGTTGCGCAACATCTTCAAACTCCGGAACCTGGGTTAGAGACAGCTGAGTTAGAGCGCGCTGGGTCTGAGAGGTCTGGGTTTGAGATGTCGGAGTTGCCAAAGTGCTGGACTGCCCCGATTCCGGCTTGGGGCGCGCGGTTTGGCCGGGCGCGATCGCCACCAGTAATAGAACCATCCACAGACCAATCCGGGTTCGCATACGAGAGGGAATCTGTTGATTATATCTGAGCAGTCAGACAAATCTGTGACGCGCTCGTTAGCTCGGACTGAAGCCTTCAGTCAGCTTTGAGGTCCGCTCCCCGGCGTCAGGGCTTGCCGGGCGCGCCAGGCTCGGAGAGCAGCGTTGGCGCGGGATGAGTTTCTTCGTAGGGAATATCGACCGACCCGATGCGCCCGCTGACCGAGTCGCGAACCAGCAAGCGCACGCGCGCCACCCCGGACTTGGGCATGAATTGAAAAGGTAGCGCGATCTTGCGCGAAGCCGTTGCGAATTGCTGTTCATTGAACTTCTCGACAGAATTCTTCTGCAAGTACTGCAAGGGCTGTCCCGTCTTGTCGAAGGTGCAGGCCGCAAGACTAAAGCCAAGTTTGTGATTTCCGGCATCCGCCTGCATAAAGGTAAGCATGCGGGAATCAATGGCAAGAAAGTATTTCGCCGCCCCCGGTTGGTCCGGAGGAATCGCCTGAGTCATCAGCAGGATCGCCGTCGATGTCAGCGGATCTTCGCACGCAGCCCGACGCAGAGCTGGATCGTCCTGCTGCGGGCTCGGTGCGGCGGCGCTCTCCACGCTGCCCAGCGGCCGCGCATAGTAACCCTCGCGGTACGAAATGTGAACGCCAGAGTGTGCGGTCTTCACGCTAATGCGGTGATATTCCCCGCGCCAGTCGCCCGCATCCGGATAGTAGGCAAGTTCGTAGTAGGAGTTGGCGTCGTCGACTGCCTTTTTGACGCAGTCGCCCAAATCGTTGTCGCTCAGGCAAACCGCGCCTCCGGTCTGCTCGGCGAGATCCCGCATGATTTGCTGCGCACCCTGGCGCAGAGTATCCTCGCGCTGGATCGCCTGTCCCATTCTTTGGCCCGAGTTCGGCTGTCTCACCCGCGCCGACGCCTCAAACATCGACTCGGTCCTTACCCCGCCCGGATCCATCGGATAGATGGCGATCTTCGCGTCCATCAGGGCGGAGCCGACTTCCTGCATGCCACCCTGAAAATCGCCCATACCGCTAAGGCTGCCCGTGGAACTTTGGTCCTGGGGCCAAAACATCAAGGGAAACGAGGTCGAGATCCAAAGAACATTCTTCCGCCCGGGATAGGCGTCCAGATAGCGAGCAATGCCGCGCAGGGCATCGAGCGTTCTCCGCATGCGCACGCTCACGGCGAAAGAAAACGATCCGCGCGCAAAGGCTTCCATGGCTGCCAGCGTGCCGGGACTCAGCCCGGGCATACCTTCCAACTTCGCGGCCATGGAGTCGGGATCGTCGGTCGGGTTCTGATCTGGAGCCACTTGACCCGCCACCAGCGTCTTCGCCGCAGCCTCCCGCAGAAGCTTCGGATCCGTGGTGAAGCCTTGCAACAGACGCAGGCGATCACCCATCAAAAACACCGCGACCGGGACGTCGGCTGGAATCGAGCCGAGCATCTTCACCATCTGCTGATGCACTTGCAGTTGCGATTCAAGGTCGGTGTTAATTCCGTCGAACAGCAGCACGGTGGGCGGCACCGGAGCGCTCTGTTGGTTAACCAGATTGCTGTAGATGCCCGCTGGCAATGCCGCTGGCTTCGCGTTGGCAGCTTTCAAGTCCGCCCAATTCACCGCCCGGAATATCGAGATCGATTGCGGGCGATGGTCCCGCTTCGGCGGAATCTGTTCCGAAATTTCGAAGTCCTTGGCAGTCAGCCCCGGCACAGGATGTCCCTGATGATCGCGCACCACCACTTCCAACGAGACCAGACGCGTGCTGACCTTCAGCGTGGCCACGGGAGCCTTGTCAGCCGGGGATTGAGTGGCTGCGGATTGGGTGGCCGGGGATTGGCTCGCTGAAGACTGACTTGCTGAAGATTGACTGGCCGTGGCTGACGGCGGCGCGGTTCCCGAGCTCACGGCTTGCCCGGCAACGTGAATCGCCAGGGCTAGGACTGCTCCAAGCACTACAGCTGACCCGCTGCATCGGCGCGTGAGAGTGCGTTCGAATCGCATAGTCCTCCGCCCCAAAACGGATTGTAGCAGTCTCGCTGGGTGGATTCGCGAGGCAATCGACTACTCCCGGCTGCGAAGGCCGGCCATTGTGTACCAATTACTCTGCGCTAGTGACCGGCTGCCTGCGCGGCCGCTGCCATCGGAACCGTAATCTTGACCGAGTCGGGCTGCGTCCAGACAGGCTTGCCGCTGGTCAGGTCGAGGCGATTCATTGTGATCTTCAGTTGCTGATGGTCCACTTCGACCAGCAGGTAGTGATAATTGATTTCCTTGCTCTGGAAAGGATCGTCCGCAGCCCGGTCAATAGGATAAGCATGAGCCGCGCCTCCGCCTGAAACGAAGTAGGTGACTCCGCCGTGCTCGTGGCGCTCATAGTTGTGGACGTGTCCCGAGAAAACCACCATCCGGAAGCGAGCGTGAGCCTGGCGCTCCTCTAGCATTTTCCCCAGCGCCTGTTCGCTCTTGCGCGCCGAATGACCGCCGCCCAGCATCTTCATGTCAGAGGAACTGGTGTAGGGCGGATGGTGCTCCATGACAAACACGAAATCCACGTCGGCCGGAACGTGATCGAGCTTGTCGGCCAGCCACTGCCCTTGTGGGCTCGAGACTTCATCCTGAGAGCTATCGAGCACGAGCAGCAGAATATTTGCCGCGCGCATGGAGTAGTAGCGGCTATTGTTCAAATCGGGGAAACGCTGAAAGTAGTTGCCCAGCGCGATTTTTTCTTCCCCGTGCAGTTCGTGGTTGCCTAGCGCCGGATACACTGGGATCTTCTTGTCACGCCAGACGCTGGTCTCGCTGTCCCAGACCTTCCAATCGTTCGTGTCGTAGCCGTTGTAAACGATGTCGCCGGTGAAGCAAATGAATGCGGGGTTGGCGTCGGCAATGGCCTGCACCAACGCGACGCGCACCGCGGGATTCGCCGCCTCCGTGTCTTTGGGATCGTGGAAGCGCGTGTCCCCGTAAGCCACGAAGTGAAATGGAGTTTTCAGGTCGAGTTGCAAATCAACCGTCGAGGTTTGCGCGTCGGACTTCTTGCTGCAGCAAGTCAGCGCAAGCAGAGTTACGGCCGTGAGCAGCACGACCACTGTTCGCGCAAAAGGCGTGCGTTGCGAACTCATGGAGGAAAGCCCCGTCTTCGACATTAACTCTTATTGTCCCACGACCAGGACTTCGAATTGTCCATTTTCTGCCGTGGAGAGGAAAAGCCGGTGAGTTTTCGGATCGAGCGCCATGGTCTTGGCCCGGGGCGCGGTCTTCACCGTTTCGACAAACGAATATTTGTCGGGACTATCCTCATGAATCACGGTGATGGTGCCCTCGCCGTTGGAGTTGAAAATCAGCTTCGTCTCTGCATCGAAGGCGGTGGCATCGACGTGATCTCCAATCGGCAGCGTGGTGATGACTTTGCCGGTGTCCGCATTCAGCACGGCCATGACCTTGCTCCGGCACCCAATGAACAGACGCCGGTTCGCCCGGTCCATGGCCATGCTGCTGGGGGAAGAACAAGGAGCGGTGGGCCAGCGCTGCTCGACTTTAAGGTCGCGGGAATTGATCTTCAGAACCAGGCTTTCGTCTTCGAGATTGTTATAGACAAACCCGTTGCCGTCGGCCGCGGCAAATTCCGGCTCGCCCTGCAAATCGACCGTACCCACGACTTTTCCGGTGGCGGCATCAATCGCGGTCGCGCTCTTGCTTTCGCCGTTGAAAGCGAAGACGCGCGACGTTGCCGGATCGTAGACGATCGCGTCGGGCTTCTGCCCGGTCGAAACATCCGCGATCGGCTTCAGTGTCTTCAAATCGAAAATCGTGACCGTCGAGGCCTGCCCATTGCTGACGAATCCGCGACCGAACTCAGCAGCGATGGCCACCCCGTGAACTCCGGGGGTTTTGGGAACATTGCCCACAACGGTCAGCGCGTCGATATCGATCACTTCCACCTGCGTGCCGTGCGATACATACAACCGGCGAGCCGCTTCATCGACGGAGAGGTAATCAAACCCGCCCTGGCCGGCAACGGGAATCTTCTTGACGACGGAGTAACTGCCGGTCGGAGCCGGAGCAGAAACCCCGGCTACGGCAAAGCTCAACCCGAGAACGGCAATGAGAATCCGATTCGATGATTTATTAGCGATGATGCGAGAGACTGCGGACATGGTCCTTCTTTCTTCCGCTTAAGGCGGCAAATCGTTTCCGTCACAGTTGTAACGCGATAGTAAGCGCGGAACCTGAAGTTCTTCTGAATGTCAGGAGGACTCCAGGCGGGGCGCATTGATCTTGATCAATCCGCTCGCCGCGGCTCCCACCGCAGCCCGAAGGAATAGGTCGGCTTGTAGTATTCGCGCTGCGTAACGTACCAAGGGCTGCCGTCGTAGAAGCCGAAGACCTGGTTGGTGAGGTTCAAGCCCTGCCAGAGCACAGTCAGAGTGCGCTGCACGCGAACGCTGGCCTGCGCATCGACCTGCAGGTGGGCATAGAGGTAGTTGTCGCCGGCGGGGCCCTTAGTGCCAAGGTTTGCCGTGTCAATCTCAGTGTTGTACTGGTATTGATAAATACTCGCGCTGTTATAGGTTGCGCCCAGACGGGCCGAAAAGCGGCCCCGGTCGTAGCTGGGACTGAGATTCCACATGGTCGGGGTCTGACGCTGCAAGGCGGGATTGTCGTTTCGAAGAGGCAGTGTGCCGGCAGTCGAACCCGTCTTGCTGAAGTTCGCCATGACGCCGAAGCCACTCCATGCTCCCGGCAGGAATCCCAGGTGCTGGACGTAGGCGAACTCCACACCATACAGCTTGGCGTTGACTCCGTTGATAATGTAAGCGAACTGGTCGTTCACATACTGCGGATATTGAGTTCCCTGGTAGTTCAGGTCGTTGATGTAGTAGATGGGCTGGCTTAACTGTTTGTAGAAGAACCCGGCCTGGATTTCGCCATACGGCCTCAGGTAGTGCTCGTAAAGGAGATCATAGTCGTTAGCATGCTCAGGTTTCAGATTCGGATTTCCGACTGAGATGGTGAGCGGGTTCGTGGTGGGGTCTTGCGTTACATACGGCACCATGTCATAAGGATTCGGACGGGAGATAGCGCGTGCATATACGGCACGAAGGTCCGAGTCGTCGGTAATCCGGTAGCGAAGCTGAACGCTGGGCAAAGGATCCCAATACCATTGGCTCGCAGGTTCAGGGGTTGGGGGAAGCGGGTTCCCCTCGGTATCGACCCCGTTGGTCACGTTGAAGCCCAATATGTTCAACTGCGTTGCTTCGACGCGCAACCCGGTCTGCAGGCGGAACCGTCCGAATTCGATCGTGTTCATGGCGTAGGCAGCCGAAACGCGTTCGGTCAGGTCGAAGTTGCTTGCGGCCGAACCGAAGACCGTGGCGAGCGGGTCGATCGAGACGAATGGCAGGGTCGCGGGTGGGGGTTGAGGGTTGGGGATCTGGCTCTGGTACGTGTTGACGATCGTGTTGTAGTTCGTGATCGGTCCGAGATTGTATGCGTTGAAGTAGTACTTGGGGTTGGTGAATCCGCTCAGAAAATTGTTCATCGTGCACGCGGACGCGCCCGCGACCAGCACCCCGTTCCCGTCGACGCAATTCGCGTTGTCATAGGTTGCAGAGTAGGCGTCCTGTCCCTTGTGCGCATTACGAAGCTTGAAGCCAAACTCAAAGGTGGAGGAGTGCGAACCCAGATGGTAGTTCTTAGCCATCGAGAACGCGCCCTGCAGGTTCACTTGCGAAGTTGCTCCTTCAGTGCCGTCGTACTCGGCCAAATAGTAATTGGCAGGATTGTAGATCTGTGACCCAGCGGCAAGGCACGCGGGATCCCACTGCGGCAAATGAAAATTGGTGGTCAAGCCCGGCTCAAAATTACACGTTCCCGTAAGCGGAGCCTGATCCGTATCGTTGTCTACGAGGGCCTTGAATGTTGCTCCCGGATTTCCCGCTGCCCCTAACTCGCGGGAACGAGCCGCCGAAAGGTCCCAACTTAACCAGGAACTGTTGAAAACGTGTTTTCCGCCGATCGCTACGCTGATGGCGCCGTAGTCGGGCACGCGGCTCGAAGTCGAGAACTTCGGGATGTCTGGAGTGATCGTGAGCGGCCCCTGACCGGGCGTACTGACGTCGTCATTGAGGGTGTAGACCCACTTGTTTCCGTAGTCCTTGAAGTCGGAATCGAAGTAATGAAGGTAAAGGCCCGAAGCGGGATCCTTGAGCTTATAGTCAAGTGAGCCGCCAAAGCCATAGCGCTTGCGCTGGTATCGATACTCTCTGATGTCCATGCTGTCGTAAACGGGTTGCGCCCAACCTAAGTCTGGTTGAGGTTCGAGGTCGTCAATTCCGCGGCCGTTGTAATCGTAGCTGCCGGAAAACAGTGCGCCGAAGCGCTTGTCGGTGCCAAAACGCTGGCCCACAGTGCCGGTCACCAGGCCGATGTAACGGGTGTTTACGATTTGAGTAAACCCGCCGATTCCCTCCAGTTTCACGCTCGGCAGATCGCCGGCTTTCTTGGTCACCAGATTTACCGTTCCACCGATGGCGTCGGCGTCCTGGTTGGCAGCCAGAGTCTTGTTCACTTCGACCGCCTCGACGATGTCGGAGGGGATGGTGTCGAGCTTGAACTGACGAACGCTGCTCTCAGGCGCAGGAAGCTCAACCCCGTCGACGGTCGTATTGTTCAAACGCGGCTCGGTGCCTCGGATTTGCACATACTTCCCTTCGCCCTCGTCGCGCTCCAGGCTTACTCCCGGCATGCGGCCCACGACGTCGGCGATGTTTTCATTCGGGAGACTCTGAATGACGCCCTCCGGCATAACATCCAGAATATTGTCGGACGTGCGCTGCTCGTTGATGGCCTGAGCTACCCCGAATGCATCCGCGACCACCTCGACCACTTCGCCTTTGGCCTGGACCTTCAGCACAGCCTCCACGCGAATGGGTAGGCCGGCAACCACCTTCACATCGACGGTGTACAGAAGGAAGCCCACGTAAGATACCGTGACTTTGTAGTTGCCGGGCGCCAGGTCGATGACGTTGAATTCTCCCCGCTGGTCGGTGGCGGCGGTAACACCGCCCGGTTCGACCCTCACTCTCGCGCCCGGCAGAACGGCGCCTTCGGTGTCGACCGCGCGGCCGATCAGGCTGCCTTTCGCGGACTGGGCGAAGGCCGAGTTTGTTAAGACTGCGAGTATCAGCACTGCTGCGAGCCGCAGAACAAAAATGAAATTCTTGGGGGAGTGCTCGAGTTTCATAAACCTGAACTCCTTCAAATAGGATTGCGAAATTAAGAATGCGACTGAAGACTGCTAAGCCTGGCTAAGTTCCGCCGTCAAACCTTGCGCTGCATTCGATCCGAGCGGAAAGCTGAGATGTCCGTCACGCTGAACCTTCGGCTTATCGGGATGACTAAAAGTCTAGAGGCGGGTTGTGACGCGCAGATGAAGAACGGGTTAAAATTTTTTCAGGTTGTTGAATTATTCTGCATAAGCCTCGCGCTTTCGGTCTAAACTTCGGCTGGGGTGCAGGAAAGCACACCAATTCCGCCCCGATTTTGAGTTCCCATGAAGCTGCTGATCGTAGAAGACGAAGCGCGCATGGCCGACCTTCTCCGCAAAGGGCTGACCGAGGAGGGCCACATGGCGACTTGCGCGTCGGACGGCGCCGAAGGTCTGGCGTTGGCAAGGTCCTATGAGTTCGACGTGATCATTCTCGACATCATGCTGCCCAAGCTCAGCGGGTATGAAATGGCCAAGCGTCTGCGCGCGGAAAAAGTTCCGACTCCCATCCTGATGCTAACGGCCCGCGACTCCGTGCCCGACATTGTTAAGGGCCTTGACTTGGGCGCCGACGATTACCTGACCAAGCCGTTTGCGTTCGACGAACTGTTGGCGCGGCTGCGCGCGGTGAAGCGGCGCGCGCTGGTGGCGCAGGATATCAACCTGCGGGTAGCCGACCTGGTGCTCGATCCGGCCAGCCGTGAAGTTCTACGCGGCGAAGAACGGGTCGCGCTGACGCGCACGGAATACAATCTGCTGGAGCGCCTCATGTACCGCGCCGGCAAGGTGGTGTCGCGGCGATCGCTCATCGAATCGGTCTGGGGCTTTGACCGCGACATCGAAGAGAACACGCTCGACGCGTTCATGCGCCTGTTGCGCAACAAGATCGATTCCCCGGGCCGCTCCAAGTTGATTCACACGGTGCGCGGCGTTGGATACATGATTCGTCCGGATGGGTTGTCATGAATGGGTTGCCATGAGAAGGCATGCATGAGAAAGCAGGCGTAAGACCGACGTCATGAGAAGACTTTCTATCGGTGTGCGTCTCACCTTCTGGTATCTGGCCATTTTCGCTCTAGCCCAGGTCATGTTCGGCGCGGGCATGTGGTTGATCCTGCGCCACAATCTCTATGACATGGTGGACGACGACCTCAAGAGTCAGGTCGAGGACCTGAAGAGCTTCTTCGAAGCGCAGAAGCAAAACGCGTCCATTGCCAAACTTCACGAGGAAGTGGACGAGAGCTACAGCATTGAGCATTCTGGCGATTATCTTGAGGTGTATGCGGAGACCGGCGAGCTGATTTATCGCTCTGACTTCCTGCAAGCGCACCAGGCGGCCCTTTTGCCACCGGACCAAATCACGCGGCCCCTCACGAAGAACCGTACGATCGAAGGCCGTCCCTTCCGCTTTATCTTCACCAAGCTGAGCCAGATCAATGGTCACATCTACACCGTGGAGATGGGCGTTCCCGCCGAAGATGTTGCCGAAACGCTTTCTCAGTTCCGCTCGTATCTGCTGATGTTCGCACCTCTGTTGCTGCTGGCAGCCGCGGGAGGAGGTTATTGGCTGAGCCGCAGGGCGTTGTCTCCCGTCGATGCACTGGTGCAGACTGCGCGCGCGGTCAGCGGAACGAATCTCAATAGCCGGCTGCAGAAATTAGAGACTGGGGATGAGCTGCAGCGCCTTTCCGACACTTTGAACGAAATGCTTGACCGGATTGAATCCGCGTTCCTGCGGATCACGCAATTTACCGCCGACGCCTCGCACGAGCTGAGAACGCCCATATCCCTCATCCGCACCGAAGCTGAGGTCGCGCTCCGCCGGTCCCGCAGAGAGGGCGAATACCAGGAGTCGCTCCGCCATATCCTACTGGAAGCGGAACGCACGACCACCTTGATTGAACAGCTGCTGTCGATGGCCCGCGCCGACTCGGGTCGCGAAACCGTGCACCTGGAACCCGTGGATTTACGGCAGAACCTGGAGCGCGTTGTCGCCGGATGGCAGCAGGTGGCCGCTATTCGCAACCTGCAGTTTTCGGCGCACCTTGACGCGCGGGACGTTTTTATCACGGGCGACGAGACCCTGCTCCGCCGGCTGATCGACATCCTGCTCGACAACGCGTTCAAGTACACGACGTCTCCAGGTTCGGTACAGGTGCAGCTCGAAACGCACGGAGAGAGCGCAGTGATCTCCGTGCAGGATTCAGGAGTGGGAATCGCCGAGGACGACCAGAGCAAGATATTCGAACGCTTCTATCGCGTCGACCAGGCCCGCAGCCGCGACCAAGGCGGCGCCGGCCTTGGGCTGGCCATCGCCGCGTGGATTGCGATGCAGCACCGCGGTTCCATCGCAGTCGACAGCCGTCTGGGCCAAGGCGCCACCTTCCGCGTCGAGTTGCCCCTGATCGCCGCCCCGGTGAGGAATCCGCTGCCGGCGTGACCCGTCTCGGAGCACTCGATCGGGTTAGTCACATGCCCAGCAAGTTGGGCTGGAGCTTGGCGTATCCGCGCTCCTGTGCCCAAAGGTTGAGCGGGACGGAAGCCAGCTCGTCGACGATTGGTTCGGCGAGGCCGTTCTTGGTGAGGTCGATCGTCTTCATATAAGTGTGGCAGGCGTCGCAGCACTCCACGCGGATGTAAGGAATCTCCTCGGCAGTGTAGACCGGAAGTTTGGCGTGATCTTCCACGCCGCATCCGGGACAGACCACGCGGCGGAACTCCCACTCAGCGAGACAGAAGCCGCAGAGCAGGCTGCGGCGGCCACCGTCGCCCTGCGGGCGAAGGATGCCGAGCGCCGGCTTGCGATTGCAGAAGGGACACAGGGGATGAGTGTAGCCCTCCGATTGCAAGCGAGCGCGGGCGCGGACGAATTCGGCGCAGGGCTGAAGATACGCCAGCACCAGGAATTCCTGGGGTTCGGTCGGCGTGTCGGTGCTGGTCCAGCAGTGCGTGAACAGCTCAGACCAGGAATCGGAGTGCGCGTTGCGGAGATCATGGGCGACTTGGGCGAGGCTTGCCGGAGCCTGATCTTCGACGAGGGCAAGGAAGGATGGGAAACTGGCGAGCAGTTCCGGCCAATTCGGCTGCAATGGAGAGCCTGTTTTTGTAGAGGAGCGCTCCAGTCGCTGGTAGAGCCCTTCCTGGAAGCGGGCCGTGTGAATGTAGAAGCCGAGGATCTCGGCGGCGAAGCGATGCTGAGCGGCGAGGCGCTCGGCGCGCCGGATGCGCTGCTGCCAGGGAGTATTCGCCACCGCGCGATTATCAGGCTCGATTCATTTTCATGCAACCTCGGGGTCGGGGGGTTCATCATTAACAGTGCTCGGGATTACCCGTTGACTGTGGGCCGCAACGAGGCATATAGTTTCTGGAAATTTGGGGTGCAGTCCGCTCGGCTTTGATCGATGTAGTCGGAGGATGCGCAATGGAACTCTCCCGTAGAACCTTCCTCAAAGGTGCACTCGTGGGTGGCGCGGGTTTTTCTCTCCTGGGGTTCGATCTAACGCCCGCGGTCGCCCAACTCAAAGAGCTTAAGATTGCGCGCGCGACTGAGACGCGATCGACCTGTCCATATTGTGCCGTAAGCTGTGGCGTCCTCATTTACACGATCGGCGATAAGGCCAAGAACGTGACCCCGCAGGTGATTCACGTCGAGGGCGACCCGGACCATCCCATCAATCGCGGCACGCTGTGTCCGAAAGGCGCTTCGCTCGAGCAGGACATTCTCAATCCGCGGCGGCTGCTGAAGCCGCAAGTGCGGCGGCCGGGCTCCGATCATTGGGAGGATATTGCCTGGCCGCAGGCCATCGACGAAATTGCGCACTGGGTGAAGAAGACCCGCGACGACTCCTTCATCGAGAAAGATTCGCTGCAACGCACCGTCAACCGCTGCGAAAGCATTGCGTGGATCGGCGGCTGCACCGACACCAACGAATTCAATTACCTCGTCGTCAAGACCATGCGGGCCCTGGGACTGACCTACATGGAAAATCAGGCCAGGGTTTGACACGGTCCCACGGTCTCAAGTTTGGGACCAACATTTGGACGCGGGGCCATGACGAATGGCTGGACCGACATCAAGAACGCCGACATGATGTTGGTCATGGGCGGAAATCCCGCCGAGAACCATCCTTGCGGCTTCAAGTGGGCGATTGAAGCCAAGCGCACCCGGAACGCAAAGCTCATCGTCGTCGATCCGCGGTTCACGCGCACGGCTGCGGTTTCCGACCTGTTCGTGCAGATCCGCGCCGGAGCGGATATTGCGTTTCTGGGCGGGATGATCCACTACGCGCTAGAAAATAACCGCATCGCCAAAGAATATCTCGTCAATTACACCAACGCCGCTTTCATTGTGAAGGAAGGTTTCAAACTGCCGGAGGACGGTCTGTACTCTGGCTTCGACGCCGGCTCCCAGACCTACGACCGGTCGTCATGGACCTACGAGGAAGGCAACGACACCGGCGCCGCCCCGGCACACGCCTCAGCGCCGGCACCCGCGCCTCCGGCTGTCGGAGCCGCGCCACCCGTAGGATCGGCAAAGCCCCTGCCCGCCCTGCCGCCCAATGTCGCGTATGACCTTACTCTGCAGCATCCCCGGTGCGTCTTTCAGTTGTTGAAGCAGCAGTATTCCCGCTACACGCCGGAAATGGTCGAGCGCATCACCGGAATCCCGAAAGACCAATTCCTGAAGGCTGTCGACCTGTTCACTTCCATTCGCAAAGATGGCGACATGAAAAAAGTGGCGACCATCATGTACGCGGTGGGATGGACACAGCACAGTTTCGGCACGCAGATTATTCGGACGGCGGCGATGCTGCAATTGCTGCTGGGCAATGTCGGGCGAGCTGGCGGCGGCGTCAACGCGCTGCGCGGCCACTCCAACATCCAGGGCGCCACCGACATGGGCGGAATCTTCGACGTCTGGCCTGGCTACCTGAAGGTGCCGAATCCGACCGATGTGGATCTGGCCGCGTATTTGAAACGAATCACGCCCACTTCTTCCAAGCCGTCGCCATGGGATTCGTTTAACTACTGGTCGAACACGCCGAAGTTTGCCGTGTCGTATTTGAAGGCCATGTTTGGCGATGCAGCCACCAAAGAAAACGATTTCGCCTTCCAATACATGCCAAAAGTGGATCGCAACTATTCATGGACACAGATCTGGGACAACATGTATCGCGGAACGGTGAAGGGCATGCTCGCCTTCGGCATGAACGGCGTAGCCATTGGGCCGGACTCGCAGAAAAATATCGATGCCCTCAAAAAGGCCGACTGGCTGGTGGTTGGCGAGATTTATCCCGACGAGACCAGCGAATTCTGGGAGTCTCCGGGAATCACGTCCGAGGAAATGAAGACCATCAACACCACGGTCTATCGCCTGGCGTGTGCGGGCTTCGCCGAAAAAGATGGATCGATGACCAACTCGGCGCGCATGTTGCAATGGAAAAACGCCGCCGTACCGCCTCCGGGCGAATGTCGCCTCGATCAGGACATCGTGGCCCAAATCTTTCTCCGCGTGCGCGAACTTTATCAGACAGAAGGCGGCAAGTTCCCCGACCCGATTCTCAAGCTGACGTGGGGGTACACCGATCCGCAGCATCCCGCGCTCGGCGAACTGACCAAGGAGTTGAACGGCAAGGCGCTCGCGGACCTTACCGATCCTAAGACGCAGGTCACCGTCAAGCGCGGCCAACAATTGCCGGGATTCGCCTGGCTCAAAGATGACGGCACAACTTCCTGCGGGAACTGGATTTATTCCGGATGCTGGACCGAGGCCGGAAACCAGACCCTGCGGCGCGGCACCGACGATCCTTCCGGGATGGGTGTCTACCAGAACTGGGCCTGGTCATGGCCGGCGAACCGCCGTGTTCTCTACAACCGCGCGTCATGTGATCCGGCAGGAAAACCCTACGACGCCTCGCGCAAGCAAGTGTGGTGGAACGAGTCCGCCCAACTCTGGGCGGGAAACGATGTGCCCGACTTTAAGCCGGATTCCAACCCGAAAGACCACATGGGGCCGTTCATCATGAATGCCGAAGGCGTAGGCCGCATCTTCGGGCCTCTGGGCGCCTTCGCCGACGGTCCGTTTCCTGAACACTACGAGCCCATCGAGAGTCCGGTGCAAAACCCGCTGCATCCGAACCAGCAAAGCAATCCCGTGGTCAAGAAACTTAAGACTGCGGCGGACAAGTACGCTGTCCCGGGTGATGAGTTCAAAGTCATCTGCACCACCTACCGACTCACCGAGCATTACCACTACTGGACCAAGAACAACCAGATGAACGTGCAGCTCATTCCCGAACCATTCGTCGAGATTCCGGTCGAACTGGCCGCGGAGCTGGGCATTAAGGGCAACGACAAGGTGAAGGTCACCAGCGCGCGGAGCTATTACGTCGCGAAAGCATTTGTGACCAAACGCATCAAGCCGATGATGATCGACGGCAAAAAGATTTACCAGATTGGCATTCCGATCCACCAGGGTTATCGCGGGATTCAGGAAGACGCGGGCAAGGATGCCAGGACCATCCTCAACCGCCTCACCCCAACCGTGGTCGATCCAAACGCATATACGCCCGAATTTAAGGGATTTTTGGTGAAGCTGGAGAAAGCGTGAAGAAGATTGAATGATTGAGCGATTGCGTCATCGAGTGATTTTAAAATCGCTGTAGCGGCGATTCTCAGGTGATTCAATGACTCGATCACTCCATCGCTCGGTGACTCAATTTTTATGAGCCAGGCAACTTTAGCAATCCGCAGAATTTCCGGCCACGCCGGACCCGCTCCTGGCGAAGACGTGGAGCGCGACTATCAGGTCTGCAAGCTGATCGACACGACCACGTGCATCGGCTGCAAGGCCTGCGAAGTGGCTTGCCTCGAATGGAACGGCTACACCTTCACCGACACCGTGTTCGACAACAGCTACCAGACCATGCCGGAGACGGCGTGGAATTATTGGAACTTGATCAAGTTCAACGAGCACGAACAGGAAGACGGCACCCTTCGGTTGCTCATGCGCAAAGACCAGTGCATGCACTGTGCCGATCCAGGCTGCCTGAAGGCTTGTCCGGCCGACGGCGCCATCGTGCAATATACGAACGGCATCGTCGATTTTCAGCAGCAGAATTGCATTGGCTGCGGTTATTGCGTAAGCGGATGCCCGTTCGATATTCCCAAGTTCAATCCTGCGACCAAGAAGATGTTCAAGTGCACACTCTGCGTCGACCGGGTGAGCGAGGGACTGGAACCGGCCTGCATCAAATCCTGTCCTACCGGATGTCTCCACTTTGGAACCAAAGATGACATGAAGGATCTGGCCGAGACGCGCGCCCGGCAACTTCGTGAAAATTACGGCATCGACAAGGCGGGAGTGTACGATCCTGCGGGCGTGGGCGGAACCGGCGTCATCTACGTGCTCCACGATGTGACCAACCCTGAAGCCTATGGCGGCTTGCCCAAGGATCCTCATATTCCGTGGATCGTCCGTTTCTGGAAAGGGCCGGCGAAGTGGATTGGGAATCTCGCCATGCTGGGCGGCATTCTCGGCGTGACCCTGCACTACTTCCGGTATGGTCCGAAGGAAATCCATTCCGAGCCGCATGAGAACGGAGGCCAGTCGTGAGTACGCACGTCGTCTCCTCACCACGAACCACTGGCGAACCCGGAGAACGTATCCTCCGCTACACGCTGGTCGAGCGCGTCCATCACTGGCTGGGCGCGGCATTCTACGTCTATTGCCTGATCACCGGCCTGGCGTTTTGGTCGCCCTATATGTTCTGGCTGGCCGTGCTTGTCGGCGGCGGACCGACAGCCCGCCTCTGGCATCCCTGGTTTGGCGTGGCTTTCACGGGTTCCATGTTCTGGATGTACAGAATGTGGCGCCCCGACATGCTCACCACCGATGCCGACCGGCGCTGGAAGAAACAGGTGAAGCACTACATCGAGAACGACGACCAGAATCTTCCCCCCGAAGGCCGCTTCAACTACGGACAGAAAATATTTTTCTGGCTGATGTTCTATGGTGTGATTTTGCTGCTCATCTCGGGCCTGGGGCTGTGGTTTGTTGAGTCCATCCCGTCGAGTTTGCGCTGGCTGCGTTATCTGGCGGTCACGGTGCACGTGGTCGCGGCCATGGCGACCATCGGCGGCTTCATCATTCACGTTTACATGGGCACGGCCATGATCCGCGGCGGGTTTACTTCAATCATTCGCGGAGAAGTCTCCACCGCCTGGGCGAGGACCCATCACCGCCTCTGGTACGAGCAGGTCACGAAACAAACGTCCGCGCAAAAATGAAGTGCGAACGGGTCTGGCATTAGGCGCCTCTTCGCTTCATTCGCAGTGAAGGCCCTGTTTTGAATTCGCCATTCTGTGCTTCCCGCTTACGGACCACCCTGACGCTGTGATCATCGTCAAGTTGAATCGTCAGACCCAGACAACATGAAGAGCACAACCAGACATATTCCAGCGCGCGGGACCTGGCTGCGTATTTCCAATCAACCGGAAGTTTGCGCTTCACTGACGCAGCTCTGTAGTCAATCAAGTAGAGTCTGCCTTCGTGGAGACAGCGAAAGGGATTGGAACAGTCCGGACTCGCGCA
>Ga0181532_10002140_pt1 | contig 18549 bp, 14 predicted proteins | sample PEATcosm2014_Bin_33_FD_119768 | JGI IMG/M metagenome (GOLD analysis project Ga0181532, IMG submission 119768) | Peatland microbial communities from MTU Mesocosm Facility, Houghton, MI, USA - PEATcosm2014_Bin11_30_metaG | ecosystem: Environmental > Terrestrial > Soil > Wetlands > Peat | place...
GCAGCGTGTTGGGCGCCAGCCGCGTCCATGACGACACGCACACGTCGCAGCCCTCGCTCTCGCTGCTCAAATATTTTCCCCACGGATAGTTGATGATGTAAACCTCAGTCGGCGAGTTGAACGGGTTCACGCCGGCCTCGCCGTATCCGCGCAGCACAATCGGGCGCACGTAGCACGGCCACGCGCCGTTGTGGGCGACGGTGTCGAGCATGCCCTTCACCAGTTGCTCGCGGGTGAAGGCCACGTCAATGCGGTAGACCTTGGCGGAATCGAGCAGGCGCTGCATGTGCTCGTTGGCGCGGAAGATGGCGGGGCCCGTGGGCAGGTCGTAGCAGCGCACGCCTTCGAAGACCGAAGAGCCGTAGTGGATGACGTGCGACATCACGTGGATGGTCGCGTCGTCCCAGTTAATGAGCTTGCCATTGTGCCAGATCTTGTCGGTCTTCTGAATTGCCATGCGAACTCCTTGGAAGTGACTGCGTTACTCAACAATTATATCCGAGGCGTGTGGGGGCGCAGGGCGTGTGGGGACAAGGGGGGATTGTGTGGGGACGGGCGACCCGCCCGTCCATGCGGCCCAGGGGTATCGGGCCGCGGAGGGGCGGAAAATAGGCTTGGAAATGTTCCTGCAGGAACATAACTGCAATTTGACATAATGTTCCTTCAGGGACATATTTATGTACGTAAATGTACATACAAATAAATACGCACATCGGTAACTAGTTTGAATTGTTGAAGTTGCGGGCTGTCGATATATCGGCAGCCTGCCGAGAGGGCGGCAGGAGGGGCAAAAAGGGGCGCTCGAGGTGCATCGTTTTGAGACGGAGCAGGCATGAAGGTCAAAATCCCCACCCTGTCGCAAAGTGCGCGACAAGGGTAGGGGCACCCCCTTGGTTGGATCGGTGCGAAAGGGTGGTGCCAAAGTCCATTCAGGGGGCCGGGGGCAAGCCGATTTTTCTTACGAGGGCCTGGAAGCGCGGGTCGGAGTGGAGGAAGTCGAAGACTGGTTCATTCTGGAGGAAGATCAGATCGGGGTCATGATTGCGGTAGGAGAGCTCAAGATATTTCATGGTTTCGTTTTTGTCGCCGGTGTAGGCGATGACGTAAGCGACAAACTGCGTCTCGAAGTACTGCTTACGGACGAGGGTCTTGATATGGGCGGAGCCCCAGCGCTCCACGGCGGGCTCACCGCCCGCGATCCAAGCCTGGTGGGCAGCGGTCTTGGTCTGCGTGTCGTGCCGCAGATCAAACGCGCGCTCGTACCGCTCCTGCGATTCCTTGTACATACCTTTCAGCCAATAGAGCTTCGAGAGAGCAAAAGCAATATCGGGATCATCGGGACGAGCCACGGTCTGCATGCTGAGTTCTTTCAGAGCTTTGTCGTATTGGCGCGTGTCGATGTAGAAAGTGCCGAGTTCCCAGGGGTGCATGAAAGGATCGAGTTCGACCGAACGCATGGCTTCGGCCTCAGCCTCGGCGTAGCGAAGCTGGACCGTAAGAATGTAGGAGAAAAGATGGTGGCCTTCGGCGTAGTTGGGATCGAGTTCCACGCAGCGGCGAGCCTCAGCCTCGGCGCGGGCCGGGTCCCAGGCGTAGAAGAGGTACCAGGCGGCCAGGGAATTGTGCGCTTCGGCGAGCGAGGGGTTGAGTTCGAGCGCTTTGAGGGCGGCGGAACGAATTTTTTCGCTGACTTCAGACGGCAGCCGATTCTGCATGCCGTCGAGGGCGTAGGTGTCGGCGAGGCCGCTCCAGGCTGCGGCGTAGTCGGGTTGCAACTGGATGGCTTTTTCGAAATAAGGAAGGGTGTTGGCAACATTGAAAGTGAACCAGAAATAGCGGCCGTGAAGATAGGCGTCATGGGCCTCGGGGTTGATGTAGCGTTGTGGCGGAGGAGGCGAAGTCGCGCTCTTCACTTCCTTCGCAATCGTCTCTGACAGCTCGGAAGGCAACGAATACGCCTGATTGAGTTCGCGATCGTAACTCTCCGCCCAGACGTGGGAATCGCTGGGCGCGTAAATCAGCTGGACGGTCATGTGGACACGGTTCGGCGAACGCTCGATGGAGCCTTCGAGAATGCCATCGACGCCCAGTTCCCGCGCAATCTCGGGGAGGGGGCGGTTGACGCCTTTGTACTGCATGGCGGAAGTGCGGGAGACCACGCGGAGAGAAGTGTTTTTGGCCAACATGGTGATGACTTCGTCGGTCATGCCGTCGGCGAAGTAGTCCTGCGAAGCGTCGCCAGAGAGATTGCTCAGGGGGAGCACGGCGATGGAATGGATTTGCCGGGCGCGACTGGCGGGGAAGAGGCGATCCCGCATTCCCGCGGTGTTGACGGCGATCAAGATTCCCGCCACAACCAGAAGAATCAGGGCGGTGACGGCTGCCACGCGGGTGCGCGGTTTCGACGCGGGTTCTAACGTGGGAGCGGCAGGAGGCTGGACCGGGGCCAAGGCTAGGGTTGCGGGCGCGGGCGCAGCGAGAGAGGCATTCCCATTTGTCGCATTCCTCTCGGCAACGAAACGATAACCTTTGCCGGTGACGGTCTGGACGAAGCGCGGGCGCTCGGGATCGTCGCGCAATGCGAGGCGGATTTTCCGGATCGCGGTGTTGATGCCGTGCTCGGTGTCGACGAAGACCTCTTTGCCCCAGAGACGGTCGACGATTTCCTGGCGGCTGACGACGCTGCCCTCTTTTTCCGCGAGCAGGAGGAGCAGTTCCATGGGAATGCGTTCGAGTTTCAGGACGCGGCCGTTGCGCAGCAACTCGAAGCGGGCGCTGTCGAGCTCAAACTCAGCGAATTTGTACTGGGACTCAGACATGCCGCCCCAAAACTGAGGCACAAAACTATAGCACTGCCGGGGCCCGCGTGGGTAAGGGCATTTGGCGTCAATTGATTAGGGCTTCAGGTTTCTTCACCCACTCTTTACCTTGCCGTCCTTGTGCTTTTTGGGCATCCGCGACAGCATGCGGCCCGGAGTTCGAAGAAGTTCTCTTCGAACGAACTCTTCGAACAAGAAATCACAAGGAGATGATTTATGAAGACAATTTCCAAGATGTTCCGTGCGGGCCTGGGCTTGGTTTTGATGGGAGCCTGCCTGACCGCGATGGCCGCCGCCCAGTGTGGCACTCCGACGGCGAAGCTTCATAAGCAAGCCTGGCGGGTGGGCGATCCGACGGCGTTACTGACTCAAGCTGCCGACACGATAGAGCCCATCGTGGGGATGTGGCATGTAACGTTCACGGCCGAGGGCAACAGCGAAGGGCCCCCGGACGGCGCCCCAATCGACAATGCCATTGTCGTCTGGCATGGCGATGGCACGGAGATCATGAACTCGGCGCGGCCGCCTCAGGATGGAGATTTCTGCATGGGCGTTTGGAAGAAAGTTGGCCCGAACAGGTACAACCTGAATCACTTCGCCTGGGGCGGCAACGATACTACCAATGCGCCGACCGGGATTGGGAATCCAGCCGGGCCGACTCGGATCATCGAACAGGTTACTTTGTCGGCGGACGGAAACTCTTTCAGCGGCACGTTTTGGCTGAGAGCCACCGATACCGCAGGGAAGCCAACGGCCACCATCATCGGCACGATCGCGGGGACTCGCATCACCATGGAAACGACGGTGCAGGATTTGCTCTGAGGGAGGGGCGATTTTGAAGTTGATGGGGCGGCGGGAACCGAGTGCCTGCCGCTCTGTCTCTTTTTGCGCGAGATCGGAGCGGAACTCGTTCTGGGTGATAGGTGATAGAGGGCAAGAGCCAGCGGCCCGACACTTCTAGGCCGCATGGACGGACGCATGCGTCCGTCCCTACACGAGCACCGATCTCACACGAGCATTGCTAGTTTCCCGGCGTTAACGCGGCTTGGGTGGTGGTGGCGGGGAGTTCGTCGCCGCGGAAATATTTGGGATCTTTGGGGGCGTCTTTGGAATTCGGATCCGGTTTGAAGTTGGCCGACTTCATTTCAGGCATGGCTTCGTAGGGCTTGCTGTAGTCGTTGGCGGCGTTCCAGAATAAGAATCCGATGCCGCCTTTGGCGCGGGCGGTTTCGACCTGAATTTTTATGTATTCGGGGGAATAAGTTTTCGTGCGCCAGTGGAAGGCTTGCAGCCAGGGGCGGATGACCACGCCGCTGCCCTTGGTGATTAATTCGAAGCGGTCCATGGATTCGCCGATGAAGTGAGCGGGCTCGTCGCCGGGGTGCTCGATGTTGTCCATGCCGAAGAAGTGGCTGGGATAGATCATGGGGCTGAGGACGTCGCAGTAGTGGGCCATGCCGACGATGTCTTGTCCGGTGTGGGCGAGGTCGACCTGGCGCTGCCAGGCCATGACGCCGAAGACGTCGAGGCTGAGCAGGACGCCGGTAGGATGGAGCTCGGCGTAGGCCTTTTTGAGGAAGGCGGAGATAACGTCGGTGCGCTGCGGGCCGCGGGGAGCGGCAGGCTTTGCGGCACACGGCTTTTGGGCGGCGAGCGTGGCCGTGCCGTCCCTACGGGACTTGTTCCCTTTATCCGCCGCTGCCCGGGACTTCCGTCCCGGGCTCTCACATCCCGTCCCTTCGGGACTGGAGCTCGCAACTTCAGGCTGCGCGGCTTTCGGTTGTGCGCCTTGTTGCTGTGCGGCTTCGGGCTGCGCGGCTTCGGGTTGTGTGGGTTCTGGTTGATCTTTCTGGTAGACGAAGTGGGCGTCTTTCTGGTCGCCTTCGGCGGGGAATCTTACGTAGTCGAACTGGATTTCGTCGGCGCCGAGCTGGGCTACGTGCTTGGCCAGTGCGATGTTGTAGTCCTGCACCTGGGGCTGGCTGGGATCGGTCCAGACCAGCTTGCCGTTCTCGCGCCATGCTGTTTTATTCTTGCGGGACTGGACGGCGAGTTCGGGATGTTGCACCACCAGGCGCTCGTCGCGAAAAATGGCGATGCGGGCGATGGCGTGCATGTTCTGCTGGTGCAGGAAGCGCACGAATTTCGGTACGTCGTGAAGGTAGACTGGGTGCTCGCCGAGCAGCGGGTGGTCGAAGGGAATGGTGACGCTGCCGTCGGAATCCTTGATATCGAACACTACGGCGTTGCCGCCGACTTCACGCCAGTGGCGGATGATGCGGAGTCCGTGATCGCTGCCCGCCATGAAGCCGGTCAGGTAAATGGCGCGGACTTCGAAATCTTTGGGAATGGGAATCGTCTTCTCGGTGATGGGCACGGAGAGGATTCCGGGAATAATAATGGTCTCGTTGGCTTTGAGAATATTCGATGCGTCGGATTTGTGATTCACGGCGCGGATGGCTTCGGCCAGTTCAGACGAGGTCAGATAAGAAGTCTTGCCCAGATAACGGTGGGCGATGGTGGGGATGGCTTCTCCTCTTTTAGCGGTGTAGAGTTCGGTGCCGGGGGCCGCGAGCTTGGGCGGAGGAAGGTCGGCGGGCTTGGCGGTGGTGGCGCTGACGACGTTGGTATTGACGATGTGCGGCTGCGCGGCGTGGTCGGCGACGGCGGGTTTCGCGGTCTGGGCTTCGGCCGTGAAGCTGGAGGAATCGTTAGGCGCCATGCGCCATGCGGCAGCGGCGAAGAAGAGACAGGAAACTGAAGTGATGACACGAACCGACGAAAGGCGCAAAGTTCCTCCGCGAAATCCTACCCGTCTGCGATAGTAGCCGCCGGCTGTAGGGGTCGCTAGTTACGTGTGGAGTAACACGGTTGGTTGGGGCGAGTTGCGAATTGCTCCCGGATGAGGGTTTAGATGCGGCTGATGTTTTACCGATTCGAACTGGGAAAGGTTCCGCTCGGCTTCGCCTTCGCGGGACGGACGAGGCGTCCGTCGCCACACGAGCCATGCGTCCACGTGAGCATCGGTTGCCGGTACAGGTTCCTTCCTTGATGGTGCAAAGTATTTCTCTTTGGCTCGGCGGGGTCGGTGGATTGGGCGGTGCGAATCGGGATGAGTTGGCAGTAAAGCCTAGCAGATGAATAAGTTACAGTTGCTGGCGAGCAGGCCAGCGGGGTGGCCAGCGGGTTGCTTAATTCTTAGGCAAGGTCAGAACGAGAACGATCCTATGAGAACAAACCTGGCAACTGTGCTAGATCCGAGCCGCCGCAGCAACGATGCTGGAGAGTTTGATGCCGCCCTGCGCCGCCGCATTGTGGGGCAGGACGCTGCCGTCGAAAAGGTCGTTGAGATTTATCAGATGTTTCTGGCCGGGCTGAACGCGCCGGGGCGTCCGGTGGGGAACCTGCTGTTTCTGGGGCCCACGGGATCGGGCAAGACGCGGGTGGTCGAGGCTATGGCCGAGGCGCTGTTTGGGGACGCGCGGGCCTGCATCAAGATTGATTGCGCGGAGTTCCAGCACTCGCACGAGATTGCCAAACTGATTGGTTCGCCTCCGGGATATTTGGGACATCGCGAGACGCATCCTCTGCTGACCCAGGAAGCGTTGAACCAGTGGTTCACCGAGAAGCTGAAGCTTTCGATTCTGCTGTTTGACGAAATCGAGAAGGCGTCGGATTCGCTGTGGCAGCTGCTGCTGGGGATTCTGGACAAAGCGACGCTGACACTGGGCGACAACCGGCGCGTGGACTTGTCGCAGTGCATCATTATTTTGACTTCGAACCTGGGCGCCAGCGAAATGACGGACCTGGTGGATGGCGGGTTCGGATTCGCGCCCAAGGCCGTCGAAGTGGACGAGGCGTTCGACGACAAGATTCAGCGCACCGCGGTGGAAGCGGCGCGGCGCAAGTTTACGCCGGAGTTCATGAACCGCATCGACAAGACGGTGGTGTTCAAGACGCTGCGCGACGAACATCTGGCGCAGATTCTGGACATTGAACTCGGCATGGTGCAGCAGCGTGTGCTGATGGCTGCGGGCACGAACCAGTTCGTGTTCAACTGCACGACGGCGGTGAAACAGTATTTGCTGAAGGAAGGCACAGACCCGCGGTATGGGGCGCGTCACCTGAAGCGGGCGATTGAGCGCAATCTGGTTTTTCCGCTGGCCAATCTGGTGGCGACGGGACAGGTGAAGCTTGGCGACTTTGTGCGGGTCGACATGGCTTCGGAAAATCAGATGATCTTCGTCAAGGAAGCCGAGAACAGCCTGGCGCCGGTGCTGCTGGAGCGTTACGGAGCGGCGGCCGCGACCCAGCCTACGGTACGGGCGGCCCGCACGGCGGTGAACAATCGCCGCGGCGGCGACTTTGGAGCCAACCCTTCGCCATCGGTGGCGGAGAGCAAGTAAATTCTTGTCCGAGTTCTTGATTTGTGGGTAGGTACTTCTCGCTTGACCGCATCTCGCGAGATTTCTCTCGATGGCGCCGGAAAATTTCCGGCGCCTTTTTTATTGCCTCAGGCGATCGTCGGTGGGATCTCGATATTACGTCCGCTGTCGGAGGCTGTGTCCGGGGCGATCGTGAGTGGTCGACAATTCGGACTATCATCAGTCTTGGGTTCGACAACGGTTGCGCTGCGAGTTTGCTACGTGAGGGGAACGAGGAATCTTTATGGCACTTATCTATGATTATCTATTTCCTGCCATGTGGTTCTGCTACTTAGCCTACTGGTGGGGGATGTCAACGAACGTGAAGGAAACCGAGCGGCAAGAGTCCACGGCGTCGCGGGTGGTGCGCCTGGTTTCGATGATTCTCGCGGTGGCGCTGCTGTGGCTGCCCAAGGTTCGGCTGCGATGGCTCGACGCGCGATTTCTTCCGTCTGGCGTTTGGTGTTTCTGGAGCGGCGCGGCCATTACCGCAGGCGGGATGCTCTTCTCAGTTTGGGCCCGCCGGTACCTGGGGAAAAACTGGAGCCAGGCCGTCACCTTGAAGGAAGATCACGAACTCATCACCAGTGGACCCTACGCCCTGGTTCGCCACCCCATTTATACCGGGCTTCTGCTGGCTTTCGTCGGGTGCGCAGTGGCTCGCGGCGAATGGCGCGGCGTGCTTGCGGTCGCCGTCGTTTTCGCCGTGCTCTGGCACAAACTGCGGCTGGAAGAGAAATGGCTGGGCGCGCAGTTTGGCGAGCCCTATGCCGCGTATTCCCGACGCGTGGCGGCGTTGGTGCCGTATCTCGTCTGAAGGGGTCCGCACAGGCTGGCCGCTACTTCGCGCGATATACGGTTTTGCCGGCGACCATCGTCCACAGGACTTTGGTTTCGCGCATTTTTTCTGGGGAAATCGTGAGGACGTCGCGGTCGAGCAGGACTAGATCGGCGCGCTTGCCGGGGGCAATCGAGCCGATGGAATCGAGATTCATGGCGCGGGCGGAGTTGCGGGTGTAGGCGTAGAACATGGCTTCGCGGGGCATGGCTTGCGAGGGATCGAGCACACCTTCCGGGCCCTTGCGGGTTTCGGCCTGATAGATGGCGCGGAAAACGTTGGCCGTCGAAACCGGCCAGTCGCTGGCTCCGGAAATGATGCCGCCGTTGTCGAGGATGGAGCGGGCGGGATATTGCCACTGGTAAATCTCGGGATCGAGATAGGGCTTCACGATTTCGATGGTGTCGTTGCTGGCCTCGGCCCAGAAAAGCTGCAAGGCGCTGATGACGCCGAGTTCGCGAAAGCGGGGGAAATCTTCTGGGCGTACGAACTGTTCGTGAGTCAGAGTGTGGGGCAATCCGGAATTGCCGTTGGCCTGGCGGGCGGCGGCAATGCCGTCGAGCGCGGCCTGGACGGCGCCATCGCCGAGGGCGTGCACATGGACGATTAATCCTTGCTTGTCGGCGGCGATGCAGAGCTCGGCAAATGTTTTCGGATCGAACAGGAGTTCGCCGTTGCGGCCTGTGTTCTTGTAGGGCCGGCTGAGGTTGGCGGTCTGCGAGGGGAATTCGACCACGCCATCGGCAAAAACCTTGATGCCGGTGATGTGCAGGTTGGGAACACTTTTGTAGACGTCGCGAGTGTGCTGCACGGCGGCCAGTTCGGCCGCGGGATCTTTGGCCAGGACCTGCGGAAAGGCCACGATTTGCGACGTCAGTTCGCCGTGGTCCGCGAGAAGTTTATAGGCGTGCAAAACGTCGGCGCTGGCCAGGGGATCGAGCCAGGCGGTAATCCCGAGGCTGTAGTTGTATTGCAGAGCGGCGCGGGCGGCGGCCAGCAAGGTTTCAGGAGTGGGCCGGGGCAGCAGCGGCTCGATTTTTTCCAGGCCGGCGTCGACCATGAAGCCGTTGGGCTGGCCATTTTTGCTGATGCCGTAATAGCTGCGTTGCCCGGCAGAAAGTTTCTGCAGAAAGTCGGCAGTGATGCCGGCGCGCTGCAGCAGAGCGCGATTGGCCCAGGCGGTGTGGCCGTCCATGCCGCGGAGCAGGACGCTTTGCGTGGTGTGGGCGCCAGTGCTGAAATCGGCGTTGAGCACGTCGGGATGCGACCAGAACTCCAGGGGCAGGCCGAGGATCTCAAGAATGTCGCCGCGCATGCCCCGGCCCGTCTTCTTCGCGTTGGCGACGAAGGGAGGAAGTTGCGGGAGGGTGAAGACTTTTTCGCTGGCATCGGCTGCAATCAGGCCGAGTCCGCCTTCGATGGAGTGACTGTGCGAGTCGATGAAGCCGGGGAACAGGCTCTTGCCCGCGAGGTCGAGGCGCTCGGCGCCGGCGGAAACGGATTTCTCGACTTCAGAGAGGTTGCCGACGGCGACGATGGTGCCGGCGCGAATCGCAACCGCTTCGGCGTAAGGATTCTGCGGATCGCCAGTGAAGACTTTGGCATGAAAGAAAATGCGTTCGCCGGAATTTTCCTGAGCAGGGAGTTTCTGAGCTCGGGGTTCCTGAGCCTGGGGTTCCTGAGCCTGGAGCGGGATCCCGGTGGACAGCAGAACGAGCACAAGAAGAAATGGGGCAGCCGTTAGAAGAGCCAAAAAACCGCGCGCGAGTGGTCTCAACCGATCTCTCTTTCCGAAGGCCAGCCAGGAGCGAGATTCAACCTAACAGGAAGCAACACTATACACGATTGAAAGCGCCAAGGGTTGGCCGTTACTTCTCGAGATCTGACTGCCGTAGTCTCTCTTTTGCAGAGGGCTGACAAAGTTTGTGAACGCAGTTAGGGGATCACATCGACCGTGGGAACGGCTATTGCAAAGATTAGCCAAAGGAGTAGCATGGGGCTCCGCCCAAACGAGTGCCGACTCTGGGCCGGAAACAGACGCGACCAAGTATGGATTGGCCTCGCATGATTGCAACTCCTGATTGCAAGTCATGATTGCAACTCCTGGCGGTTGGGTTTGAAGGGAGGCTAAGATGTGCATTTCCCATTCAGTTGGTCTCAAAGGTGTGAACCATGCAACCGATGTGAGGATGGTGCAGGCCCTGTTGAACGAGAACATCCTGCGGCTTATCCCGCTTGCGCCTCTGGACGTCGATGGCAGCATCGGGAACCCGATGAAGTCGGCCACGGTTGCGATGATCGGTGAATTCCAGCGGCGCGTGCTCGGCCAGGCGAAGCCCGACATGAAGGTGGATCCTGGGGGACGCACTTTGACGGAGCTTCGTGCCGGCATGGGCGCCGGGCTTACCAAGAACAAGTTGCTGGCTATTATGCCGAACACAACCACAGCGTTGGTCGAGCGCTATTTCCAGTGGTTCGTCACCATGATGCCCAACAATCAGATCAATACTCCTTTGCGCGTGGCGCATTTTCTGGCTCAAATGGGCGAGGAATCCGGTGACTTGCGTTGGCCCGAAGAGTTGGACAGCGGCGAAGCGTACAATGGCCGGGTCGATCTAGGCAACACCCAGCCCGGAGACGGGCCGCGCTTCAAAGGAAGAGGCCTTCTCCAACTGACGGGCCGATCGAACTACGTATCGTATGGGGCAGCTCGCAATCGAGACTTTGTGACCGAGCCCAATAACCTTCTGGTGGCCACGGATGCGAGCCTGGCCGTCGATTCCGCCTGCTGGTACTGGGCAACCTTGAAGAACTTGAATCCACTGGCCGACGCTGACAACGTAAATGAGATCACACATAGAATCAACGGCGGGTACAACGGCTTGGACGATCGGAAAGCGCACTTGGCCCGTGCCAAATGCCTTCTGGTGCCTTAACCTAGCCCTCCTCATGCTGACAGGTGTTTCGGCGGGCAGGGGCCAAACCTCGGGTCCTGCCGGAGGTCCTGCCAGGGGTCCTGCGGAGGTTCGCGACTGCCGTCCGTGCTCGTTTTCTCCCGGAGATGGTTTTCCCAAATACTCTTTCACCTTCGATCTCAAAGCGGTTGGCGACGATCGCGCCGTCGAGGCGATCGAGGTTGCCGGCGATGGTTCCACCCCGACCCAACGGCTGCCCGTGACGAGCATGGACCCGGTGGGAAAGGACGAGACTTTTTTCTTTGGCGGTCAGGACGTTAACTTTGACGGTCTCCTCGATCTGATGCTCATTACTCAGCGCGGGGGCGCGAATGCGAGCGCAGCTTACTGGCTCTTCGACCCTAAAACCAAAGCCTTCGAGTCGCTGGGCACCTACCCCGTCTTTACCGTGGACACTGAGAAGCGGCGTTTGAAGACCTACATCCGTGGCGGTTCAGCCGGACTTATCTACGAGGCGCGCGAGTATTCGTTTCTGGATCAGAAGCTGACCCTCATGCGAGAAGAAAAGCAACAGGCCACGTCGCAACCGGACGTGTTCCTTAAGGTGATTCGCGAACGGGTGGGCGGCGTCATGAAGCTGGTTAAGAGCGAGAGAGTTCGAGCGCCCAAGTAGACCGGCCTAATCGGCTCCCGATCGCGCCCTTTACCCTACTTTGAGGTTCCCGGCAGTGACCTTCGTAATCGTGACGGGTCGTTACCGCATTGCTGCTGCCAGAGAGCACTCCTAGAATCGGAACAGGGTTTGCTCCGCCTGATTCCGCATGCCTGAGAACACAAAACGACTGGACCGAGCCGAGATCGCGAAGCGCGTGGAGCGCGCGGAGAAGCTTTTGCAGAAAGGCAAGACTCCGGAAGCCCTCGAAGAGTATCTCCTTGTTTTGCGGGACGATGCAGAGAACGATGTGGTGCGGCAACTGGCCGCCGATCTGTGCCTGTCGCTGGGCCGCAACCCCGACGCGGTCAAGTTGCTGGGCGATCTGTTCGAGCGGCAGGTGGGGGCTGGGGACGCGACTCGGGCCAGCCTGACTTATAAGAAACTGGCGCGGCATGGAAGTCCCACGTGGCAGCAGAAATTCCGCTTTGGCCAACTGCTGGAGGGCTCCAATAAAAAGCTGGCCGTGGGCACCTACGAAGCTGCTCTGTCAGACGTGGTGAAGTTCGGCAAGAAGCAGGAAGCGGCGGAGATTCTGGACCGCATTGTGGCGCTGGAACCGAACCGGGCCAACCTGCAGCGCGTGGCTGAACTGGCGTCGGAGCGGGGAGACCGCAGAGCGGCTGCGCTGGCCTTTCAGCAAGTGGCGCAGTTGGCTACGGCCGAGGGCAGCGACTCGGCGCAGTGGTACGAGCGCGCGTATCAGGAAGATGCTTCCGATCAGGGCATCACGCTGGCCTATGGCAAGACTTTGCTGTCGCAGGGCCAGGCGGGAGCGGCCATCTTCATCCTTGAATCGCAAATGAATTCCGGGCAGGTAACGGCGGCGTTGCGCGAAACCTACGCCGATGCGCTGCTGGCGGCGGGCCGGAACGCCGAGGCCGAGCCGCTGGTGTGGCAACTGTTTGAGCAGAACCCGGGGCGGGTGCAGCAGGTGATCTCGCTGATCGGCAGCCTGCTGGATAACCAGCAGGATGACGAGGCGGTGGCGCTGGCGCGCAAGCTGGAACAATTCCAGCGGCGCCGCGGAGAACGCCGGCAGTTCATCGCCATCATGGAGGATCTCACGGCGGCGCGCCGGGCTTCGCCGCAGATGCTGGAGTTTCTCAGTGAACTCTATAACGCGTCCAATCGCGAAAACGACTACTGCCAGACGCTGTTGAAATTGTTTGATCTGTATTGCAGCACCGGTGAGTATGCCAAGGCCGCCGAATGTCTGGATCGCGCCGCCGAAGTCGATCCCTATGAAGCCGGTCACCTGAAGCGGCTGGATATGCTGAAGGGGAAAGTGGAAGAGGGGCGCTTCAAAGTCATTTCCTCGCGATTTTCTCCGACCAAAAAGGTGGTCGAAGAACCGGCGATTGAAGATAGCCGGACGCTGGGGGCGTCGACGCTGCAGGATCTGATGCTGCAGGCGGAAATCCTGGTGCAGTACGGGATGCGGAACAAGGCAGTCGAGCGCCTGCAGAGAATTCAGGAATTATTTCCGCGCGAAGAGGAACGCAACGAGGATTTGCAACGCTTGTATTTGTCGGCCGGTGTGACTCCGCGCTATGCAGGGTCGGCGCCTCTGCCTCCGGTGGCAGCCCCGGCGGCGGCTCCGGCTGCCGCGGCGGCGCCGGCGCCCGATCAGGCGACCGACGTACGAGCGTTCACCCGCGTGGCCGAGATTTCACGCAAGTTGTATCACCAGGGTACGGCCCCGGCCGTACTCAATACCGCGGTGCGCGAGATTGGAACGCACTGGGAAGCGACGCGCTGCATTGCGGCGATGGGCAAGGCTGGCTCGTCCGCGACTGCGGTGGAAGAGTTCTGCATCGAGGGCTACAAGAAGGCGAGTCATTCGGCGATTGCCGAACTGGTTGCGAGCCTGCAGAAAGCGGTCGACGGGCAAGAGCCGCTGGCCATTGAAGACGCGCCCAAGGCGGTGGCATTGCAGGCTGCGCGCAAGGCGGTGACGGAGCTGGGCGCGGCCTCATTGCTGGCCATTCCACTCAGCGACGGCGAAGAAATTGTGGGCATGCTGGTGCTGGTGCACAGTCGGCCGCGGACGTGGCAGCAGTCCGACATGGTGGTGCTGAAAACTCTGTCGGAGCAGATGGTGATTGCCCTGAATAACGCAGGGTTGCGGCGGCTGGTCAAGAATCTATCGGTGACCGACGAGAAATCCGGACTGCTGAAGCGGGCTTCGTATATTGATTTGCTGCTGGCGGAGAGTAAACGGGCGATTCAAAACGCCTCGGCGCTTTCGGTGCTGTTGCTGCAGTTCGGCAAGAGCACGGCCATGCTTAAGGAATACGGCGAGGCGGAAGTGCAGGCGGTGATGGAGCGGGCGGGGCAGCTGATCGCCGCCAACATCCGCACCAACGATCTGGCGTTTCGCTACGACACCATGACCATCGCCATCCTGCTGGGCGAGACCGCGGAAAAAGAAGCCATGCTGGCAGTCGAAAAGCTGCGCAAGACCATTTCCGAAGTGCGGCTGCCGGCGAAGGATGATGGCAGCCAGGGGCACAGCGCGCAGTTTTCCGCGGGCCTGGCCGAGGCGGTGATCCGCACGGAATACGATCCCGTCGACGTGGTCACCGAAGTGATCAATCGTGCCGAGCATGCGTTGTCGCAGGCCATGGCGCAGGGGCCGGGGAAGATCATCGCGCTGGGTCCGGCGCTGGCCGCGGGCGCGGTGGCATAAGGAATTGACTCAATGAATCATTGAAGTTATGACTCATTGAAATCAACGACTCACTCCGGAATGCGAATGCTTCCATCCTTGCCGATCGGGAACGATGGATTCCAGGCGACCTCCCACAGAAAACCGTCCGGGTCCGAGAAGTATCCCGAGTAGCCGCCCCAGAAAGCTTCCTGGGCAGGTTTGACAATCTTCGCGCCGGCGGCGGCAGCTTGGTTGAGCACGGAATCGACTTCGGCGCGAGTGCGGCCGTTGTAGGCCAGCGTGATTCCGCCGAAGCCGTGGCCGTCGGCGGCGTTTGAATCGGCAACGCCCGCGTCCTTAGCGAGTTCGTGCCGCGGATAAAGGGCCAGGGCCATGCCCCCGGCCTGGAAGAAGACGATGCCTTCGGCGTTGTCCTTCGACATAGCACGGCGCCATCCCATGCGCTCGTAGAATGCGCGGCTGCGCTTCAGGTCGGCTGCGCCCAGAGTGATAATGCTGACGCGTTGTTCCATGCGTAACACGATATCGATCATTGGCGTCCAAAGCAAAATCGTGTACCACGAAGGGCACGAAGTTCCACGAAGGTTTATTTCTGGATGTTCCCTTCGTGAACCTTCGTGCCCTTCGTGGTTCACGATCATGCTCGTCCCGTGACAGACTGATTCCACTCCCCGTCCAGCGCTCGATGGTCAAATCTGTTCGTGCGCTGCTAAACTAACCAGTTTGGCTAATCGATTCTGATCGGTTCTGGTCGGAGTTCTGCCGGGAAAAATCATGTTGAAGCCAGGGGACATTGCCATCGTCAGTGGGGCGCGCACGCCCTTTGGCCGCTATTGCGGCAAGTTGAAGGACTTTACCGCGCAGGAGTTGGCGGCCGTGGCGGCGAAGGGCGCGATCGAACGCTCGGGGATCGATGCGAAAGAATTCGATCATGTGGTGTTCGGGAACGCACAGCAAACTTCTGGCGATGCCTTATACGGGGCGCGGCACGTGGGATTGCGGGCGGGGCTGCCGATCGAGACTCCGGCGCTGACGGTGAACCGGCTGTGCGGGTCGGGCATGCAGGCGATTGTGTCGGCGGCGCAGATGATCCAGACTGACGAGGCGAAGATTGTTTTGGCGGGCGGGATGGAGGCCATGTCGCAGGCTCCGTTTGTGATTCGCGGCCGCGACGGATTTACGCTGGCGCCGGGCGGCAAGCTGGAAGATTCACTGATGGTCGCATTGCTCGATACTTACTGCGGATCGTATATGGCGAATACCGCCGAACTCTACGGTTCGCAGCAGGGGATCACGCGAGAGATGCAGGATGAATTTGCGCTGCGCTCGCAGCAGCGCGCGGATGCGGCTTATAAAGACGGGCGCATTCAGGAAGAACTGGTGCCGGTGAGGCTGCGCAATCTTAAGGGTGAGGCGACGGGCGAGTCGCTGACCGAGGACGATCACCGGCGTCCGCAGACTACGATGGAAGGGTTGGCGAAATTGAAGCCGGCATTTGGGAAAAATGGAACAGTGACGGCGGGGAATGCCAGCGGAATTGTCGATGGCGGCGCGGCCGTGGTGGTCATGTCGCTGGAGCAGTCCCTGAAGCGGGGGCTGAAGGCGCTGGGACGGATTTGCGGCTGGGGCATTGCCGGTGTCGAGCCGAAGCTGATGGGGCGCGGTCCGGTGCCGGCGTCGAAAATTGCGCTGCAGAAGGCTGGGCTCTCGCTGGATTACATCGATCTGATTGAGGTGAATGAGGCGTTCGCGGCGCAGTATCTGGCAGTAGAGAAGGAGCTGAGTTTAGACCGTGAGAAGGTGAATGTGAATGGGGGGGCGATCGCGCTGGGGCATCCGCTGGGCGCGACCGGGACGCGGCTGGTGATTACGCTGCTGTATGAGTTGCGCCGGCGAAAGAAAAAATATGGGCTGGCGACGGCTTGTATTGGCGGCGGCCAGGGAATTGCGATGGTGGTGGAGAGCATGAGCTGATGCAACGCCTTTGGCTGCGCGCATTGCTGACAAGCACCTTGCTTTGCGGAGCCGTTCTTGTGCTGGGTCTGTTCCACCGTGGTTTCTCCGGGACTTTGTGGATATTCTGGCTCCCCGGAATGGCGGCAGTATCCTACTCGCTGGGGGCTGTTGTTAAGGGCGGGTTTGACGCAGAACTGCATCCGGGCTCCGCCTCGCTGGTGGTGCTCGTCGATTTAATCTTTTGGTGGCTGGTGATTTATCTATTGCTCCGTCTATGGCACTCGTGGCAAAGCCGACGCCAGGTGCGGTAATGCAGGAGTTCGCTTAACTCAGAATGACGAGGCGTTTTTCAGTATAAGAGGAAGCAATCATGGAGATTAAGAGAGTTGGTGTACTCGGTTGCGGGCTGATGGGGTCTGGCATTGCCCAGGTTTGCGCTACGGCTGGATTCGACGTGACTGTGCTGGAAGTTGAGCAGAGGTTTCTCGACAAGGGGTTTGCCGGGATTGAGAAATCTTTGGCGAAGTTTGCCGAGCGGCCGGTCGAGAAGGGCGGGATCACCGCCGCGCAGAAAGACGCGATTCGGGCGCGGCTTCGGGGGTCGACTTCCAAGTCCGACTTGGCCGATTGCGACATTGTGATTGAGGCCATCATTGAGAATGTGGACGAGAAGAAGAAGATGTATGCGTCGCTGGATGGCGTGGTGAAGAAGGACGCGATTTTTGCGTCGAATACTTCTTCGATTTCCGTGACGGAATTGCTGACCTCGGTGAAGCGGCCAGAGCGGTTTATTGGGCTGCACTTTTTTAATCCCGTGCCGCTGATGAAGCTGGTGGAAGTGGTGCGGACGATTGCCACTGCGGACGACGTTTACGAGACGGCTTACGAGTTCGCGAAGAAGCTGGGCAAGGTTCCGGTGCGGACTTCGGACAAGACGGGATTCATCGTAAACCGGCTGCTGGTGCCGTATTTGCTCGATGCGATTCGGGCTTATGAAGAGGGCGTGGGGTCGATTGAGGATATTGATAACGCGATGAAGCTGGGATGCGGGTATCCGATGGGGCCGTTTACGCTGCTGGATTTTGTGGGGCTCGATACGACTTATTACATTACGCATGTGATGTATGACGAGTTTAAGGAGCGGCGGTTTGCGTCGCCTCCGCTGCTGAAGCGGATGGTGATGGCGGGGTGGTACGGGCGGAAGTCGGGGCGCGGGTTTTATGATTATGCGGACCCTGAGAAGCCGCGGGCGAACAAGCTTTAATTTTCAAAGCAACTTCTTTGCCACGGATTCACGCGGATGAACGCGGATTGAAGAAGTGGCTCAGCGTTTGTAGATTTCGCGGCGATGGCCCACGCGCAGAACGAGGACGACTAAGCGGTCCTCTTCGAGCGAGCAGATGATGCGGTAGTCGCCGACGCGGTATTTCCAAAAATCGCTCAAAGTTCCGTGAAGGCGTTGGGCGATCTGGCGAGGGTTGTCGAGACCCGCGACTCGCTCGTAGAGGAATTTCGAGACGCGTCGGGCGATCGGTTGATCGAGCGCGTCGAGTTCCCGTTGGGCGCGTGGATCGAACTCAATCGTCCACTTTGGGCTTGAGGCCATAGCGGCGCATTACCTTTTCTAGCGGGATGGTGCGAACGCGCCCAGCCCGGATTTCGGCAAGCCGCTTTTCGGCGATGTAGATATCCTCCAGATCCTCAAGGTGCTGGAGGATAGCCTCACGGGCGTAATAGGTCTTGGTGCGACCGGTCCGTCTAGCGAGGCGGTCGAGGCGTTTCTCGATGTTTTCGGGAAGGCGGATGGCGAGCATGGAACCCTCTCTGCTATACAATTATAGCATCGCGGGCGAGGACGGCGATGGATGAGAACGAAGGCGCTCGATGGACGACGAAATAAAGCGACGCGTGGATGAGCTCGATGCGGCAGTAAGCGAGGATGACGCTCAGTTTCTTATCTACTGCGAAGATTTCGATCAGCAAAGCGTCGAGCTCATTGGCAATCGCTCGGGATATCTTCGGGTTGGCATTGAGATGCTGCGAGCTGCGGTTGCGTTGTTGGGCCCGAACGAATCGATTGCGCCGATCGACGTCAACTATCTGATTCGAAGCCCGCGCAGTCTTCACGTCAAGCGGCTAACTCGCCAGGAGGATGTCGAGGAGGCGCTTCCGCCGTTGAAGAAGCATACATGGAAGAATAAGGCGGCCGGC
>Ga0181532_10002141_pt1 | contig 18544 bp, 12 predicted proteins | sample PEATcosm2014_Bin_33_FD_119768 | JGI IMG/M metagenome (GOLD analysis project Ga0181532, IMG submission 119768) | Peatland microbial communities from MTU Mesocosm Facility, Houghton, MI, USA - PEATcosm2014_Bin11_30_metaG | ecosystem: Environmental > Terrestrial > Soil > Wetlands > Peat | place...
AGAATGGCAATCACATCCTGTATGCCGAAATCCGCAATCCTGCGCAAAGCTCCGTTGATTTCACGCTGGAGTATGAAGTGACGCGGCGCGAGTATTTCCGTGGCGACTACGCGCAACTTGAAACCAAGGACACCAAGCCGGGCGTTGTGCCGGCATCGATGAATCGCTACCTCGCTCCCGACAAACTTATTCCGACGGATGGCAAGATCAAAGAACTCGCCGAACAGGTGACGGGCAGCCAGCAGGGAACGGTCGCCAAAGCCAAAGCCGCCTACGCCTATCTTTTCTCGACCATGCGCTATGACAAGACGGGCACCGGCTGGGGACGCGGCGACGCCATCTGGGCGTGCGACGCCAAGCATGGCAATTGCACTGACTTCCACTCGCCCTTCATCGGCATGATGCGCGCTGACGATATTCCGGCGCGCTTCGATATCGGTTTTCCCCTGCCGGAAAACAAGCAGAAGGGCGACATCGCAGGCTATCACTGCTGGGCTGAGTTCTTTGCCCGCAACATCGGTTGGGTTCCGCTGGATATCTCCGAGGCGTGGAAGGCGAAGGAGAAAGCAGACTATTTCTTCGGCAGCGTGGACGCCAATCGCGTGCAGTTTTCCACCGGGCGCGACATTACTTTGTCGCCCAGGCAGGATGGCCCGCCGCTCAACTATTTCGTGTATCCGTACATCGAGATCGACGGCAAAACTTATGACGGGACCAGCAAGCAGTTCAGCTTCGCCGATGTGACCGCTGAGCAGAATACGGCAAACTCCCGGCCCGCGCCGTCGCCGGCGATGTGAAGAAGATAGCAATTAGCAACTAGCAAACTGGCAACCAGCCCCAGCAACTATCGTCGCGCCTAGATGCAATCAGATTTAGCTCCGGTCCGCATTCGGGACATCCTGAACAAAAAGTGGACCGAGGCCGGAATTCCGGTTGTTACCGTCAGCCCGGTTGAGTAGAATCCTGTCGCTGTTGAAGAGCTGTGTTGTTTGCGTCGCTGAGATACGGCCAACGTTCCGTGGCTAGTGTGTGGTTGCAGTTGCTTGTGGCTAAATGCTAACTGCTAATTGCTGTTTTTAGCGAGCCATGCCGATAGGACGGACAGGGCCGGCAGAGGCGCGGAAGGGCAATTTCGTGCCTGAACGGAGTTATCGCTCCCGGTTTCGAAGTGAGCCTGCATCTTTTAGAAAACGCAGGCATCTAAAGGTTGAGTGTAGTTGACTCATGGAGTCATATGTCAAAGGAAAATAAAGATTTAGAGCGCACAGACCCGGAACTTCGCAACGATTCCGAAGGCGCCCGGACGCTTCCCGTCCTGCCCGTCCGGGACACCGTTTTGTTCCCTCATGCGGTGTTGCCGTTGACCGTGGGACGCGAGAGTTCGGTTCAGTTAATCAACTCGCTGGGCGACGACAAGACCATCGTCGTGGTTGCCCAACGCGAGGCGCGCGTGGACACTCCTCAGCCTACCGACCTGTTTGCGGTTGGCAGCCTGGCGGTGGTGCACAAAGTGGTCCGCATGCCTAACCAGAGCCTGTTCGTCTTTGCCGAGGGCCTGGAGCGCGTCAAAGTAACCGAATACACCCAGTTGACGCCGTTCATGTACGCGACGGTGGAATCGATCCCGGAAGTGCCAGTTCCCAAGAATTCCGAGATTGAAGCCCTGCAGCGAAACGTACTGACCCTGTTCCAGCAGATCGTCGCAGGCTCGCCGACATTGTCAGACGAACTGTCGACCGTCGCCGGAAATATTGAAGATCCCGGACGCATGGTGGACTTCATCGCTTCGTCGTTGCCGTCGCTTTCGACACGCGACAAGCAGGACGTGCTGGAAACCCCGGACGTCCACGTGCGCCTGGAGAAAATCAATCAGCATTTGGCGAAGGAGCTGGAAGTCCAGCAACTGCGCAACAAGATCCAGAGCGAAGTGCAGGACCGCGTACAGCAGACGCAGCGCGAGTACTACCTCCGCGAGCAGATGAAGGCCATCCAGAAAGAACTGGGTGAGCAGGACGAGACCACGCGTGATGCCGAGGAGTTGCGGCAGAAGATTGAGGCCGCCGGCATGCCCGACGAGGTGAAGAAGGAAGCCTTGAAGGAACTTGGCCGGCTGGCGCGCATGTCTCCGATGGCCGCCGATTATGGCCTCACGCGCAACTACATCGAGTGGCTCGCGGTACTGCCGTGGCAGAAGTCTTCGGGCGTCGAGGTCGACATCCTGAAGGCGAAGGAGATCCTCGACTCCGACCACTACGATCTGGAAAAGGTGAAGAACCGCATTCTGGATTACCTTTCGGTCCGGCGGCTGAAGCCGAACATGAAGGGGCCAATCCTGTGTTTCGTCGGACCTCCTGGAGTGGGAAAGACGTCGCTGGGCAAATCGATTGCCCGTGCGTTAGGCCGCAAGTTCGTTCGCCTGTCCTTAGGCGGCGTGCACGATGAAGCCGAAGTCCGCGGACATCGCCGCACCTACATCGGCGCGTTACCGGGGCAGATCATGCAAGGCATTCGCCGGGCCGAGACCAATGATCCGGTATTCATGCTCGACGAAATCGACAAAGTGGGCCGCGACTTCCGGGGCGATCCGGGATCGGCCTTGCTGGAAGCGCTCGATCCGGAGCAGAACTTCAGCTTCCGTGACAATTATCTGGACGTGCCCTTCGATCTGTCGAAGGTTCTGTTCATCACCACGGCCAACATGCTCGATCCGGTTGCCGAGCCGCTGCGCGATCGCATGGAGATCATCGAGCTGCAAGGCTATACCGAAGAGGAAAAGGTCCACATCGCGTTTCAGTACCTGATTCCGCGTCAGATTGAAGAGAACGGAATCACTGGCGACCAGATCGAGTTTCCGGAGGAGACGGTCGGTTTCCTGATTCGCCACTATACGCGCGAAGCAGGAGTACGCAACCTGGAGCGCACCATCGGCACGATTTGCCGCAAGCAGGCGCGCCGCATTGCCGAGGGCAAGACCGACAAGCTAACGGTTACGCCGGAGCTGGTGCAACAACATGACATGCTGGGCGGAATAAAAATTCGCACCGAAGGGGAAATTGCCGAACGCACCAAACGCTCGGGCGTGGCCGTGGGCCTGGCTTGGACGCCGACCGGCGGTGACGTGCTCTTTGTCGAGGCCAACAAGATGAAGGGCAAGGGCGGTTTCACCATGACCGGACAGCTTGGCCAGGTGATGCAGGAGTCGATGCAGGCTGCCCTGACCTGGGTACGGTCGCATGGCAAGCAGTTGGGGATCGACGAGGAATTTTTCGCCGGACACGATATCCATATCCATGTGCCGGCGGGAGCGATTCCGAAGGACGGCCCCTCGGCAGGTGTGACCATGGTCACGGCGCTGGTTTCGCTGCTGACCGATCGCCCAGTGCGTCCGCTGACGGCGATGACGGGCGAGATTACGCTGAGCGGCAACGTGCTGCCGATTGGCGGCATAAAGGAGAAGGCGCTGGCTGCCAAACGCGCAGGTGTGACCGACATCATCCTGCCCGCGGAGAACCAGCAAAACGTGCAGGAAGATCTGACGCCTGAGCAACTGCAGGGCTTGAGTCTGCACTACGTCAAGACGATTGAAGAGCTGCTGAACATCGCTCTGCCCAGCACGCGCGACGAAGTGAAGCAAGACGCCGAAGTCCGCGAGCAGGTGCTGCAGACGGTGTCATAAGACCCGTTGTCCAAGCCGCATCGAACCTGATGATCGGCGTGGGCGAAAACAAGGGCCATCTGCGGATGGCCCTTTGTTTTGTAGAACGGGTGGAACAAATGGATGAATCATTTGCAATTTGCCATTGATGGCCGCGACAGCCAACCCGCCTTCCTGAAACCCAACTCACTTTCGCTGGTGCGGTCCCTTTCGTGGCATGATCGGTAGTCTTTGCTGTGTGACGGGTCAGAAAACAAAATCGCTGGATCGAACCGAGTCCGTTCGCGCCGCTTAGCCCGAGCCTCCGTAGGAGGCGAAAGCTGATAGCCCCGCCCTTCAGGGCCGGGTTGACGGTTACATTTTTTACTGAGTGCCCCGGGCACGACAGAGTCCTTTACGTAAACACGTACGTCGGGTCGAAGTCGATTCCTGAGTTCCGCAGCAGCGTCAGAAACTCCTGTTCGAAACTCCACTTGTGATGATGCTGCTCCTGCGCGGCGATATAGTCGACGACTGCCTGCCTCCGCGACTCACTGACGCTGAAAGCACTATAACCCTGCTGCCATCCGAAACCTTGGGAAATCTCCCCTAACCAGCGGGACGAATTGCCCTTGAGATCCTGCGCGGCTTTGGCCAATGGCATTGCCGGTGGAACGGCAAGGAGCAGGTGAATGTGATTATGTGTTCCGCCTATCGCGATTAGGGGAATCTGTTTGGTTCGCGCAATGCCCGAAATGTATTGCCAGGCTCGTTCGGGCTCTGGGATGAGGTTGACGCGATCCTTGGTGCTGAAAACGCAATGCACCAAGTTAGAGGCAAGGGTATGCATGGTTTCGAGGATATTAAGGACGGATAATTTCGTCGGTGATAATCCGCACAGGCGATTGTGCCGTGCCCGGGGCACTCTGCTTACGACTGGCGACCCACCCCGCCCTGAAGGGCGGGGCTATCAGCTTCCGCCTCCTGCGGAGGCTCGATTATCGTTGACCTCGCGTTCATGGCCAAAACAGGACTATTCATGCGCGAGCTGACTGGATTCGTAGGTCACGCACTGCCGAGCCAGAGCTATCAGCTTTCGCCTCCTGCGGAGGCTTGATCTTGGCGCGACTCGCGATGAGGTGTTGGAAAGCTTTGCTCGTGTCATGATGTGGTTCACAGAACAGAACGGCAGGCGAGCAGCACATTTCCGATCGTTATCCGCCGACATCTCGAACACGCGAACAATTCTTTAATCCCTTCCCGGCTTGATCTTCCACAGAATCTGCCGGAACATGCCGAGCCATAGTTCGGCGTCGCGTGATGACAGGTTCATCCGCCGGACCATACGGCGCACGCGCTCTTCCGTGGACGTTACGGCGATCGGTTTCACGTAGCCGCTGCGATGCAGCGCTTCCAGCAGCCCTTCCGAAATCCGCTCCACTTCACCAGCCGCGGCGCGCTTCTCCACTCTTTCTTTCTTCACCAGCTTCTTCGGCGTGGTCTTTCTCCCATCGCGCAGCAGTTCGTAGAGGCACACCGCAACTGCCTGTCCCAGGTTCATCGAGATGTGTTGCTCCCGGGTCGGAATATTCATCAGCCAATGGCAGTAGCTGAGATCGTCATTGGAAAGGCCGGTCTTTTCCGGACCGAACATCAGAGCAACGCGTCCGGTCGCCAACTCCCTGCGGATGAGCCGCGCGCCGTATTCCAATCGCCGCAGCGGATGTTGCAGCTCGCGATGTCGAACGGCTGTGGTTCCCACGACCAACGTGCAATCGGCCACTGCCTCGGCCACACTCTTACACTCCTCGGCATTGGCCAACAGCGATGCGGCTCCCACGGCCGAACGTGCCTCGCGATAGGCGACGTCATACACGTTGACGACCCGCAGGCGAAGGAAACCGAAATTGCTCATGGCGCGGGCTGCGGCGCCAATGTTGAGGGGGTTGCGCGCCCCAACCAGGACCACGCACAGGCGATTAGAGGCACCGGGCATGAACATGAGTTTAGATCAGATGAGTCGCCGTCTGCCCCTAAGTTGCAAACTAACATCTTTGCAAAGCGGCGCTTTCGGGCGACAATACAGCGAAAGCCCAAAGTGCGTTTTGTCGTCAGATGCCCGTCGAGGGAGACACGGCATGATACGTCTGATCCGCGAATTACTTCGGCCCTACCGTGGGCAGCTGGTGGTCATCCTGCTCGCCATGCTGGTGGAGACGGCGTCGAGCCTGGCCAGCCCGTGGCCGCTGAAGGTCATCATCGACAACGTGGTGGGCAGTCATAAGCTGCCCCATGGTTTGGACGAGCTTGTCCGGCCGATGTTGGAGAACGGCAATAAACTGCGGGTGGCAGGATTGGCGGCTCTCGCCTTCGTGCTCATCGCGTTGCTGGGCGCGCTGGCCAGCTACATTGATAACTACTATACCGAGAGCGTCGGCCAGTGGGTGGCGAATGACCTGCGCCTGAAGACTTACCATCACTTGCAGCGGCTCTCGCTGGGCTACTACAACACCCACGAGACCGGCACGCTGCTCAGCACCATCACCACCGACATCGCGACCATCCAGGACTTTGCTTCCTCGTCGACCCTCAACATCCTGGTCGACATGCTCACCATCGTGTCGATGCTGGGCCTGATGTTCTGGCTCAATTGGGACTTCACACTCATTGCGGTCGCCGTGACACCGTTCATGCTGTTCTTCATCTCGCGCTTTAAGAAGGCGGTGAAGAAGGCGACGCACGAGGTGCGGAAGGAGCAGGCTGATATCGTCGCCGTGGTGCAGCAGGGACTGGAGTCGATGCAGGTGGTCAAGGCCTTCGGACGCCAGGACATGGAGCAGCAGGCGCTGGCGGATGTCAGCCATGCCACTGTCGCCGCCGCATTGAAGGCGCGCCGGGTGAAGTCGATGCTATCGCCCATCGTGACCATTACCGTTGCCTTTTGCACCGCGATCGTCTTGTGGCGCGGTGCGGCGCTCATCCTGGCGGAAGCGATGACCGTCGGCGCGTTGACGGTTTACTTGTCCTACCTCAGCAAGTTTTTTAAGCCTGTGAAGGACCTGGCAACCACTACTAACGCCATCGCGCAGGCCGCCGTAGGAGTGGAGCGTGTGCAGGCCATACTGGAAACGGATGCCATTATTCCCGAGCGCGCGGACGCCTTCGAGCCGCGATTTTTGAAGGGCGACATTGTTTTTGAGCACGTGGCTTTCGGATACCTTGAGGACGAACCAGTTCTAAAGGACGTGAATTTCACCATCGAGGCAGGTCAACTGGTGGGCGTGGTGGGGCCGACCGGCAGCGGCAAGTCGACGGTCGTGAGCCTGATCCCGCGCTTCTACGATGTGAAGAGTGGAGTGGTGAAGATCGACGGCCGCGATGTCCGTGACTACAAAATTCATCCGCTTCGCGACCAGATTGGCTACGTGTTGCAGGACACGGTGCTGTTTCGTGGGACCATCCTGGAGAACATCGCCTTTGGGCGTCCCAACGCCACGCGCGAAGAAATCGTGGATGCCGCCAAGCTGGCCAATGCGGACGAGTTCATCTCGCGCATGCCCAAGGGCTACGACACCATGGTTGGCGAGCGAGGTTCGACGCTCTCCGGCGGGCAGCGCCAGCGCATTGGGATTGCCCGCGTCATGGTGCGCAACAGTCCTATCCTGCTGCTTGACGAGCCTACCGCCGCGTTGGACAGCGAGTCGGAGAAGCTGGTGATCGAGGCGCTGGAGCGGCTGATGAAAGGCCGCACGGTGATCACGATTGCCCATCGCTTGAGCACGATTCGCGATGCCGACCAGATTATTGTCATTAGCGGGGGAGTGGTGGCGGAGAGCGGCAATCACGACCAACTGATGGCGCTGAACGGAATATACGCCGAACTACATCGCACGCAGTTTGACGTGACCGCGGCGAAGGCCTGATTGTTGGCAGTTTTTTCCAAGGCGGCCAGAACAAATGCCTGGGCTGGTATACCACGGGTGGAGCACGCCTTCAGGCGTGCATGACAGCAGGTTGAATGACAGCAGGCTTTAGCCACTGAGGTCCTTCCAGAATTTACCTCAGCGGCTAAAGCCGATATTCTTGACGACTGATTTTGTGCACGCCTGAAGGCGTGCTCCACCCAGACCGGTATACAGCATTTTGAAGGAGTTCCAGCTGGCCGATAGCTGACAGCTAAGGGAGATCCACATGTCGCGATACCTGGTTGTTCTGCCCGATGATTCCTCGAAGCCGATACTCGATGCCATCAACCATGCCAAGAAATCTCTGCGCATCAAGATGTTCCTGTTCTCCGACCCGCAGCTTCTCCATGCGGTGATCTCGGCGCACCGGCGGGGCGTGAAGGTGCGGATCATGCTGAACCCTGCGCGTCGCAGCGGCGAAAAAGAAAATGCCGACGTGCGCAAGACCCTGACCGACGCGGCCATCGAGGTGATCGACAGCAATCCGGCATTCGACGTGACCCATGAGAAGTCGATGGTGGTGGACGATGAAACGGCGTTCATCCAGTCACTGAACTGGGAGTCCAGGAACCTAACCGAGACGCGCGACTACGCGGTGGTGACTTCGCATGCCCATGAAGTCGGCGAGGTGATGGAATGTTTCGACGCCGATTGGGAGCGGAAGAGCTTTAACCCGGGCGACGATTCGCACCTGATCTGGTGTATTGGCAATGGACGGCAGCGGATCGGGCAGTTCATCGACGAGGCCAAGCATTCCCTGTGGGTGCAGAACGAGCGCTATCAGGACCCGGTGATCATCGAACGGCTGGTGCGAGCCAATGGGCGCGGCGTGAAGGTGCATGTGCTGGCCCGGCCTCCGCACAAATTGAAGAAGGAAAAGCTGGTGGAAGCGGTGGGCGGCATGCGCATCATGGATGACGTCGGGATCAAGGTGCACAAGCTCAAGGGACTGAAGCTGCATGCCAAGCTGCTGTTTGCCGACGGTGTGCGGGCCATTATCGGCTCCATCAATCTTGCCCCGGGAAGTTTCGACAGCCGGCGTGAGCTGGCCATCGAGGTCCGCGACCAGGAGGTCATGGATCGGCTGCATTCGATTGTGCATGAGGATTGGAAGAACTCGCGCCCGCTCGATCTGACCGATTCAGGGTTGCTGGCCGACCTGGAAGATACCGACAAAAATGCTGCCGAGGACCTGGCGCTGGAGAAGGGCGATTGAGCCTTTGGACGTGGGGCGCCGGTGCCGTCCCTACGGGACTCGGATTTCTTCTCTGCGCCCACCCCGCCCTGAAAAGCGGGGCTATCATCTTTCGCGCCTGCGGCGCTCGGGCGACGGCGATTCACCAACCAGATTAAAGTCCCACAGCCTTAAGTCCCACAGCCCCAAAAAAGCGCAGCAATCCAGGACGAGTCCCACAACGTGGTATGTCAGTTGGCACCGCGCTCTCGCCAAGGGCCGACGAGAAGGGTAGCGCATGCTGCGCGGTAGGTCACGTGGCACAATTCACTTGCACTCACGGGTCAGGAGGTCGAATACTTCCAGCGTGAGAGCGACGTCCATTGTCATTCGTTTTGCCATGTTCGCGTGGCTGGTGACGGGGTGCTGGTTCGTCTTTGGGCAGGCTAAGCCTATACTCGTTGGAGTTCTAGAAGACAATCCGGGACACTTTTCGGGTGAGCCTCACTATCGCGCAGTGAGGGCAGTGTTTTACAAGGAGGGCGAACAGTGGAAGGCCTTCCCCAGCAGCGATTGTACTGACCAGGACTGTTTGCAGAAATATCCTCAAGAAGTTATCTGGACGATTACCTTCGATGGACGCCAATTGGGCAACGTGACGGGTCGCACGCCGGAGGAATTCGATTTTTACTCCAGCGTGGGTCAGCAGGTCATTATCAGCAAAGATATCCCTCCTGCAGTTGGTCAGCCATCGCGAGAGTTTGGTGGCTTCCTCGGTCAACCTGTGTACCGCCCGTTGATTGCCGTCTCGCAACCAAACTATCGCGACCCCGATGGCTGGAAGCCTGCGAAGCTTTCCGCAGGTGCGACTCTCGCAGTTCGTCGCGAGTTTCGGAAGCGGTTTGCGAAGGTGACAAACTGCCCGAAAGGCCGGTCCGACAAAGTAGAACCTTGGCCGTACGAAGACAGCAATATCTCGGTGCAGAAAGCGTATGCGTCTCAACGGGGCTGGATGGTGGCCAGCGTTCTCCTAGCTCCCTATCGGTGCGATGGGCCGCCGGATGAGCTTTTCGCGATGCAGTGGTTCGTCATCACGCCGCAGCAGGAAGTCCGGTGGCTCGATTCCAATATGTGGTTGGTTGATGCAGGCGATTACGATCACGACGGCAAATCAGAGCTGGTGTTTGTCATCGACGATTACAACCGAGGCGGATACAGACTGTTTTACGATGACTTCCGGCAACGCGCGGTATTCGAGTTCAGCTATCACTGAGCTAAGGTCTGGTTTCAGGGCTGCGCTCCGATTACTCCGAGCCGATCGGGCTTATTTGGTTGCAGGCTCCTGGTACAGGGCGGCATCTACGGCCCAGACCTTCAGCTTGTCGTTTTTGTTCTCGGCGCCATGGGCCACGAGAATGCTGCCGGGAACGAATTCCGGTGAAACCTTGGCCGCCGGCACAAAGACCGCAATCTCCTGGTCGGTCAGGCGGAGCACGTAGACGGTACCCTCAGCCTGCTTGTCCACCTTCAGGATCGGCCCTCCAACCTCGGTATTGTTGCCGTCCGCGTAGTCAGCGCGAGAGCCCATGTTGAAGTCTTTGGGCCGCTCCCGCTTGTCGGGATCGCCCAGCAACAGTGGCGGCCCCATCTTCCACTGGCCGCCTTCCTTGACGAACCTCAGCACCTCCTCGGCACGCTGGGTGGGCGGCAGTTTTTCCTGCTTCTGAATTTCCTCTGGGACGGCAATGGTGACGATCAGGTTCACGTCCGCAGTTTGCCCGTCCTTCGCTACGTTCACCGACTCCACTTCGTAGTGGATGGGCGCCATCTGCTTTACCATCTCCATGTATTCCGCCTGGACGGCCGGGGTGGGGAGCTGGTCATGCACCTCCTTTGAAAGAAGAGGAGACGCCTGGCTGTAGCTTCCGGTCTTCACGGCAGCGAGATAGGAGTCGTAGATCTTGGTGAAGTCCTGCGCAGTCTGTGCTAGCAGGAGACTGCTGCAATCTAGCGCGAGGAGCAGCGAAGCGGTGAGCAAAAGTCGCCGGTGGGATTTGTCGTTCATCGCAACAGTGTACGCGAGGAGTATGTATCAGTGGCGATAATCAGTGCCTGTCCCGTAAGGCATGATGCCGAGAGTTGGCGGGTGGCCCAGGTCTCGCGTTTTTCGAGACCTGGGTGAGTACGACGTATCGCTGGCCCGGGTCTCGAACACCGCGAGACCCGGGGCACCCACGCGTACACTGACAACCCCGCCTGGTTACGAAAGTACAATAGCGCGTATTGGCCTTTCGTAACTTGACAGCTTCGTTGCATCCTCTACGCTGTTAGGTTGGGCTTAATGCGCCTGACGGTCCCGGGAGCTACTGACGCACCGGAGATCGAAAGAGTTCTTTGATAACTGAAGAGCGGATCTGTATCGCGCAAGTTATTGAAAAATCTATAGTTGCGGGACCTGCTAACTCTCATTGACTCAATACTTTGGCGACATGCGGCCAAAGTACTGAAAAGATGCAAGTTACATGAACCAGCAAGTCTATGTGAATCAATACTTTGGTGCCAATGTGCTCATTGCAAAGACTTTATTTTATGGGGGGGAGGGGGGTGGCAAAACCTCTCCTGATGGAAGGCTAAGAGGCGCGTCATCCAGTCGGAGGCCCCGCATCCTCGACTTGGGGCGCGGTTCCGGTTATGGTGAAACGGGGGATCGCAACGGAGTGACAGCGACGGCAACTCGGCAACCACCTCGGCTGGTTGTGCAGGCGTTCTGGCTGACCGCGTCGAAGTTCGTTGCCGCGGCGCTGAGTATCGCGCTGCCCGTGTTGCTGGTTCGCCTGATGCCGCAAACGGAATACGGCATCTTCAAGGAAGCGTTCCTGTTCGTCTCCACGACGACGAGCATCGCAACGTTCGGCGTCGGCATGAGTGCTTACTATTTCATGCCGCGACATCCGGAGCGCGGCGGCCAGATCGCCCTCAACATCCTGGTCTACAACTTTGTCGCGGGATGGATTCCTCTCATAGCGGTCGCGTTTTATCCGCAGGTGCTGCACTTCCTGTTCCGCACCGACGCGCTGACGCCCTTCGCTCTGCTGCTGGGATTTCTGGTGCTGCTTACGCTGACGTCGGGCCTGGTGCAGCAGATCCCAGTCGCGATGCAGGATGTGCGTTATTCCACCATCTTCATCGTCGGAACCCAGATCGCTCGGGTCATCCTGTTTGCCGGCGCAGCGCTGTGGTTTCGGTCGGTGAAGAGCATCCTGATTGCAGCGGTACTGAATCAGTTGCTGTCAGTCGCGGTCCTGGTCTGGTATCTGGACGTGAAGTTCCCGCGCTTCTGGATGCACTTCGACTGGCAGTTCTTCAAAGAGCAACTGGCTTACGCGTTGCCTTACGGCGCGGTCGGAATGATGTGGGTCATCCAGAAGGACCTGGACAACTACTTTGTCAGCCATTCGCTGGGACCGAAGGACTTCGCGATCTACGCAGTTGGTTGGGTCGATGTGCCGCTGCTGACGCTGGCGCTGGAATCGGTAGTGTCGGTGATGATCGTGCGCATCAGCAGCCTGCAAAAGGAAGATCGCAAGGCCGACATTCGCTACATCACTGCGTCAGCGACCAACCAGTTGGCGGCGATTCAGTTTCCGCTGTTCGCGATGCTGTTTGTCGCGGGACACGATCTCATCGTCCTGCTCTACACCAAGAACTACGAGCAGAGCGCGAATATTTTCCTGGTGAGTCTGGTGCTGCTGCTGCTGGGAGTGTTCCTGCTGGACCCCATTATTCGCGCCTACAAGGAGGTGCGGAATTTCCTGCTGGTGGTTCGCATCGGTGTGTTCATCTCATTGTTCTGCACGCTGGGACCGGCGATTCGCCATTTCGGAATGATTGGCGCGGCGGTCAGCACCGTCGGTTGGCAAGTGATTGAACGTATCCTGATCGCCGTGTGCGCCGTTCGCGTCGTGGAAGCAAGGGTTAGCGACATTCGCCTGTACGACGATCTGTTCAAAGTTACGGGCGTGACGATTGTCGCTGGATTGCTGGCGCACGTGGTGCGGAATCTTATTCCGGCGGCGCACTTGATTCCGCGCATCCTGGCTGTCGGCGTGTGCGTGTGCGCGGTTTACCTTCCCGCGATGTACGTGCTGCGACTTCCTGGTTGGGACATGTTGACCAAGGAGCGCATCACGGCGTTCGTAAAGAAGACCTTGGGACAACTGCGGAGCGCGAACGCGTAACTTGGATAGCTGTGCTGATTTCAGCGGCAACATGCCGACAGGGAACTGTGGCTTCGCGATGGGCGCGAAACGGCGAGACTAGGATTTCTCGGGCTCTGCCTCGGTCGCAAATGTCCCATCAGCCGGAATGTCGGTTTCTCCCATTAAGCTGCTGTCGGCATTCTGCTCGGGCACAGCTTCGGTGACGGGCTCTTCTTCGGATTGAAACGCTGACGTCGGATTCGGCGAGGCGGCTTCCGTCGTTGGCGCGCTGAACAGCTCGGCCTGCGGTTCGCCCAGCTTTTCAAACTCCTCCGTACTGGGTAGCTCGGAGACATCATTCAGTCCGAAACGCATCAGAAATTCCTTCGTCGTCTTGTAGAGGATCGGACGTCCGATCACTTGCTTGCGTCCGCCGGTGGTGATCAGCTTGCGATCGAGCAGAGTGGCGATGACGCCGGCGGAATCGACGCCGCGAATCTCACTGATCTCCGGCACTGTCACCGGCTGCTTGTAGGCAATCACCGAGAGCGTTTCCAGCGCCTGCAGCGACAGCCGCACCGGCGGCTTCAGGCTCTTGGCGAAGCTCACGACAACGTCGTGGTGCTCCGGCTTGGTCGCCATGCGATAGCCGCCCGCGATCTGGCGAATCTCCATGCCGCGATCGCTGGACGCGTAGTCGGCAGTGAGCTCGTCGATGACTGCGCTCAGCCGCGCCTTCACCGTCTTGAGTTGCTCTCGCTCTTCCGCCTGCTTCTGTTCTTTTTTCGTGCGAGCAGAGCTTGGCTGCTCCGTCTCGATTTCAGCCGGCGTCGAGGCTTGAGCGCTCCCATTAGCAGTCGGAGTTACCTCCGGCGACGTCTCAGCGACAGGTTCCACTGGAGATTCATCGACGAAGAGCTCGCCCTCGTCTTCGTCGTCTGGTTGCGGAACAGGCGGCCCATCGGAGACGGTCTCGTTCAACGCAAGCCGCGCTTCTTCCTCCACGCGCAACTCAGCCAGCACCGTCTCTTTCAGCAAGGAGGCAAGCTCGTTCAGCGTGACCGGCTCTTCGGTCGCGTAGATAATGGCTTCAACTTTGGCTTTCAGGCTCATCTTAGTAGCTATCAGCTTTCAGCTATCGGCCGTCAGCTAAACCTCAACCCCCGAATTGATAGGCATGAGACCGCACTCGCGCTGCAATGAAAGAGAGCTGAGAGCTGACGGCTGATAGCTGAAAGCTGCTTCATTTCCAATCATCTTTTACCGCCGGGTTCTCTGCCATCAAGACATCGAAGTTGGTGTGCTTCTTCAGCACAATCTCGCCGAACACGTTGTCCTGGCGCGCCAGTACCGCTTGCAAGCGTATCAGTTCCAGGATCGCGAGGAACGCGCACACCAGCGCGGAGCGCGACCGCAAGCTGCGCAACAACTGTTTCAGTCGCAGCGGCCGGTCTTCCAGTGCCAGCCGCCTGCGGACAAAATCGATCATCTGCGAAACCGTTACAGACTCTTCATCCACGTCGAACGACGGCCGCTTGCGAGCGCGATCCAGAATTTGCTGAAACGTTTTCACCAGATCGACCACGTCGGCGACCATCTCCGGCTCGGTGCCTTCCGCGTCGCGGAACTCCTTCAGCGCCGGATTCGACCAAACCGCTTCTTCAATCTGCTGCTTCTGCAACAACATCTGCGCAGCTGTCTTGAAACGCTCATGCTCCAACAGGCGATTGACCAGTTCCAACCGCGGATCGTCTTCTTCCGCCGGTCCCGCCGGATCGCGCGGCAGCAGCATCTTCGACTTGATATGGATCAGCAATGACGCGGTGTAAATAAACTCAGCCGCAACGTCCACATCGAACTGCTTTATGGTCTCGACATATTTCAGGTATTGCTCGGTGATCTTCGCAATCGGAATATCATAGATGTCGATGTCCTGTTTGCGAATCAGATCGAGCAGCAGGTCGAGCGGTCCTTCGTACACCTGGCCGACGAAAATCGAGAAGGCAGAATCGTCCGCGTCCCGGCGTTGCATCACGTGCGGGGCAGCACCGTTTTCGGAAGGCGCGGACTGTCGGTTTTCGGTCATAGAAGTCTGGAACAGCAGCCGCACCTGGCAAGTCTTAACCAGCGCCACAAGCGGCCGATTCGCACCAGCGCCGGAGGTGCGACATAAGTTAGCCCAGCGCTTCAGCGCTGGGTGCGAGTCTATCAGGAACCAGAGTGCCGTAGGCACGACAGCAGTTCTGCCGTCCCTGCGGGACTCAGATCCATTTAACCGTCTACCCAGCGCTGAAGCGCTGGGCTATCATCTTCCGTCTCGCGGAGCGAGACTCGTATCCCGCCAATCCAAGCAGCATCGCTTCAGTCGGCATTAACAGAGAAGCAGGCTTTCCTCTGTGCCTCTGTGTCTCTGTGGTGATTCATGCCTTGTTTCCTGCGATCTGCGCGGGAGGCTCATATTCATGCGACAAATTCGCAGCCTCGCGCGCTTCCACCATTGTCGCCTCTGCCACTTTACGCGCCTTCGCCGATCCTTCTTCCAAAATATCCCATACCAGCTTGGGATTCGCTTCGTACTTATGGCGCCGCTCCTGCATCGGTTGCAGCACCTGCCACAAGCTGTCTGCCGCCCATCCTTTGCACTCGATGCAACCGATTCCAGCTGTCCGGCAGCCTTCGTAAACTTTCGCCATCGTTTCGGAGCTGCTGAAGATTTTATGCAGATCGCCGACCGGACATTTATCCGGATCGCCGGGATCGCTGCGCCGGATGCGCGCGGGATCGGTCACCATCGTCTTCAGCTTCTGCCGCAGCGACGGCTCAGGCTCGCTCATCAGCAACGTGTTGCCATACGACTTCGACATCTTGCGGCCGTCCGTGCCCGGCAGCTTTGCCGCCGGCGTCAGCAAAGGCTGCGGCTCGGGGAACACTTCAAACTTGTCGTACTTAGGGTGAGGGTGCCGTCTACATGGGATGCCATTTCGTATTTCAGCTCCGGGATCATCGGTCGCTGTCCGCTTGAATTCGCCGAGAGGATAGAACTGATTAAATCGTCGCGCCACCTCGCGCGTCAGCTCAACGTGAGGCACCTGGTCTTCGCCTACAGGCACAAAGTTCGCCTGGTAGATCAAGATGTCCGCCGACTGCAGCAGCGGATATCCCAGAAAGCCGTACGTTCCCAGGTCTTTGTCCTTCAGGTTCTCGCGCTGCTCTTTATAACTGGGCACGCGCTCCAGCCAACCCAGCGGCGTGATCATGCTGAACAGCAGGTGCAGCTCGGCATGTTGCGGCACATGCGACTGAATGAACAGCGTGCTCCTGTCCGGATCAAGTCCTGCGGCCAGGTAGTCGAGGATGACCTCAAGCGAGTTCTGCTTCACGCTGCGCGTGTCGGCGTAATCCGTGGTCAGCGCGTGCCAGTCCGCGATGAAGAAGAAGCACTCGTAGTCGTCCTGCAAACCAACCCAGTTGCGCAGCGCGCCAACATAATTGCCCAAGTGCAGCTTGCCGGTTGGCCGCATGCCGCTCAGAATGCGACCCTTCGAAATGGTTTTGCTATCGGTCATCGGCCGCCCAGAAACAGCGTCAGGAGTACTTGAAAGAAGAACATGAAGGGCGTCATCAAGATACCAACCAGATTGAAACCAATCCGCGGCAAAACAAAGATAACGACCATGAGTCCGATGTAGCCGATGCGGTCATAAACGCGCAGCGCATTGTAAGACAGAAAGTGGCGGATTACATGACTGCCATCGAGTGGCGGCAGCGGGATCAAATTGAAGACCCCAAGGAGGACATTGATCTCGATGGCGCGGAGGAATAGGTCTACAAGTGGACTGGCCAAGTTTGCGTTAGCAACATTAGGAACAAGCCCGGCATTTGAGCTGCGTGCGATGATCGCCACGGCGACGACCGCAATGAACGCGGTCAAAAAGTTGCTGACCGGCCCGGCGACCGAAGTCAGGATGTCATCCTTCACCAGGTGCTTAAAGTTGCGCGTGTCCACCGGCGTCGGCTTGGCCCAGCCGAAGGGTGCCATACCGAACGCAATCATGAGCCCGGGCACAAGGATCGTGCCAACGGGATCGATGTGTACTAGCGGGTTCAGCGAAACTCGCCCCAGCATCTTGGCCGTGGGATCGCCCAGCCGGTTGGCCATCCAGGCGTGCGCCGACTCATGCACGCAAATAGCGAACAACAACACGATGATCTCGAAGAAAATATCTACCGGGTTAGCGTGGCCGCCGAACATGTTTGTTTTGCTTTCGATACTAACACGGCGAAAACCGGAGCACGTGTTGTCGGCAGCTAGCCGGTCAACCGGTTAACGAGCCGTCGGTCACAGTCCCGCTCCGGGAATCGTTCCCAGGGACGCAAATAAATCATTGCGGTCGTAGTAGCGTTTGCGCCACAATCCTGCTACACGCAAACCAGGGGCCCATCAGTGGTTCGGCCGCTCCCAAGCTGATGGCCCTCTACGGGAGGATTCCGAATGTGCCGCATTCGCTGCGCCTGCGCCTGCCTGTCTCTCGCCTTGCTTCTGGCTGCACGGCTGCCGTCGCAGGAGAGCTGTCCTGCGCTGACGGTGCCCAAGATCATTCCCGGTAGCAATATCTTCAGCGAGGAACAGGAAATGTTCCTCGGAGACGCCGTGGCTGCCAACATCGAGCAGTCGATTACAGCCATCCAGAATCCGGAGCTGACGGCCCATCTTCAAGCTATCGTCAACCGCCTGGCGCAGAATCTTCCCCCAAACCAAATCCAATTCCGTGTGAAGCTTATCGACGTTCCAACGGCGGAGGCCTTCAGTATTGCTGGTGGCCACATTTACATTTCTCGCAAGATTGTGGCCATGACCCGCAGTGAAGACGAGATGGCCGGAGTGCTGGCGCATGAGATGGGACACATCGTAGCCCACCACGCGGCTATTGAGACCAGCGAGGAGTTTCGCAAGGTCCTCCACGTAACTCAGGTCGGCGATCGCGAGGACGTTACCGCCAAGTGGAACCAGTTTCTGAGCAACTATCGTCGCCAGAGGATGCAACGGGGAGACTACGAGAAAGCGGTGGATATCCAGGAACGCGAGCAACTGCAGGCCGACACGATCGCTCTCTATCTGGTGACACGAGCGGGATATTCCCCGCAGGCTTTTGAAGCCTTCTTTGACCGACTGGCAGAGACCAAGGGAAATGCGGGTGGCTTTTGGTCCAATCTTTTCGGGACGACCAAGCCGGATTCAAAACGTCTGGGCCAGATCATCAAGAACACGCCAGCGATGCCCAAAGCTTGTGTTTCGGCGGTTACCGATACTGCCGCACAGTTCGAAGCCTGGAAGAAGTCCGTCGTCGAGGATTCGGCGGCGGCGCTGACACGTCAGGAGTCGATTCCTGGCCTTATCAGCAAGCGAGTACTCACCGAGCGACTGCGGCCCGAGACTCAAGTCATCCGCATCAGTCCTGACGGCAAGTACGTGCTGGCGCAGGATGACAGCAACGCCTTTGTCCTTACCCGGCAACCCCTGCAACCCATCTTCCGTTTCGACGCAGGGGATGCAGATGCCGGTCAGTTCACG
>Ga0181532_10002142_pt1 | contig 18542 bp, 8 predicted proteins | sample PEATcosm2014_Bin_33_FD_119768 | JGI IMG/M metagenome (GOLD analysis project Ga0181532, IMG submission 119768) | Peatland microbial communities from MTU Mesocosm Facility, Houghton, MI, USA - PEATcosm2014_Bin11_30_metaG | ecosystem: Environmental > Terrestrial > Soil > Wetlands > Peat | place...
ATACCTAAGGCGCTGATCTTCTCAAGCATCTCGTCGAGCGAGAGATCATCGTAAACGGGGTCAAATACGCCGATCGGTATTTTGCGCATCGGCGTCTCCGCCTCGGACGCGGTGCCGAGGGCCCCCGGCGTTTCCGTTGGCTTTGCGGACGCGCTGCGGACGACTGGCGCCGCCGCCAGCACGCCGCCCGTGGTGGCAAGAAAACTCCTTCGACTTACCGAGCCGGAACCCGTTCTGTCAGCCATGAAACCCTCCCAAAGGCGAAGTAGTAGCGGCCAGTTCATCTTGCCAAGCTCGCCGCGCCAGCTTGAACGCAAAGCCGTGGCGGCATGAAGCCACCGCTACACCATGAGGTGAGAAAAGTATACGCCATTTCCCAATACCAGAGAATGTCCGAAGCATCTTGGAGTGCGGCAGACTCCAGTATCTGTCATCCTGAGCGCAGCGAAGGATCCCCGCAGTTGAATCGAGGTTCAACGCTTTCCGAACAACTGCCGAGCTCCTTCGCTGCTCTCAGGATGACAGGCCCAGTGGACGTGGGGGCGGTCAGAAGGGCGCGCCCACAATGCGGAATTGTGTTACCTTTTATAGCTGCCCGGAGTTCCGACCGTGGCATGACGTCCTTTGGCCTGTACGACGCGGTGCAGCGCTTCCATCCCGAACATCACGTCCTGGGTTCGGCCCGACCCCGTTGATGCCCTTGGGAGGCGTATCTATGGCGCGCAACTTCAAGGATCTGACCGAACGCGAAATCCTTGCCCTCGCCATCGCTTTGGAGGAGGAAGACGGCCGTATCTATGGCGACTTCGTCGATGGGTTGCGGGAGACTTACCCTGGCACGGCGAAGATGTTTGAAGAAATGCAGCAGGAGGAATCAGGGCATCGTCGTGCCCTGATTGAAATATTCCGGCAGCGCTTTGGTGAGCATATTCCCCTGATCCGCCGCCAGGACGTAAAAGGGTTCGTGGATCGCCGCCCCGTCTGGCTGATTCGGCCGCTGGGCATTGATGTGGTAAGGAAGCAAGCGGAGATTATGGAACTGGAGACCCGGCGCTTTTATGAACGGGCCATGGAAAGAGTGACGGATGCTTCCGTGCGGAAGCTGCTGGGCGACCTTGCGGAGGTGGAGCGGAAGCATTCTGCCCTTGCCCAATCCCTCGAGATGCAGCATCTCACGCCGGAGACACGCGCACAGGAGGAAGCTGCGCAACGCCGCCTCTTTGTGCTCCAAATCGTCCAACCGGGCTTGGCGGGCTTGATGGATGGATCTGTTTCCACTCTTGCCCCGCTCTTCGCCGCCGCTTTCGCCACGCACCAGAGTTGGGACGCTTTTCTGGTGGGCCTTGCCGCTTCCGTGGGGGCGGGGATCTCCATGGGTTTCGCCGAGGCCCTCTCTGACGATGGGTCGCTGACCGGGCGCGGCCACCCCTGGGTGCGGGGTATTGTGTGCGGGATCATGACGACCGCCGGTGGGATTGGACACACGCTGCCCTTTCTCATTCCTAGTTTCAGAGTTGCCATGAGCGCCGCCGTTGCCGTCGTGGCGGTGGAGCTCGCGGCCATCAGCTTCGTCCGTCATCGTTACATGGACACCCCCTTTCTCAGCGCCGCGTTTCAGGTGGTCGTGGGCGGAGTGCTGGTGTTCCTCGCCGGAATCCTGATCGGGAGCTCGTAAATTCCCCGTGTGTCATTCCGTGCGAAGCGAGGAATCTCGCTCCGCTCTGAAACGGTGTAGGGGTAAGGCTTGCCCTACCCCGCCCTCGAGGGGACGGCAAGCCGTCCCCCTACAAGCTTGTCGAAGAGATTTGTTTTGGTTAAGGAGTTCGGATTATGTGGATTGTCAGGCTCGCTCTGCGCCGTCCTTATACTTTCGTCGTGATGTCGATTCTTATCGCTATTCTAGGTGTTGTCTCGATCCTCACCATGCCCACCGATATCTTTCCGAACATTGATATCCCGGTAGTGAGCGTGATCTGGAGCTATTCCGGTGTCTCCGCGGACGACATGGAGAAGCGCATCGTGACCATCTGCGAGCGCGCCATGACCACCACCGTCAACGACATCGAGCACATCGAGTCGCAGTCCTATTACGGCCTCTCCGTCATCAAGGTGTTTCTCCAGCCCAGAGCGAAACCGGAGATGGCCATCGCCCAGATTACCTCTCTCACTCAATCCATCCTTCGCGTCATGCCGCCCGGCATCTTCCCTCCCGGTGTGGTCAAGTACGATGCCTCGAGCGTCCCCATCCTGCAACTGGGCCTTAGCAGCAACACGCTGACGGAGCAGCAGCTTTTCGACTATGGAACGAATTTTATCCGTACCCAGCTTGCCACGGTGCAGGGCGCCTCGATCCCGCTCCCCTATGGCGGGAAATATCGGGAGATCATGGTCGACCTGGACCCCGATGCGCTTTATGCGAACCACCTCTCCGCTACGGATGTTTCTAATGCCGTTAATCTGCAAAGCCTGATCCTGCCGGCGGGCACCGCCAAAGTGGGCGATCGCGAATACCTTGTAATGCTCAACAGCAGTCCGACCGTCGTTACGGCTCTGAATGACTTGCCCATCAAGAGCGAAAATGGAGCGACGGTTTACATCAAGGACGTTGGCCACGTCCGCGACGGGTTCGCCGTACAGACCAACATAGTGCGCGAGGACGGCCGCCGCGGCGCCCTCCTCACGGTCATCAAGAACGGCAACGCTTCCACCCTCGACATCGTCAGCAAAGTCAGGGCAACTCTGCCCCGTATCCTTTCCGCCTTGCCTCCCGAATTGAAAGTCAAGCAGCTCATCGATCAATCCCTCTTTGTGCGAGCTGCGGTGAACGGCGTGGTGCGTGAAGCGGGCATTGCCGCTTTGCTCACGGGGTTGATGATCCTGCTTTTTATCGGAAGCTGGCGCAGTACCGTCGTCGTGTGCATTTCGATCCCGCTTTCGATTCTGACCTCGCTGGTGATTCTGGGTTTTCTAGGCAAGACCATCAACGTGATGACACTCGGCGGGATGGCCTTGGCGGTGGGCATTCTTGTGGACGACGCCACCGTGGAGATCGAGAACATCAATCGCAACCTGGCCATGAAGAAGCCGATCACGCGCGGCATCCTGGACGGCGCCCAGCAGATCGCCGTGCCCGCTCTTGTCTCGACCCTCTGCATCTGCATTGTGTTTGTTCCCGTGCTGTTTCTCAGTGGCGCGGCCAAATATCTTTTCACGCCCTTAGCCCTGGCGGTGGTTTTTGCGATGCTGGCCTCTTACCTGCTGTCGCGGACGCTGGTGCCCACCATGGTCAAGTACCTGCTGAGATCCGAGGTGTATATCTACCAGCGAGGAGAGGAGGAAATTGGCGTGGGGCCTATCTGGAGGGTGCATTACGCCTTCAATCGCCGATTCCTGCGGATGAGAGAGAGTTATAAGGCGGCGCTGGCCTGGTGCCTGGCTCATCGCCGCACCGTGGTGTTGATGTTTGCGGCTTTTGTCGTCGGCTCCTTCAGCTTGATTTTTTGGATCGGGGAAGACTTCTTCCCCTACACGGACTCCGGACAGATGCGCCTGCACGTGCGCGCTCCCGAAGGCACCCGCATTGAAGAAACCGAGCGTCTCTTCGCCCAGATTGAAGACCAGGTGCGGCAGGAGATTCCCGCCGAGGAGATGGATACGATTCTCGACAACATCGGGCTTCCCATCTCAGGAATCAATCTCGCCTTCAGCGACAGCGTGACTCTGGGGCCCGCTGACGGCGAAATACTCATTTCTCTCAAGCCCGACCACCGCACCCCCACGCCCGTATACACCCGCAGACTCAGGGAGAGCCTCCGGGCCAAGTTCCCCGATGCGCGTTTTTTTTTCCAGGCGGCCAACATTACCAATCAGATCCTCAACTTCGGTCTGCCCGCCCCCATCGACGTGCAAGTAGTAGGGCGCGATGCCCCGGCCAGCTACAAAATCGCGAAAGAGATCGAGCGGCGCGTTGCGCTGATTCCCGGCGCCGTGGATGTCCACGTCCACCAGGAAGTGAACTACCCCACCGTTCGGGTTGACGTGGACCGGACCAAGGCTGAGGAAGTGGGTCTGACCCAGCAAAACGTTGCCAACAGCGTGCTGATTTCCTTGAGTTCCAGCGGGCAGGTGGCGCCCAACCAGTGGTTGAACCCGGAAAACGGGGTCAATTACCAGTTGGTGGCGCAAACGCCGCAGAACCAAGTTGATTCCTTCGACGCTCTGCTCAGAACGCCGATTACGCTGGGCGCGGGCTCGGGCGGGGGAACGCAGTTGCTGAGTAACCTGGCTACGGTCAGCCGGGGGGTTTCCACAACCGTCGCCAGCCACTATAATGTGCAGCCCGTCATGGACGTCTATGCCAACGTCGAGCAGCGAGATCTGGGCGGAGTGGCGCACCAGGTGGAGCGCATCATGTCTGACGTCAGCCCGCAGTTGCCCAAGGGTTCCTGGATGGCCCTGCGAGGCCAGGTGCAAACCATGCGGTCGTCGTTTATCGGATTGGGATTCGGAATCCTCTTTGCCATCGTTCTGGTTTATCTTCTGATGGCAGTAAACTTCCAATCCTGGGTGGATCCGTTCATTATTTTGTGGGCGCTTCCGGGAGCGCTCGCCGGCATCGTCTGGATGTTGTTTGTCACCCAAACCTCGTTCAGTGTTCCTTCGCTGATGGGAACCATCATGTGCATCGGCGTGGCGACTTCCAACAGCATTCTTCTGGTGACTTTTGCCAACGACGAGCGGCTGGAGGGCAAGGACTCCAGTGGTGCCGCGCTCTCCGCCGGCTTCACCCGGATCCGGCCGGTAATCATGACCGCGCTCGCCATGATTGTCGGAATGCTCCCCATGGCTTTGGGGCTTGGCGAAGGCGGTGAACAGAATGCGCCGCTGGGGCGGGCAGTCGTCGGAGGTCTGCTGGTCGCCACCTTCACGACGCTTTTCTTTGTCCCCGTCATGTACAGTTATTTGCGCAAGACGCCGCCGCTCGACTTGGACGCCGAGATCGCGCGGGAAGAGCGAGAGGAAGGAATATCGCTGCATTAGCGAGAGGAGTTGAACGCAAAGCCCTCTCCCCAGGGGAGAGGGCGGCCCAATCCGTCGTGGGCGCGTCGTGCTACAGCTTGGAGGCAATCAGTGGCAATTGAAGAGACAGTGATAGAACCAAAACAGATGCCGGCAGGGCGCACAACTCCGCCGCACCCCGAAAAGCCGCGCAGCGGGCCAAGCAGGCGCTTGCTCATAACCGTCGTTATCGCCTTGCCGCTCGTCGTGTTGCTGCTGATTGGCTATCTCCCTCGACGGGAGCGGCTGCGGGCGCTTGTCTCGGCCTCGGAAAAGGAGGAGCACAGCCTGCAAGTAGTCAACACGGCCCGGATTCGGCACGGGACTTCCGCCAGTGAGCTTGTGCTGCCGGGGAATATCCAGGCGATTACGGACGCGCCGATTTACGCTCGCGCCGACGGCTACGTGCTGAAGCGGTATGTGGATATTGGTGACCGGGTGGCGGCGGGCAAGGTTCTGGCCGAGATTGAGGTCCCTGACCTTGACCAGCAGGTACACCAGGTACGCGCCAACGTGCTTCAGGCACGCGCGGCGCTGGCGCAGGCGGAGGCCAACCTCGTCCGGGCCAAATCCAGCGAGCACCTTGCCCAGGTCACCGTGGACCGGTGGAAAGTGCTGGTGGCGCGCGGAGTCCTGGCGAAGCAGGATGGTGACCAGAAGGAAGCGGATTACGAGGTGGCGGTGGCCAACCGCAAAGCCCAGGAAGCCAGTGTGAGCGCGGCCCAGGGCAGCATCAGCGCGGCCGAGGCTAACCTGGGACGTCTCCTCGACCTCCAGGGCTTCGAGAAGATCACCGCGCCCTTTGCGGGATTGATTACCGCGCGCAACTTCGACGTCGGAGCGCTCGTCGCCTCCGGAGGCGTCTCCGGCCACGAACTCTTCCACATGGCCCAGATCGGCGTGGTGCGCATTTTCGTAGATGTTCCCCAAAGTTATGCGCCCGTCATCCGCACGGGATTGGCAGCCGTGGTGACTGTGCAACAACTTCCCGCCCGGTCGTTCTCCGGAAAGGTAGCAAGAACCAGCCAGTCTCTCGATCCGAATACCCGGACTTTGCTCACCGAAGTGGACGTGCCCAATCAGGCCTCCCTGCTCCTGCCCGGCATGTACGCCCGGGTTTCGTTGCGCACCGTCAGTGCCGAACCCCCGCTGCTGGTGCCCGGGGACGCGCTGGTCACGCGCGCCAACGGCACTCGCGTCGCGGTGGTGGCGGAAGACGGTAGTGTCCACTTTCAGAAGGTCTCGGTCGGCCGAGACCATGGAACTGAAACCGAGGTGCTCTCGGGGCTGGAAGGGGGAGAACTGGTCATCATCAATCCTACCGACGACGTCCGCGAAGGAGCCCGAGTTAAACCCGCAGCAGGCCGGGAATAGTAAATTGTAAATTATGAATTATGAAGGATTGAACATTTTCTCCCGCGGGGAGAGGGTGTGGAGTTTGCACTTCTTTGACGCCATCGCTGGCGAAGGCCCTCCGGGCCTAAGATTCCGATAGGCTAAAGCCGTGAGGTAATCCATGAAAGTCCGATCGAGCTTCCTAATCTTGTGTTTTTTTCTCGCCAGCTTTGTTTGGGCGCAAAGCGGGCCGATTCCGCCGCCTGCCACGCCTTCCGGAGCGGAGGGACAGAGCGGCCTCACGCGCAGCTATCGCGCCGGGGCAACGCCGTCCACGAGATTCCAGAATTCGAATCGCTATAACGAGCTGATCAAAGACGGCAAGCTTTACCTGTCGTTACAGGATGCCATCGCGCTGGCGCTCGAAAACAATCTCGATATCGAGTTGGAGCGCTACGGCCCTCGCATGGCAGACACTGACCTGTGGCGGGCGCAGGCGGGTTCGTTGTTGCGCGGCGTCCCTCTTTCCGTGCAGGAGGGTCCGCAAGGCACGGGCGGTCCGGTTGAGACTCCGCCCGGCAGCGCGCCGCCTCTCACCCCCTCTTCGAGCACCATCCTCGATACCAGCGTGAATCAGGCCCAGACCGATCTTTCGATTTACGGCTCAACGCCCCTCTCGAACGGAACAGCCGTTCCGTCTTTCGATCCTGTTCTGATCGGTCTGGTTGGCCCTGCCTATAGCGATACGCCCCAGTCCAATGAGGCCCAAAGCGGTTACGGCTTCCTGGTCGAACACTCCATGGGCGAGAACCTGGGCTTCGAGGAAGGATTTTCCAGCGGCGCTTTTCTGAACCTCGGCTACACCAGCTTGCGTCAGAGCTACAACAACGGCGAGCTCAGCTATAATCCCTACACCGCCTCGAGCCTCGGATTGACCCTTACTCAGCCTTTGCTGCAAGGTTTTGGGCGCGGCCTCAACCGCCGCTTTATTCGCATTGCCAAGAACAACGAGAGGATTTCCGACCTGGTCTTCCGCCAACAACTCATCAGTACGATTTCCAACATCATTCGCCTTTACTGGGATCTGGTGAGCCTTAACCAGGACGTCCAGGTGAAGCGCGACTCGCTGACGCTGGCCGAAAAACTTCTCTCGGATAACAAAGTCCATGTGGAAGTGGGCACCCTGGCTCCGCTGGAGGTGCTGCGTGCCGAGGCGGAGACGGCCCAGGCCCGGCAGGCATTGAGCAATTCGGAAAGTCTGGTCCTCGAGCAGGAGCTCATCCTGAAGAATTCCTTGACGCGCACCGGGACGGCAGACCCGCAGATTGCCGCCGTGCGCATTGTGCCCACCGATCACATTGAAGTGCCGGAAAGCGAGCAACTGCCGACCCTGGAGGAGTTCGCGGCCACCGCCCTTCGCAACCGCCCTGACCTCGAGGCAGGGCAGGTGCAAATCGATAACACCCAGATGGCCCTCAAAGGTTCGCGCAACGCCCTGCTGCCTTCCTTAAACCTCGTCGCCAGCGTTCAGGGTAACGGCCTCGCCGGTCCGGTCAACACTTACACGATTCCGGGCGTGGCATTTACTCCTATTGTTGATCCCAATCTTGTGGGGGGATACGGCACCGCCCTCTCCCAGGTATTTAGAGGCAGGTTCCCGGATTACGGCTTAGCGCTGCAACTCGATGTGCCCCTGCGCAACCGTACCGCCAGGTCCGATCTGGCGCGAGATCAATTGCAACTTCGGCAATCCGAAGTGCGCCTGCGGGAACTTCAAAACCAGGTCCGCGTTCAGGTGGAAGCCGCCCTGATTGCCCTTCGGCAAGCGCGCAGCAGTTACCAGGCGGCGGTCCAGACACGCCTCCTTCAGGAAAAAGCGCTCGACGACATGCGGCAGCAATTCGAAGTCGGGGTCGCCAGAAGCTACGACGTGATCCTGAACCAGCGCGACCTTGCCCAGGCCCGATCGAACGAGGTGGTGACCCAAAGCGATTACATCAGGGCCCGTACGGCCCTGGACAGGGCCATCGGCATGACGCTCCAGAATAACAACGTTGTTCTCGATGACGCCTTCCGTGGCCAAGTCGGGCGCCCGCCCAGTCCACTACCTGCCGAACAGAAGTAGCTCGCCTCGTACGGGCACGCCATGGCGTGCCCTTACGATGGACACCCCGACATCTCCATCAAGAAAAAACTCTCCCCTGCCGATAAAACGCCTAGAGATGGGCACCGGCCGAAATGACGCCAAGTCCGGTGAGAACGGAAGGTAGGGAACAGGTGACCGTGAGGCCCATTGTGATTACGGATACCCGTGGCATGGGAAGAGGAATTAATGTCCCCCTTTGCGTTGGTCAGTCTCCGTCGCACCGTGTTAATCACGGTCACCTTTCTCCTCCTTTCGGTCGCCGGCCTTCATGATTACGCCGATCGCGCCCTTGCCGCCGCGGCGCCAACCCGTCGAATCCGCCACGCCCTTGCCGGCCTCCCACTGAGTTTCGAGCCCAACTTAGGTCAAGCCGATCCGCGTGTGAAGTTCCTCTCGCGAGGTCGAGGGTACACGCTCTTCCTGGCGAAGGATCAAGCGATACTGGCAATGCAGGAGTCAGGAGCCAGGAGTCAGGAGTCAGGAGTCAGGACCCACGAGCCGCAGGCCGCCCTTCCATCTGCCGATCTGCCCATCTGCCCATCTGCCGATCTGCCGACCTGCCCACCTGCCCATCTGCCCACTGGTCCGTTGGTGAGGGATCGAAATTCGAAATTCGAAACTCGAAATTCGGCCGCGCACCGTGCGCCCAACTCTAACCGGGAATCACCATTAGTCCTTCGCCTGCGGCTGCTTGGTGCGAACGCCAGCGCCAAGGTCACGGGCCGCGACGAATTGCCGGGCAAGAGCAACTATTTCATCGGCAAAGACCCTAAGAAATGGCATAGGCGCGTGCCTACTTATGGCAGAGTGCGGTTCGCGAGCATTTATCCTGGGGTGGACCTGGTTTACTATGGCGAGCAGAACGGCCAACTGGAGTACGACTTTGTAGTTGCCCCCGGGGCCGATCCCAGGGTCATCCAATTTGCTATCGCTGGCCCGGGACAAGAAGATAGTAGGCAGAAAGCAGTACGCAGTGGGCGGAAGGCATCAAGGAAGCAAACGCTGCACACTGTCCCAAATGGAAAACCCGAAATCGCTCCGCCCCTGCGCATAGCTGCAAATGGTGATTTGATTGTCGCTCGGGCTAGCGGCGATCTGCGCCTCCACAAGCCGGTGGCGTATCAATCGTCTCCTAATCCAAAATCCAAAATCCAAAATCGCAAATTGGTTGAAGCGCGCTATGTCCTCAAGCCCGGAGGCATAGTGAAATTCGAAATTGCACGCTACGATGGCAAGCTTCCCCTGATCATCGATCCCGTCCTCAGCTACTCCACCTACCTGGGTGGAAGCGACATGGATTATGCGAATGGAATCGCCGTCGATGCCTCCGGAAATGCTTACGTGACGGGGTACACGGCTTCCGTCGATTTCCCGGTCGTGGACGCGGCCCAGAGTTCCCCCGGTGGCGGCACCTGCAGCGAAGATGGCGCATCTACCCCCTGCTTTGACGCTTTCGTCTCGAAGCTGAACCCAACAGGAACGGCGCTGGTTTATTCCACTTACCTGGGAGGCAGCGACGAAGATTATGGAGCGGGTATTGCCGTTGATTCGAGTGGCGACGCCTATGTGGCCGGATACACATATTCCACCGACTTTCCTGTGCAGAGCGCCCTCCAGCCCAACAACGCGGGAGGGGTCGACGCTTTTGTTACCAAACTCAGCGCTGGCGGAGATTCGCTGATCTACTCGACCTACTGGGGTGGAAGTCTTGATGATGTCGGGACGGGCATCGCCGTCGACTCGAACGGGGACGCCTATCTTTCTGGTTATACCGAATCGACGAACTTCCCCGTTACCTCCGGCGCGTTTCAAACTGCCTATGGTAATGGTGCTCACAATGGGTTTGTGGTTAAGTTTAATTCGGGAGGAGCGCAAGTTGACTACTCAACCTATCTTGGGGGCAGCGGAGACGATTATGCGTACGCCGCAGCATTGGATTCGGCGGGCGATGCCTACGTCACCGGAGCTACAAACTCGACCAATTTCCCCACCCTGAATGCCTTTCAGCCGAATTACGCCGGCGGCCAGTGTGCCGTAGCGCCCAACACCTTCCCGTGTTTCGACGTCTTTGTCTCCGAGCTTAACCCGGCTGGATCAGCGCTCGTCTTTTCTACCTACTTGGGAGGAACCGGCAGCGATTACGGCTACGCCCTCGCCCTCGACAGCTCCGCCAATGTCTATGTCACAGGCTACACAACCTCCGCGAACTTTCCCAGAACTCCGGGAGCTTTCCAGCTCGCCTTTGGCGGCGCTTACGACGTGTTCGTCACCAAGCTGAATAACTCCGGCTCGACGCTCGGCTATTCGACTTACCTGGGCGGCTGCGGGACCCAGGTCGCGTATGGCATTGCGGTAGATTCAAATGGGTCCGCCTACGTGACGGGATACAATTACGGAGGCAACTTCCCAACCGCCAACCCTGTGCAGGCTCAAAACGCCGCCTTCTATGACGCCTTTGTCAGCGTCCTCGATCCCACGGGAAGCTTCCTTGCATTTTCAACCTACCTGGGCGGCACACAGGATGATTTTGGACGTGGAATCGCTCTGGATCCTTCCGCGAACATATACGTCGCAGGCGCAACCTTCTCGCCCGATTTCCCCACGACCTCGGGCAGCTTTGAACCCTCCTACATGGGCGGGCCCTACGATGCTTTTGTGACCAAGTTTAGCGCCCCGGCAAGGCCTGTCGTCGCCATCTCTCCGTCGTCGTACAATTTCGGCAGCCAAGCCGTCGGGATGGCGAGTTCCCCGGAGGCGATCGATCTAACCAACACCGGCGGCGCGGCCCTCGCGATCTCCAGCATCACGGTTAGCGGGGATTTTTCCCAAACCAACAATTGCGGCACAGGCCTTACGTCCGGCGCCTCCTGCACGATTAGCGTCACCTTCACGCCGTCCGAAACCGGCGCGCGCAGCGGCGCCATCACCGTTTCTGATAATGCCAGCCCTGCCACCCAGACCATTAGCCTCACCGGAACCGGCACGTGCGGACAGGCCAATCTCACGCCCAGTTCATTGACTTTCTCAGGACAGCTGGTCGGCACCAGCAGCAGCCCTCAAAGCCTCACTCTCTCCAACCCGGGCAGCGCGGCACTCACGATTTCCAGCATCACGGTCGTCGGCGACTTCTCCCAAATCAACACTTGCGGTTCGAGCCTCCGCGCCAACTCGTCGTGCACGATCAGTGTTACCTTCACCCCCACCGCCACCGGCTCGCGCACCGGCTCGATCACCGTCACCGACAATGCCAGCCCGGCCACCCAGACGGTCAGCCTCTCCGGTACCGGCACGGCGCCTGCGGCCAGTCTGTCTCCCACGTCCTTGGTGTTTTCTTCACAAGCTTTGGGTACCAGCAGCAGCCCTCAAAGCGTTACTCTGAGCAATCCGGGCAGCGCCACCCTCACGATTTCCAGCATCACGGTCGTCGGCGACTTCTCCCAAACCAACACTTGCGGCACGAGCCTCGCCGCCAGTTCGTCCTGCACGATCAGCGTCACTTTCACTCCCACCGCCACCGGCTCGCGTACCGGCTCGATCACCGTCACGGACAATGCCAGCCCGGCCACTCAGACGGTCAGCCTCTCCGGCACCGGCACGGCGCCCGTTGCCAGCCTTTCTCCCACCTCCTTGACGTTTTCGTCGCAAGCCTTGAACACCACCAGCAGCCCTCAAAGCCTCACTCTCTCCAACACCGGCACTGCGGCCCTCAAAATCACCAGCATCGCGATCAGTGGCGACTTCTCCCAAACCAACACCTGCAGCTCCAGTGTGGCGGCCGGCGCCTCCTGCAGCATCAGCGTGAGCTTCAAACCCGCCGACAGTGGGCAGAACACGGGGACCGTAACCGTCACCGACAACGCCAGCCCTACCACCCAGACTGCCAGCCTCACCGGAACGGGCGCCGGGCCTGGGGCCACGCTCTCCCCCGCTTCCCTCACGTTCGCCACACAAGCCGTAGGTACGAGCAGCAGCGCTCAGACCGTCACCCTCAAGAACACGGGCACCGCGGCACTCACCATTAAAGGCATCACCATCAGCGGTGACTTCTCCCAAACTCACACCTGCGGCACTGTTCTGGCGGTCGGCAACTCCTGCAGCATCAGCGTGACCTTCAAACCCACGGCCGGCGGGACAAGGACGGGCGTTCTGAGTGTTTCCGATAACGCTGTCCCCGCCACTCAGACAGTCAGTCTCACCGGAACCGGAGGTGCCCCTGCGGCCAGCCTTTCTCCTACCTCCCTGACGTTTGCTTCACAGGCGGTGGGCACCAGCAGCAGTCCTCAGAGTGTTACCCTCACCAACACGGGCAGCGCCAACCTCACTGTCTCCGGCATCAGCACCAGCGGCGATTTTGCCCAAACCAATAACTGTGGCTCCAGCGTGGCGGCGGGCGCCTCCTGCACCATCAGCGTGACGTTCAAACCCACCGTAGCTGGGGCCAGAACCGGCACTATGACTGTTACCGATAACGCCAGCCCCGCCACTCAGACCGTCAGCCTCACCGGGACGGGCACGGGCGGCCCTGCGGCCAGCCTCTCGCCCACCTCCTTGACTTTCGCTTCCCAAGCGCTGGGCGTCAGCAGCAGCGCCCAAGCCGTCACGCTGGAGAATACCGGAACCTCGACGCTTACCATCTCCAGCATCGCAGTGAGCGGTCCCTTCTCCCAAACCAACACGTGCGGCTCCAGTGTGGCAGCCGGCGCCTCCTGTAGCATCGAGGTGACCTTCAAGCCCACCGTCGCCGGGACCACAACCGGGACTTTGACCGTCACCGACAATGCCAGCCCCGCCACTCAGACCGTCAGCCTCACCGGAATGGGCGCCGGTCCCGCGGTCAGCCTTTCTCCCTCTTCCTTAACCTTTCCTGCACAAAAAGTATTGACGAGTAGCAGCCCCCAAACCGTGTCGCTGAAGAATACGGGTAACGCACTGCTCAGCATCAGCAGCATCAAGACCAGCGGCGTCTTCTCCCAGACCAACACCTGCGGCGCCAGTGTGGCAGCCGGCGCCTCGTGTAGCATCGCGGTAACCTTCAAGCCCATCGCCACCGGGGCCGCATCCGGGACTGTGACCGTCACCGACAACGCCACTCCCGCCACCCAGACGGTTAGCCTGACGGGTACCGGCGCCTCTTCTACCACGGTAACGTTTTCGCCCACTTCATTGACTTTCTCCGCCCAGACTGTCGGCACTGTAAGTAACGCTCAGAGCATAACCCTCACCAACACAGGGGGTGCGGCCCTCAGCATCGCCGGCATTACCGCCAGCGAGGAAGCCTCCCAAACCAACGACTGCGGCTCGAGCGTCGCGGTCAACGCAAGTTGCACTCTCAGGGTGACCTTCAATCCGGCCGCCGGTGGAACCAGAACCGCAGCCATCGTCGTCACCGACACTGCCGACGGCAGCCCCCAGACCATCGCACTTTCCGGCACGGGTGAAGATTTCACCATCGCGGCGCCGTCCGGCTCCTCCGCCTCCGCCACCGTTTCGCCCGGTGGAGCAGCGACTTACTCGCTGAGCGCCATGACATTGGGCGGGTTCAATCAGAATGTGGCTTTCGCTTGCACCGGGGCGCCCTCGGGAGCAAGCTGCACCGTTTCACCCGCCTCAACCAACTTCAGAAGCACTGCGAACCTGACGGTTTCTGTTGTTACGGCAGCGCCTTCCTGCCTGCCTCCGCACAATCCCATTCCACCACCCCCGCCGCCGCGGCCGTGGCTCTTTTGGACCATATGCCTTCTGGCATCGGGAAGCCTCGCGCAGGCGGTCCGCAGCCGGGGTAGAAGGGGGGAACGCGGGCAGATGGCAACAACTGCCTTCGCCGCACTTCTGCTGGTGATGCTGGCACTGGCAGCCTGCGGTGGCGGCGCTGCCGCTCCGCAACCCGCCAACTCCGGCACTCCCGCGGGAACCTACTCACTCACCGTAACAGGGACGTGTACGTCCTGCTCAACCGCCCTCAGCCACTCCGTGACCCTGACGCTAACCGTGCAGTAATCCGAACTATAGCGCGGGCGTCTCCACAGCCCCTTCGGGGCTGAGAAATCATGAGGCAATGACCAACCCACATTTAGGGCACAATCCCCGCGCCCGCCACTTGATCTATCATTTACTTTTCCCGGTGACTGTGATAATAATGCCCGCTTTGGTGCCAAAACATGCATCTGCATATTGTTGACTACGCGATCATCATCATCTATTTCGTCTTCGTCCTGGGCATCGGCTTCGCCCTGCGCGGCCGCATGAAGACGAGCGAAGATTTCTTCCTTTCGGGGCGCTCGATTCCCGGTTGGATTACCGGCCTGGCCTTCATGTCCGCGAACCTGGGCGCTCTCGAGGTCATGGGCCACGCCGCCAACGCCGCCAAGTACGGCATGTTCGTGAACCACTTCTACTGGCTTGCCGCCATGCCTGCCATGTGTTTCGTGGGTGTCTTCATGATGCCGTTTTATTACGGCAGCAAGGCGCGCAGCGTCCCTGAATACCTGCGCAAGCGCTACGATGAAAAGACTCGCACGCTCAATGCCCTCTCTTTCGCCGTTATGACGCTGCTGGTTTCCGGCGTCGACCTTTATGCCATGGCCATTCTCTTCCAGCGCCTGCTGCACTGGCCCTTTGGCGCCAGCGTGGTAGCCTCGGCCGCCGTGGTGGCGGTTTACATCTACCTGGGCGGGTTGACTTCCTCGATCTACAACGAGGTGCTGCAATTCTTCCTCATCGTTTTCGGCTTCCTTCCCTTGGCCATCCTGGGACTCAAAGCCGTGGGGGGATTCGCAGGGCTCAAGGAGAAATTGCCCAGTCCCGCCTACGCGCACACCTGGGCGAACATCTGGCACGCCTCCCAGAATCCCATGGGGATTAACTGGTTTGGCACGATCTTCGGCTTGGGTTTTGTGCTTTCCTTCGGCTACTGGTGTACGGACTTCCTGGTGGTCCAGCGCGGCCTGGCGGCCAGGGACATGCCTTCCGCGCAGCGCACGCCTCTTATCGCGGCCGTCCCAAAGATGTTCTTCCCGCTGATGGTAGTTCTTCCCGGCCTGGTCGCCATCGCGCTTGATCCCCAGCTCACCAAATATCTCAACGGGCGCTACGACAATGCGCTGCCCGCCATGCTGGGCAAATTCTATCCCTCGGGCCTCTTGGGGATCGGGCTAACGGCGCTGATGGCCAGTTTCATGTCCGGCATGGCGGGAAACGTTACCGCCTTCAACACCGTCTGGACGTTTGATATCTACCAGACGCACGTGAACCCGGGCCAGCCGGATCGTCATTACCTGACGATGGGCCGCCTGGCAACCGTCTTCGCCGTGGCGGTGGGCATCGGCACTGCCTTCATCGTCCTCAGGTTCAACAACCTGATGGACTACCTGCAACTGCTCTTCGCCTTCTTTAACGCTCCGCTGTTCGGAACCTTCCTGCTGGGAATGTTCTGGAAACGCACCAGCGCCCACTCCGGTTTCTGGGGGCTGCTCTCCGGGATACTCGCCGCCGCCACTCACTATTCTCTTTACCACTATCACGTGATTATGTACCCCAGCGATATGGCGGCGAATTTCTATCAGGCCATCTGGGCGTTCTCCGTCTGCGTGGTGGTGACCGTTGTCGTGACGATGTTTACGGAACCCCGGAAGGAAGAAGAGTTGGTAGGGCTAGTCTACTCGCTCACTCCCAAGCCGAGGAATCAGGACCTGCCCTGGTATGAGAGGCCCGGCATTCTTGCCGTCGGCATTCTCGCGCTTTGCACTGTGTTGAATATTATTTTCTGGTAAAAACTATGGGCTTAGACATTCGCTTGCCGATTGGAATCATCTTCACTATTTACGGCGCCATCCTCATTGTCTATGGCCTGGTGGCGGATCCCGCCATTTTTGCAAGCTCTGATGGCGTGAATATCGACATCTGGTGGGGCGCGGCGATGCTGGTTTTCGGACTGATCATGGGCCTTCTGGCATTCCGCGCTTCGCCCCGTTTCAAGTAGCGCAGGCGTCATCGGCAGACAGGTTTAGAACCACCGAGACACTGAGGCACAGAGACCGAAAAGAAAGGGTCTTTCTCCGTGTCTCTGTGTCTCAGTGGTTAGCGCATTTGGTTTTTTCACACCGGTCGTCATCTCCGATTGCACCGATGAGTTGGCATGAAAACACACATCGACGCTGGAATCCGCTGATTCGAGAATGGGTCCTGGTTTCGCCGCAAAGAACCCAACGCCCCTGGCAAGGCCAAATAGAACGCTCCTCCCGTGTGGTCCCCCCAGCTTACGATCCTGAGTGCTACCTGTGCCCGGGTAACGCACGCGCGGGCGGCGTCCGGAATCCCAACTACACATCGACCTTCGTTTTTGATAATGACTTTCCCGCCCTCGAGCCCGGCACGCCCGAAGCCAGCCTCGACGAAGGCGGGCTGCTTATTGCCCAGTCAGAAAGAGGCATTTGCCGTGTCGTCTGCTTCTCACCTGACCATAGCCTGACGATTTCACGAATGGCTTTAAGCGATCTCCAGGCAGTCGTCGCGACATGGGCATCCCAATATGAAGAATTGTGCGGGTTGCCGTTCATCAGCTCGGTGCAGATTTTTGAGAACCGTGGGGCCATGATGGGCGCCAGCAATCCGCACCCCCATTGCCAGATCTGGGCAACCGAACGGCTGCCGAACGAGGTCTTGAAAGAACAGCTCGCACAAACGGAGCACCTGAATACCCATGGTTCGTGCCTGGTATGCGACTACCTGAAAATCGAGACGGCCGATCAGGAACGGCTGGTCTGTGAGAACGGGTCGTTTGTGGCGCTGGTCCCTTTTTGGGCGGTTTGGCCCTTTGAAATCTTCGTGGCGCCGAAAACACATCTCGGCGCTCTTGACGAATTCGGCGGCCAGGAGCAACAAGATCTTGCTGACATCTTAAAACGCGTGACCACCCGCTGCGACAACTTGTTCGCGACGCCGTTCCCCTACACGATGGGATTTCATCAGCGCCCGGCCGGCCCGCTTCCCCATCCCGAATGGCACTTCCATGCTCACTTCTACCCGCCGCTGCTTCGCTCGGCCACGATTCGGAAGTTCATGGTGGGTTTCGAGCTCTTGGGCATGCCGCAACGCGACATCACACCTGAAGCTGCCGCCGCCCGTCTTCGTGAGGCGTCCGAAGAACACTTTCCAGGACGCGGTTGAGCAAGACAGCGACCTGCGATTAAGGTCTGCGGACGTCGTAGGGGCGAGGCGGTGCCTCGCCCGTCCCGGCAAAACGTGGGGTGGATCCCTAATTACCGTGGCACCGCGGGCGCGAGGGCGAGGCGCCGCCTCGCCCCTACGTCGTCGCCTCGGGATCCGTTGACAGCCAACGGGTTCTGAGCCCCGTCAGGGGCGGCATCGCTGGCGAAGGGGTCCGTGTCACGCCTTTGCGGCTGAAGGATCTCGCCTTTGACGGGGCTCAGGAACTCGCTGGGACGCGCATTTTCCCCGCGGCTTGGAACGTGTGAAGAAATTCGGAATGTGTCATCCTGAGCGGAGCGAAGGATCCCCGCAGTTGTTTGTAAGTCGCTGAACCATAAAGAACTGCCGGGATCCTTCGCTGCGCTCAGGATGACAGGTGGACGTTTTTTTCCACAGCTTCTTGCGCCATCGGCTAAATAACTCCGCCCTCCTCGCGGGCTTGCACGCGACCAGGAGCTTTCATGCGCCCGTCAGTTGACGGGGACGGGTGAGGGGGCTCTTCACCTGCCTCGCTACTAGGTCTGACGGTGCTATTAGCTCCATAGATACTTGACAAAACAACTAAGCCCTGCTAGCATATAGTATGTCCACGCTCGACCGGGGAAGTCCACCCCCCGGCAAATCCCATTTCTGTTTCTGAGAGGTCCTATGTCTATTCGCACATCGCCTCAGCTTACTCCCCAACTGCTCGACGCCGCCCGCTCGAACGCCCGGTGCTCTACAGGACCGCGCAGCGCGGCCGGAAAACACAACTCCCGAATGAACGCCCTCGAACACGGCGAGCGCGCCGACCCCG
>Ga0181532_10002143_pt1 | contig 18540 bp, 12 predicted proteins | sample PEATcosm2014_Bin_33_FD_119768 | JGI IMG/M metagenome (GOLD analysis project Ga0181532, IMG submission 119768) | Peatland microbial communities from MTU Mesocosm Facility, Houghton, MI, USA - PEATcosm2014_Bin11_30_metaG | ecosystem: Environmental > Terrestrial > Soil > Wetlands > Peat | place...
AACCTGCTTGTGCGGTTTTAGGCGAGCCGAGACCGCGCCTTCGAGTTGTTGCGCGGCCACGCGGGCCTGATAGAGTGTGCGCGACTCAATGAGATCCCGGACCGCTTCCGCCTGTGTCAAGTCGATGCGCCCGTTAAGAAATGCCCGCAGTGTGAACTCGCCAGGCTCGGCCACACGCGCTCCGAGCCGAAGGCAGCACTCCACCAGATAGCGGAGGATTATCGGAGCGCCATGGCAGGAAATTTCGACGACGTCTTCCGCGGTGTAGGAATGAGGGTGCCGGAAGTAACTGGCCACCACCTGGTCCAGGACTTTGCCACCTTGCGGGTCGCAGAATTCGCCCAGCATGATCCGCCGGATTTCAAGCGGCAGCTTGGGGAAACGGATGAGGCGGGTGGCGATATCGACCGACTGGCTCCCCGACAAGCGCACCACGCCAAGGCCGCCGCGGCCGGGCGGTGTGGCAACAGCCACGATGGTGTCGTCGTGCGTCATGAGATTGGGTGAACAATTTGCGATTTGTGATTTGTGATAGGTGATTGGGCTTTTCAATCACCAATCACAAATCGCCAATCACCAATGGTTCGCCGGATCACCCGATCAACGGTTGGGCATAATTACGATATGGCGTTCGGGCCCCACGCCTTCACTGACCGTGCGGATGTTCGGCTGGTCTCTTAGCGCCAGATGAATGATCCGTCTCTCGCGCGGGGACATGGGGCTCAAGGGGAAGGGATCGCCGCTCTCCTGGACCCGCTCGGCGGCGACCTGTGCCGTGAGTTTCAATTCTTCAACGCGCAGCCGTCGCCAGTCTTGGCAGTCGAAGGCGAACTTGCGCAGGGATTCCTCCCGCAAACGCACGGATTTCAGAACAACGTGCTCCAAGGCCTCGAGAAGGGCCCCGGTCCGTTCTAAGAGACGGTCGGCATCTGCGCCCTTAAAGTCAATCACATACTCGGGTGAGTCTTCCCCGGCTGTGTCCGGAGGCAGGCGGTGGACGGCAAAGGAAAGCGCAAACCCGCCCTGCTGTAGGATCTTCTTCAGCAGCGCGTTAATCGGCTCGACATAGCTCTCCAGGGATTGAACCGGAGTCTGTTCGCCGTTCTGCGAGTCCATTGAAGACCAGCCTTTCACTTCTTTCGTGCCGGCGCGGCCGGGGCTAACTGAGGCATGGGCATGAACTTGTTGATCAGGAGTTGCTGCGCAATTCCTACGATATTGGCAGTGAGAAAGTAGAGGACCAGGCCGCTGGCAAAATTATAAAACATGATGCCGAAGACAACCGGCATGAACATCATCATTCGCTGCTGAGAAGGATCCGCGGTGGCAACGGGAGTCATCTTCTGCATCAGGAACATAGTGATGACCATCACCGTGGGGAGGATCGGAAGCGGGAATCCAAAGGGATGGAATTTGTCCGGCGCCGAAAGGTCTTTGATCCACCAGATCCACGGAGCATGACGCAGTTCGATCGGCAGCTCAAGCACCCGGTAAAAGCCATAAAGAAAGGGGAGTTGGAGCGCCATCGGCAAACACCCGCCCAAGGGGTTAACGCCATGCTCCTTGTAGAGACCCATCATCTCCTCGTTCATCCGCGACTTTTTCGGGTCGTTGAACTTTACATTCTTGTATTTATCCTGAATGCTCTTAACCAATGGGGCAATGCGCTGCATTTCCTGTGCCGAACGGATGCTCTTCAATTTCAGCGGGAACATGGCGAAGTTGATGAGTAGGGTCAGAGTCACGATCGCCCAGCCGTAGTTGTGCACCCAATGGTCATAGATGTAGCGCAACCCGAGGAATAGAGGTTTGGCGACGAAGGCAAACCATCCGAAGTCGACTAGGGAGTCCAACGGAGGATTCTGGGCGCGCAGCACATCGAGGTTCTTGGGCCCTACGAACAACCGAAATGCCAAGGGCTTTTCCCTTTCCTCTCCTAACTGCGCAAAGATGGGGCTGGGCTTGTCGGAATCTTTTCCGCTCCAGTCCGTGGGAGTCCAGGTCTGCCGGCCGAGCTTGAATGCCTCATCCGGGGAATCGGGCAGGAAAATTCCGGCAAAGTAGCGATCCTCAAGGCCCGCGAGCTGAAGCGGTGCGGGTACGGGCCTGTCGGCGCTCAGTTTGCGTTGTGCCACCGTGGTCAGATCGCCGAGGGAACCGTAAACACCCATCGAATAGGTATTGATGATCGCCGGCGCCAGGGAGTGATCGCCGAACCCACCCGGCCAAGTCACGTCGACAGGGAGGTAATGGCCTCCTTCAGCGACACTCACCTCGGCATGAATGTCATAACCCGTCTCGAAACTGAAAACCTTGCGCGCTTGAACCCTGCCGTCGCTGTAGCTGAACTCGAGCTTGACGGGCGGCTTCAGTGTGGTCCCGCCGGGGGTGGCCACATACAGTGCGGAGTTCAGCTTGCTCGACAGTTCGCCATCGGCGATTTTGACGCTCATCGGAAAGCCGAGCTTCCCGCACGCCTCGTCGTCGACGAGATCCAGGGGAAGTTCCTTGGCGTCGCGATATCTCTTCAGGATCCAATTCTCCGCCACGGCCCCCCGCGTGGAGAAGGTCACCTTGTAAAGGTCGCTTTCAACGACGATGTCCTCCGCCTTGCTTCCTTCCACAACCGGCAGCGTGGGGGGAACGGCAGGGCCTGGAGTGGCAGTGGTCGCCGACGGCTTCTCAGGAGTCGGCTGAGTTGCCACGGCCGGATTGGGCTTGGCAGAGGGCTTGGGCGGCGGTTCTTTGACAAAGAACATTCGCCAGAGCATGAGCATTACAAAGGAGAGTGCGAATGCCGCCAGCACCCGCTTTTCTTGGTCCACCGATGTCCTCTCGACTTACGGGCGGTTCGCGAACTGCCCCTACCGATTACGCACCGTAGCCCCACAAAGTTCAGGGCACCGGGTCAATGCCGTGTCCACCAAACGGCCGGCACCGCAGGAGCCGCCCAAGCGCTAAACGCACTCCGCGCCAGGCCCCCCACTTTTCGACCGCTTCATACGCGTAGGTTGAGCAGGACGGGTAGAAACGGCAAGCCGACGGATAGGCCGGAGAAAGGCAAGCCCGGTAGAACCTGATCAAAGCTAGCGTAACGAACTTCACTGAGCACTCAACTCCTCGGACATTCCGGGAGGAGGCTGGCTGGGGAAAAGCCGCAATAACTCTCCTTCCAAACTCCGAAACGGGACCGTCGCCAACGATTCGCGTGGATTAACCACTATGTCCCAACCGCCCGGCAGTTGTGCGCGGTGACGGCGGAACACCTCTCGCAAACGGCGCCTTAGTCGATTGCGCAGCACGGCATTCCCCAGCCGCGCCGGCGTGGTGACCCCCAAGCGAGATTGGGGGAGGCCGTTGGGCCGCACAAAGATCGTGCACAGTGCGGCGCTGCGGCGACGCCCTTCGTCATAGACCCGCCGAAACTCGCTTCGACGCAGCAACCGTGAACTCTTGGGAAAAGTCTGAGACGCCAACCGCGCTTCTTATGGAGTCAGGCTGTGACGACCCTTTTGACGCCGACGCTTCAACACGTTGCGGCCTCCCGGAGTCCTCATGCGCACGCGGAATCCATGTGTCTTGGCTCGACGCCTACGATTAGGTTGAAAGGTCCTTTTCAAACCGCCACGCTCCCTAATAGATTTCTGCCCCTAGGGCCAAACTACAAACATAACCCGAGCCGTTCCAACAAGTCAAGCGGACGTCACTGAGAGACCGCATAGACACGCACGTAGTCCACCAAGGTCTGGGACGGAAACGGCGTGCTGTGGGTGGGATTGCCCGGCCAACTTCCGCCCACCGCCAGGTTCAAGATCAAGTACTGAGCGTTGCCTGAGTCAAAGGGCCAAGCGGCTCCGGGAAACGACGCCAGACTCGCCGGAGTGTAACTCCCGTAGACGTTGCCAGGGTCGTCGATGTAAAACTGGATGGAGCCTGGCCTCCAGATCATTCCGTAGGTATGCCAGCCGGCGGCTGTCTGCCCGCCCGGAAAATGGTACTGGCTCCCCAGGTTTTCCCCGGTGAACCCCGTGCCGTGAATTGAGCCGGCGTTCCAGTCGGGGTTGCCGGCCGCATCCACGCGCTCCTGAATATCGATCTCTCCGCAAGCAGGCCATTGGTCGGTCACGATGCTGTTGCCCAGCATCCAGAACGCTGGCCAGAACCCTTGCGCCTCGGGCACCATAATGCGCGCCTCGATGCGCCCGTAGAGAATGCTGAACAGCCCTTGCGACTTCATTCGCCCGGAGGTGTAGACGCCTGAGGAGGGCTGCTGCACCACGATGTGCAGGAAGCCGTCCGAGCCCACGTAGACGTTCGGCTTGGTGGGATCGCAGGGGCTGGCTGCGGAACCCCACGCGCAGTAGTCTTCCAGTTCTTGATTGCCCCAGCCGCTCGCTCCCGTGTCGTAAGTCCACACGGCGGGGTTCGGCTGGGCATTGGCGCCCGCGGCGTTCGTGAATTCGTCGGACCAGACCAGCGCGCCCGGCTCGACCGTCGCCGAAGGGGTCCAGGTTGCCACGCTGCTCGAGGCGGCGCCCGGGGCGGTAGCGATGGCATTGATAGTCAGGTTGGTAGAGATGAGCATCGGCGCCTGATAGGTGGCTGAGGACGCCGTCGGCGCCGACCCGTCGATGGTGTAATGCACCTCCGCTCCCCCGCCGGCCGATATGGCCAGAATCACCGCCCCGTTCCGCGCCGCAGTGGTTGAGAACACCGGAGCCGCCAAAGCCGCGTTTGAGGGCGACGGATTGCCGCTCCCGCTGCACGCGGTGGCAGAAAGTGCCATGCTCAGTGCAATCAGAATAATAACTGATTTATTTTCAATAACATGCCGACTTGTATAGGGTAAGTTACGTGTTTTCAGTAACATGCGTGGGTAGCCCCTCTGCGTTTTGTGCTGTTCCTTTGTTTTCATAGACATTCTCGCTTTGTTCCGTCGAATTCGGATCAGGTAGTTGAGAGTTTAGGGTTGAGAGTCGAAGAGTGACAGGCCGCTGGCGTCCATTCGCCTGATCTCTTGACCTGGCTTCATAACTCCTCGACTTCCTGGCTTCTCAACTTCTCGACTGTTTGTTTTCATAGACATTCTCGCTTTGTTCCGTCGAATTCGAGTATCCGGACATGGTTGTTAATTCATGGGGTGCGGTCCTCTGTAGCCGTCCACTCATTACGTCTCTGGCCTCGCCTTCCGGCCCGGTAGCTTCGCTTCGTTTGCGCAAATTGTGCTGTTCTTGCTCCTTTCAAGCCCTGGTTTGTGCTAAATTGCGCGCAAAACGCGCATAATTTGCAGCATTTAAAAAAGTGATGTGCTTTGTTTTCAAGTACTTCTTAGCTTCGTTCCCACTATTTTGCATTTTTCTTCTTCCCTGCATTACCCAGACGCCGGGATCGTTCTGCTTCCCCTTGCGCCACGGCACAGCCCGGTGCTCGCCTACGACAATGTGTCCACGACATGACCATCATGATAGGCTATCATAAGTCAATGAGCTTGTCAAGCGGAAAATGCAAGAAAAGTGAGGGGGCTGCCCCGAGGGGCGCAGCGCCGAGCCGCCAGGCGCCTGGAGTTCAGCGCGATGGTGGGGGTGATTTGCCGGACATGGGCGTGCGTGAAGCGCCCACGAGCTGGCTTCCCGCTTTCGCGAGAATGACTGGGATTTGCTATCCCAGATCACCCCCCCAACACCGCGCGTTGCTTATTGCACACTCTTATGCTCCGGGGGTGGAGTGCGGCGCAACACGTTTTAAGAGGCGTTAGCGTGTTTTAGAATGTATTTGCCTCCGGACCCGCTCGAGACCTCTTTCACCGTCACGAAGGGGGAACAGGATGTCTGAAGTTCACGCGGCATCCATGAACTCTCTCGCCAGCGTATCGGGCTTCACTTCAACGACATGATCTTGGCCCGCTGGACATTGTCCAAAAAGGTCGAAGTGTAGACGGCCGTGTCGAGCGATGCCTTCAGGTTCTCACCGAGGGTTGATATGAGGGTGCCCAGCAGCCAGAAAAGCGCCAGGGCCGAGAAGCCAACGACGATTGCTGCTGCCGCATTGGCTGTTTGGCCCCTATAAGAAGCGGCGGTTTGCGCGCTCAACACTAAGACAACGACTCCGGCGATCGCGCCAAAGACTCTCGCTCCGGCGCCCAGGTGACAAGCCGACTCGGCAACACGGTAAGCATTCTTATAGCGCTCTATGAGTTGGACGACCTCTGAGGTTCCGCTCGGTTCTGCGGAGTAACCAACACGCGTTCCCAAACCCATCTGTACCTCCTTGACGCGCAGCACCACTCAATCCTCCTCCGGTCCGGCCCGAGCGGCGGCAAGAGCGATCCAGCGTGTGGGCCGGCCGCAGCCAATCCCGCGAAAGCGGAAAAACACGCTGTCAGCCTCCACGCGCCGGGTGCTGCCGAGACATGGTTTCCCGCCTCCGCGGGAATGACTGCGTTCGCCGGATTAGCGAGTGGTCGCTGGGACCACCCTCCTTTCCCGCATGATCCAAATTCCTAACAGCGTGACTGCCGCGCGCGCGGCGCTTGCTTTGGCGGGTGCAAGTTGTGATGGGTCCGCACAAAGTCACTGCACCCGCCTTTGCTTATTGCACGCTGTTATGCTTCGGGTGTATATTGCGGCGCAACACGTTTTAAGAGGTATTAGCGTGTTTTAGTATGTATTTGCCTCTGAACCTGCATGAAACCTCTTTCGCAGTCGCGAAGGGGGGTGCAAGATGTCTGAAGCCCACGACCGGCTCGATTCCTGGAAGGCCATTGCGGAGTACCTCGACCGCGATCCTACAACCGTAATGCGCTGGGTCAAGGAGAGAGGTCTGCCAGTACACGTACTGCCGGGAGAGGGGCACCGTCGACGGGCAGTGTATGCCTTCAAGACGGAGATTGACGGATGGCTGCGGAACTCGGCTTCGGGCGATCACGGCTCCCAGTCCGGACAGAATGACCGGCATACTCAACCGGTGCGCTCTGAGCCGACTCCTGAAGAAGAGCCCGGCGAAACAGAAGTGCCTGGAGGCAACGGCTTTACTCCCGCAGTATCTAACGGGGTTCTGCGAAGCGATTCGAGACCATCGACAAACGGCACGCCGCCAGCAAACCACGAGCCGGCAGAAGGCGAGAGGATCGGGTCCGAGGAGATTGTGACCTCCCGAGCGGGGTTCCCCGCTTCGCGTGGAATGACAGAACTTAAGAAAGGCGAGCCATCATCCCCGACCGGCGCTCGGCGCGAATTCTGGATTATTCTCTCTCTGGCTGTCCTGCTGATTGCCGTGGGAGCGCTCAATTGGCTGAAGAGCCCTTTGCCGGAACCAAGGGTTTTGAGGTATGAGCAACTGACCAACGACGGCCTTTCGAAGGGCGAAATGGTGACAGACGGCGTACGGATCTACTTCACCGAATACCGTCCAGATGGTCAGGTCGTCGCGGAAGTTCCGGCGTCCGGTGGCGATCCTGTGGTAGTGACCCATGTGGACAAAGACTTGCACATCCAGGACATCAGCCTCAACCGGACGGAATTGCTGGTGACCCAAGAGCTGCCGAGCAGGCTCGGCCCTGTCTGGATTCTGCCCTTAACCGGGGGTCCGATGCGGCGGTTGGGTTCCATCCAGGCGTACTCCGCGGCTTGGTCTCCGGATGGGGAGGCGCTAGGATACGCTGCGGACGGCGGTGTCTACCTTTGTGACACTGACGGCTCAAACCCCCGACGGATCGCGCCGATGTCCGGCATTGTAAGCAAGATTCACTGGTCCCCGGATGGCCGGCAGTTGTGCTTAACCCGGATAGATTCCAACGAACAGAGCCTTTGGGAGGTAACCGGCGATGGCAAAGACCTCCACCCGCTGTTTAGCGGTGAGCGCAATGTTCGTAACGTCGGCTACGGTTTCTGGACGCCCGACCTCAGGTACCTGGTATTCACGACATGCGATTCGGCCGGCTGTGCGCCGTATGCGCTGCGGCAACCCGCGGGGCTAGTTAATCGCAGGCAGCAATTGACGCGGCTGACGTCCGAGGGCCTGTACTTTGGGGGCCTGACAGCCAGCCAAGATAGCTCACGGTTTTATTGTATCGGGGGAACAATCGGTCACTTTCAGATTGAGAGCTTCGACCTCCGTTCCAAGCAGTTCATTCCGTATTTACGCGATGTCCACGGCGTTTATCTGGACTTCACAAAGGACGGGGAGTGGATTGCGTACGTTGGTGAGCGTGGGATCTGTAAATCTCGTAATGACGGCAGCGACAAGGTCGATCTTACATTGCCGACCACAGACGTTGAATTTCCGCGTTGGTCGCCCGACGGGAAATGGATCTCCTTTATGGGCCGGGACCCGGGCCAACCCTGGAAAGTGCGCGTCATTTCGGCGGAGGGAGGAACTTACGGCCCGCTCACTTCTACTGGTGATGCGGAAGGAGCGCCAACCTGGTCGCCTGACGGCTCGCGCCTTGCCTTCGGTGGACTGGTCGATCGTGCTGCGGGAGCGTCGGGACTATCGGTCATCCACATTTACGACCTAAAGCAACGCCGCCTCTCGAGTTTGCCAGGGTCTGAAGGTCATTGGACCGCGCGCTGGTCCCCGGACGGGCGCTATGTTGCTGCGCTGACCTCAGAATCGTGCAGCTTGATGCTTTTCGACTTCCGCTCCGGTAAATGGAGCAAGGTTCTCACAGTCGGCCGAATTTGGGACATCGAGTGGACCCGGAGGGGAAGGTTCATCTATATGACCGCAGCATTACCTGGCGGAGATCCATGCCTGTTTCGATTCGAGGTAGAGGGCCGCCGGCTGGACTTGCTGACCAGCTTCAAAGACGCGATTTCCACGGATCGATCCGTGGGCGTCGCCCCTGATGACTCCCCACTGGTTTACCGTCGGGTCAGTGGCATCGAGATTTACGCCTTGCAATGCCAGTTTCCTTAACATGATGCTGAAAACAGTCCGAACCTGCTACGACCTTTCTTGCACGCTTACGGGCGGCAAACAAAATGTCTGAGAAGCGCGACGACCGGCTCGATTCCTGGAAGGCCATTGCGGAGTACCTCGATCGCGATCCTACAACCGTAATGCGCTGGGCCAAGGAAAGAGGTCTGCCCGTACACGTGCTGCCGGGCGAAGGGCACCGTCGACGGGCGGTGTACGCCTACAAAGGGGAGATTGACGCCTGGTTGAAAAAACCGGCCCCCCCGGGGTTGCACGCGGATGATAGGAAGGATCAGAGCGAGATTCCTCGCTCCGCTCGGAATGACAACCGGCCCGCTGATGAATCGTTGCCGGAGTTGCCAGGCGACGCAGAGCCTGCCATCGGCGCGACTTCCAGAGCGAGATTCCTCGCTCCGCTCGGAATGACAACCGTTACAAATGGTTCGCCAGCAGACGGTTCAGTTGCAAACGGATCGCTTACAAACAGCTCAGTCATAAATGGTCCGCTGTCGTCCCGCCTGGGCGGACGGTGGGGCCTCTGGGCTGTCTTCCTAGGCGGTGCGTTTCTGGTTGCTGTTGGGGCTGGTGCCTGGCTGGCGATGCCAGCACCCGAGCCGAAGGTCTTGGGGTGTGAGCAACTGACCAACGACGGTTCTGAAAAGCAGTTCGGCCTCGCCACCGATGGCGCCCGGGTATATTTCATCGAAAGCAGTCGCGATGGATATGTCGTGTCCGGGATTCCAACTACCGGGGGCAACGCCGTGGTAATCGCCAGGGCAAACGAAGATTCGGACATCCAGGACATTAGCCCGGACAGGACGGAATTGCTGTTGATCCAGGATGCGCGAATTAGGGCCGGGCCGGTTTGGATTCTGACTTTGCAGTCGGGTTCGGCACGTCGCCTTGGCGCTATCCGGGCAGTGTCCGCCGCCTGGTCGCCGAACGGGGCGGTGCTGGCTTACACGACGGACGACGGCCTCTACATTTGCGACGCAGAGGGCTCAAATTCGCGAAGGATAGTGGCCATGTCCGGCAGGCTGGATAGCGTCCACTGGTCACCGGACGGCCGGCGCTTGTGCGTGGCGCGGGTCCCTCCCAAGGGGGCGGCAACACTCTGGGAAGTAGGGAGTGATGGCGCGGGTCTACGCCGTCTCGCCGAGAACATAACCGACGCACAACACTCCTGTTTCTGGACGCCGGACGGCAACTATCTGATCCTCCTGCGAACCCACGCACGAATTGGAACGCCCTGGGCGCTGCGTGTATCTGGCGGGCTTTGGAGGCACAACGATCAGGCGACCAGCCTGGGTCCTGCCGGTCTAGCGCTTATCCCCGCAACTATGAGCCCAGACGGTTCGCGGCTTTACTGCTTTGGTGGGACACGGTCGCGTTTCGAGATCGAGCGTCTTGACGCAGTGTCCAATCAGCTTGTGCCTTTTCTCCCCGACATTCAGGGGACCAACCTGGACTTCACACAAGATGGACAATGGGTCACTTACGAAGACGACCATAGCTTGCTCTGGAAGAGTCGCCCAGATGGCGGTGGAAAGGTTCAGCTCACCCTGCCTTCTATGGACGTCGAATTGCCCCGCTGGTCGCCCGATGGGAAACGGATCGCCTTCATGGGCAAAGAGCCTGGCCAGCCATGGAAAGTGCGCGTGCTCTCGGCTGAAGGAGGGCCCTACGAACCGGTATCCTCGACCGACGCAGCGGAAGGAGCGCCAACCTGGTCACCCGATGGTTCGCGCCTGGCCTTTGGAGGGCTGGTCGATCCCAGCTCTAGGACCCCCGGACCGCTGGTCATCCACATCTTTGACTTGAAGGAACGCCGGCTTTCGGTTGTGCCTGGTTCCGAAGGCCTGTGGACGGCGCGCTGGTCGCCTGATGGCCGCTACATCGCCGCATTGACGGAAGACTCTCGCAGCCTAATGCTCTTCGACTTCCGGGCGGGAAGATGGACGAAAGTTCTTACTCTGGGCCATATTTTGGATCTTCGCTGGTCCCGGCAGGGAAGGTCCATCTATCTGACAGATCTGCCCTCAGAAGGAGAGCTTGCTTTGGTTCGAGTGAAACTCCCGGGTCAACAAGCGGAGCGATTGATCAGCCTTGAAGGGACGGAAAGTGCCGGTTGGCTCGGACTCACGCCGGATGACTCCCCGCTGGTCCTTCGTCGCGTCACTGGCGGGGAAATTTACGCCTTGCAATGCCAGTTTCCGAAGTGATGCGGCGCGGCGGCGGGATTCAAATTCAAGATTCCAGCTTCAAGAGAACGCTACCGGCGCAGGTAATCGTCTTTCCCGGTCAGCCAATCGATTCGGATGGGGCTGAAGACGTCGAGCGCCTGAGAATCCTCCAGCGCCGTCACGCGGTGCGGAACGTTGGACGGGATAAGGAGAACGTCGCCGGCGCGCAGCACGATCTCTTTGCCCTCGATTTCAAACTTCATGGCTCCTGTCACACCGGTGCTGATCTGCTCGCTCTCGTGCTGGTGAAGCGGCACCACGCCGTCCTTGGCGAGGAAGATCTGCGCCATGGTGATCTTCTCGCCCGAGATGACCTTGCGGGCCAGCTTCTCATTGAGCACTTCCTTCTTCACAGTTTCCCAGGAAAAAAGTTCCATGCTTCTCCCTTCGTAGAACCTCGATGAATTCTCTTATTCTACCGCAGGATTCGGGATTCAGGGCAGTTTGAACCACCGAGCGGTAGCGCAGACCGCCGCTTTTGCGGTCTGCGGGTTTTCGCCTGCGCACAGAAGAACCGCAGACCGCAAAAGCGGCGGTCTGCGCTACCCCCTCAGTGCCTCAGTGGTTTAGAGCCCGTCATTTTTCGCTGGCAATTCTCCGCGTCTTGATGTATCAAGTTCTTGCGCTGCTCGATGAGCGGGGAGCTTGGCGGGCAGTGCGGCCAGCAACGAGATTTTGGCACGGCCGGTCCTCCCAGCCCGACCCTGCCTGCGGCGTCACACCGGGATATCGAATTCGACAGGAGGATTCCATGCGCAAGACATCTGTTGCCCTGGTTATTTTGGGCCTGCTGGTTTTTGCCGGCCTGCTTCAAGCCCAACAAGTCTGTCCTGGTCTGCCCTATGTGGCGAACACGCCGGAAGATGAGCTTATGCAGGCGGTCAATGGCGCGGAAAAGCCGGAAGATCAGGTCGCGGCCCTGGATAAGTATGCCCAGGCGCACGCGGATGCCAAATTCATGCCATGCGTCGATGAATATTACACGATGGCATACCTGAAGCTGAACAACTATGACAAAGTTGTAGAATACGGGGAGAAGGGTCTGGCCGCGAAATACAAAGACGTGATGCTGGTGATCAACACGTTGAAGGGCTACGTGGCCTCCGGCAAGGTGGCCGATTCCGCCTTCGACATCATCAGTACTGCTCCCGCGCTGATCACCGAGGAAGGCAAGCCTGTCCGGCCCCCCAACGTCAGCGACGCGGACTGGCAGAAGGCCCTCGAGGACAGTGCGGCGCAGGCCAAGGACGAGCTTGCCTACGTGGTCTACGCGGATCTCCAGCTCATGCCGCGGGTGCCCGATCCCGCCAAGCGCATCGAGCGATTGGACGCGTTCGCGAAAGCCTTCCCCGACGACGCCGCCAAGAATGCGGGGCAGATCAATTTCGAATACTTCAAGGCCTACCAGATGTCGAATAAGCCGGACAAGGCCATCGAGTGGGGTGAAAAGACCGTCGCGGCAGATCCTAACAACCTGGATGCCTACAATTTCCTCGCTTACGCCTACTCCATCGGCCGCACCAACCCCGATAAGGCAGTCGAGTATGCGAAGAAATCCATTGCACTGGCGCAGCAATTGAAGAAGCCGGATTCCCTGACCGACGTTCAGTTCAAGCAAGCGCAGGATAACGAACTTGGCATGGCCCACCTTTCGCTGGGATATGTTGAATTCACTCGCGCGGCCACGTCGAAGTCAAAGAAGCTGGGGCCGGCGATCGAGGACCTCAAGGCGGCGGCAGGTTTGCTGGACGCGAATCCCGAATTGCAGGCACAGGCCTTGTATTACCTGGGATACGCCTATGAATCCGGTTACCCGGCCAACCACCGCGGCGCCATCGAGGTGCTGACCAAGGCTTCGAGCCTGCAAAGTTCGTGGAAATCGCAGGCGGACGAACTCCTGGGGAAGGTAAAGAAAGCCTCCAAGGAAGCGAGTGAGTGAGGCCGCAGGACAAACGCCGTGGCTTGTCATCCTGAGGAGTCCCGATCTGATCAGGACGATTAAGGATCCCAGCAGTTGCATGTTGGTCCAAGGGTGAGGCGAACTGCCGAGATCCTTCGCTGCGCTCAGGATGACAGTCGGGAGGGCTCTTTCCCCAATGCCGGCCTAAAGGTCGGCGCTACGTTTCCCTTTTCTCCAAATCAGGTAAGCAGGAATCCCCAGAGCTACAATGCCGGCGCCGATGCCTGACTCGAACGGGCGTGCGAGAATGGTGTTCAAGATAAAGACCGCAGCGGCCAGCACGAAAATCGCAGGAACAAGGGGATAGCCGGAGACGCGGTAGGGGCGCGGCAGGTTTGGCCGGGTGTGGCGCAGGATGATAACCCCCAAGGCGGCCAGGGCGTAGAAGATCCAACCGGCGAAGATTACGAAGGTGAAAAGCTGCTCGTAAGTTCCCAGCAGCACAAGGAGGATGGCCCAGGTGGCCTGGAAGAGCAAAGAGAGATGGGGAGTGTGAAATCTCGGGTGAACGTTGCCGCACCAGCGGAAAAAGAGGCCGTCGCGCGCCATGGCATAATAAACCCGGGCACCTGCCAGGATCATTCCATTCACGCAGCCCAACATCGCCACGATGATGGCCAGCGACACCCAATGGGCGCCGCTTCGCCCGAAAAGGCGCGTTCCGGCCTCCGCGGCGACGCGCGGCGAATGGGCCACGGTCACGAGCGGCAACACGTGGTAGTAAACAAGGTTCACAAGAATGTAAATCACCACGACGGCGCCTGTGCCCAGGACAAGGGCCAAGGGGATGTTGCGTTCGGGGTTCTTGACTTCGTCGGCGGCAAACGTGCCGTTGTTCCAGCCGTCGTAAGCCCAGAGGGCTGCGACCATGGCAACTCCGAAGGAAGAGAGAAACCCCCAACCGGCCGGCGTGGGCAGTTTCACCGCGCCGCCCACGGGACCGTGCACCAGCGCAAAGCCCAGCGCCACCAGGGCCACCATCGCACCCACCTTGGCCCCTGTCAGGACGGACTGGACCCAACCCGCCTCGCGCACACCGCGATAGTTAATCGCGGTCAGAACCACGATGGCGAGGCTTCCCGCCAGCTTCTGCTGTACGGGATTGATGGGAAAGAAGTCGGCAAGATATTGCCCGAATCCCACGGCGACGGTTGATATGCCGCCCGACTGCACCGCCAGGAAAAACGTCCAGCCGCAGAGGAAACTCACCAGATGCCCGTAAGCCTCGCGAAGGTAGACGTACTGGCCACCGGCTTGGGGAAACATTGAGGCCAGTTCCGCGAACGATAGCGCCCCGAACAGGCTGAGGATTCCGGAGATGATCCAAACGCCCAGGGCCGCGCGTTCGCTGCCCACTTCGCGCGTGATCTCCGCCGGAACGATAAAGATGGCGGACCCAATCATGATCCCCATGACAATCGCCGTGGTTTCCCATAACCCCAGGGCACGAAGCAATTGAGGCTGCTCCGCGGCGGCGGCGGGCGGCGCTGTTCCAGGTTTGACGAGGTTCATAGAGCCATCCCCACGTGGGTGGGGATGCCTAATATGGTGCCTGATTTTGCGCTTGCGAGACAAGAGAGGAATTGCAAAGCGGGTGTAGGGGCGGTTCGCGAACCGCCCCGACCGGCACGCGAACATGTATAATCGAGAGTTGAATACAAGCGCTGATGAGGAGCTACTGTGCCTAAAGATTTAAGCCCGCAGGACGTTCTGAACGCCTTGAAGGCGGTTGAGGATCCGCACCTGCACAAGGATGTCGTATCGCTCGGGTACATCAAGGACATCGAAGTGGGGGATCGACGAGTAAGCATATTAATGCAGACTGCCAGCCCCGCCAGGAGCCAACTGCTGGCCGGCATGAAGGAAATCGTTCACGGGCTGGGCGTGACGGACGTGGAAGTGCGGGTGATCGATCCGCCCCCGTCCGTCCAGCCGGGAAATTCGAACCTGATTCCGATGGTTAAAAGCACGGTGGCGGTGGCGAGCGGCAAAGGCGGCGTGGGCAAGTCAACGGTAGCGGCCAACCTGGCCGTGGCGCTGGAGCGCACAGGGGCCCGAGTGGGCCTGATGGACACGGACGTTTACGGGCCGAGTGTCCCAACCTTGATGGGCGGCGGAGAGCAACCGCACGTTGTGGAAGGCAAGATCGAACCCCCTATCGCCTATGGCGTCAAGCTGATCTCGATGGCGTATTTCCTGCCCAAGGATGAAGCCGTGATCTGGCGTGGCCCCATGCTCCATAAGACCATCCACCAATTCCTGGGTGACGTGCGCTGGGGTGAGCTGGATTATCTCCTTATGGATATGCCGCCGGGTACGGGAGACATTCAGTTGAGCTTGTCGCAGACCATCCCGTTGACGGGAGCAGTGATTGTTTCCACGCCGCAGGATCTGGCGCTGACGGTGGCGTCGAAAGCCATCGCCATGTTCCAGAAGCTCAACGTTCCAATTCTGGGTATTGTCGAGAACATGAGCTACTTTGTCTGCCCGCACTGCGGCCAACGAGAGGATATCTTTGGCCACGGCGGCGCTCGCGAAGCGGCCCACAAGCTTGGCTTGCCTTTTCTTGGCGAGATCCCTCTCGACCCTGTCATTCGAGTGCAAAGCGACAAGGGCAAACCTACCGCATTGGACGGAGAGACAGCGAACGGAAAAGCCTTCCAGCAGGTGGCAGCAGCCCTCGCGGAACAGGTGAGCTTGGCCCATCAGCAGGCGATTAGTATCGAGTAAGGAGTCGTCAGTTGTCAGTCGTCAGTTGTCAGTGGTCCGTCGGAGTTGCGAGTGCACGATAGCTTAGTGCAACTGACAACGGACACATTATCCTATGGCCCACGTCCCAACCAAAATTAAGCTCGACGCCGGAAACGACACGCTTTCTATTCTCTGGGCGGACGGTCATGCCAGCGTCTACTCGTACCGCAGCCTCCGCGACCGTTGTCCATGCGCAACTTGCACCGAGGGAGGCGAGGCCCATGACCAGCCGGCGGCCCTTCTGCCCATGCTCGGCGTCAAGCCGTTGAAACCCGAGCGCGCCGAACTGGTTGGACGTTATGCCCTCCAGATCTATTGGAACGATGGCCACTCCACGGGAATCTATTCCTTCGATTACCTGCGCAACCTTTGCTCGTGCCCGCAGTGCGATCTTGGCCGACAGATCAGCCAGAACTCCGGCTAGTGTCCGGACTCGGAATTTCGTAAACAGATTCTCTCTCCTACGCGTGCATTGTTCGGAGCCCCGTCAGGGGCGGCATAGAGTAGCCCAGGGCGTAAGCCCTGGGTTTGGACTTACGCCGTGGGCTACTGGCTGCCGCCCGGTCCGCGGGCTCAATACTTCGACAAAATTCCGACTCAGGACACTAGTAGTCATTCGCTCGATTAATGGTGCGGGGCGGTTCGCGAACCGCCCCTACGGAAAAATGTGGTACCATCTCGGAAGGGCTTGACTGCATATTTCGAGGAGCTGGAGGGTGTTATGGGATGGCCTGCTTTGAAGGTGCTGGGCTTGGTTTGCTTTGGTCTCCTGGCGCCGTTGGTGGTTTCATCGGAAACTGAAACGCCGCCCTCTCGCGGCCTTCTCTTGGTGGCCAACAAAGGTAATCAAACGCTGGGGATTATCGATCCGGAGGCGGGCCGACAAGTGGCGGAAGTTCCGGAAGGAGGAATCACCGGCCATGAAGTTGCTGCTTCGCCCGATGGGCAGACGGCTTATGTGCCGATTTATGGCAACTCCGGCGTGGGCAAGCCCGGCACGGACGGCCGCACCATGGCCGTGATCGACCTCGCCAGTCGCCGCGTGGTAAGGACGCTGGACTTCGACAAGCCTCTGCGTCCGCACTGCGCGGTCTTCGGTCCCAAGAACGGCCTGCTTTACGTTACGACGGAACTTTCCAACTCCATCACCGTCATCGACCCGAAGAGCCTGCGAATCGTCTCCTCCATTCCAACCGGGCAGCGCGAATCGCACATGCTGGCCATTACGCAGGATGGACAGCGCGGCTATACCGCCAACGTGGGACCGGGAACGGTTTCCGCCATTGACCTGGTGTCCAAGAAAACCCTGGCCATCATTCCCATCTCTCCCAATACCCAACGAATTGCGCTTTCCCCCGACGACCGCTGGGCCTTCACCGCGGACCAGAGCGCGCCCCGCCTGGCGGTAATTGACACCTCGACAAACACGCTAAAGACGTGGGTGAGCCTTCCCACCGTGGCTTACGGTACGGCGGCAACGCCGGACGGACGCTGGCTTCTCATCACGCTTCCAGACGCCAACAAGATCGGCGTACTCGATATCGAGACGATGAAAATTGCCAGAACCGTTGCGGTGGGCAAGATGCCTCAGGAAATCGTGGTGCGACCCGATGGCGAGGTGGCTTACGTGTCCTGCATGGCCGCTGGGAAGATCGCGGCCGTCAATCTGAAAACGTGGGCCGTGGATAAGTTGATTCCTGCGGGACCGGATGCCGATGGACTTGCCTGGGCGGCGGGAAAACCATAACTTGACGTGGAAATCAGGGAGTAACCCCTCACCCGTCTCGCTCCGGCTGGTGAAAGCGCCGGATCGGGACACCCTCTCTCCACGGGAGAGGGCTGAAAAATCGTTGTTGACGGCCCTCTTCCGTGGGGAGAGAGAAGCTGGAAAAAATCCGCCGCCTGTCATCCTGAGCGAAGCGAAGGATCTCCGAAGTTTCGGATTGTTATCGACTTACGAACCACTGCAGGGATCCTTCGCTTCGCTCAGGATGACAGACTTCAGATTTGTTCACGCGTTCAGAGCGCGCTGAATTCAAGGTCTTCGGTTCGCTTCTAGATAATCTCCACCTGGCAGTTCTTCACCAGAGATTTGAATCGCTGGGCATCAGCGTCGCTGCCCACGATCGCGGCGTAATGCATGGGAACGGCGTTTTTCGGATTGATCGCCTTGGCCGCCTCGGCCGCTTCCTCTGCCGTCATCACATAGGTGCCGGAGACTGGGAGAAGTGCAATATCACACTGAATGGATTTCATCTCCGGTATGAAGTCGGTATCGCCGGCGAAATAGACGCGCGTCCCGTCCATCGTGATGATGAATCCCAGCTTCTTATCTTCCTTGGGGTGGAAAGGTTTTCCCGGCTCGCGGAACTTATTCACGTTGTAAGCGGGGACAGCTTCGATTTCGACCTTATCGACGCTGACCCTTCCTCCCGGCTCGAGAAATTTCGTTTCCTTCGCCTTCACCTGCTTCAGTTCACCTTTGCAACTTAAGCTGGCGACAACGGTCGTTTTGGCGGAGGCCACCTTTTGAAGGTCTTCCAGACTGAGGTGGTCAAAATGCTCGTGGCTTATCAAAACAATATCAGCCTCATCCCCTTTCGTCACCTTGAAGGGATCGGTATAGATAACCTTCGAGCCTTGGATGCGGAACGTATCATGCGCAATGCG
>Ga0181532_10002146_pt1 | contig 18536 bp, 17 predicted proteins | sample PEATcosm2014_Bin_33_FD_119768 | JGI IMG/M metagenome (GOLD analysis project Ga0181532, IMG submission 119768) | Peatland microbial communities from MTU Mesocosm Facility, Houghton, MI, USA - PEATcosm2014_Bin11_30_metaG | ecosystem: Environmental > Terrestrial > Soil > Wetlands > Peat | place...
CGGCCAACGCTTCGACATATTCGCGCTGGTGGGTGTAGCTCATTTCCTGCCATCGGTCCCAGGCGGGTGGCGCCGCCCTGAGCGCCTTAGCGAAATCGGCGGGCGGCTTCACTTCGCGCTTCTCGGTGTCAAGGTCGAGCCGCACCTCAAGCGTTTCGCTTCCCTCCAACCCCGCCGCTTCGCGATTGCTGCGCCGCAACGGAATGCACGGTGGTCCGCCCATGGCAGCGATGGTGCTGCGGTATGTGTACCCGTTGAGCGTGACCTTAACGGGGGCGCGGACTTTGCCAAATACGCTCTTGGGATCGAACGTCAAGGGGATGAAACACATTTGCCCTTCGCGCACAATCTTCACTTCGAAGGTCTTGGAAATCATCAAAAGGACTCCTTCGCCCTTTCCGGCAAGAGCACTAATGAAGTTAATTTCGTGGCTGAAGGATGAATTATACCACACGAACTGAAGCCGTAAGTGGCTGCTGGCCGTGAGCCAGCCTTTCGCGTCAGGCATCATCCGTGCCGTTGGCGCGCCACGCGGTAACCCGTCGCGGATGCAGTCGCCGAAGCATTAATGTTCCGCTTCCAATCTTCAAGGCCCGGTCCCTTCATGCCCTCGGCTCGCTTGCGAAGCGAGTCCATTTCAACAGGCGTGAATGCCTTGAACTGCTGGGCGATGCGAACGTCATCTTCCAACTGGCCGATGGTAGTGCAGCCAACGGTAACGCAGTTGACGGGAAGGCTTAAGGCGTAGCTCAGGCACTCTCGGGCGCTGAATTCCTGCAAGAGCTTGGCATTGGCCAAGGACTTCATTCCTTGGATGGCCATCTTGCGTTCGGCGGCAACGGGTAAGGTTAGTTTCTCAAAACTCAGGTACCCGGGGTCGGCAATGTGTAACGGCATTAAGATGGAGTCAAACTTCTCATAAGCCTTGAGCATTTCCAAGTGAACGTGGGGATCGTGGTGGCCCGTGAAGCCGATGAAGCGGCACTTCCCTGCCCTCTTGGCGGCTTCGAAGGCTTCGATGGCGCCTCCTGGGCCGAAGATCTGCTCGACCTCGGCTTTCTCCTCCACGGCATGAATCTGCCAGAGATCGACATAATCGGTCTTTAGGCGTTTCAGAGACTGGTCGAGTTCCTCCGCGGCGCCGGAGCGAGTCCGCTTGTTGGCCTTGGTTGTGATGAAGACATGCTTGCGGAAAGGCGGGAGAACGGCCCCATAGACTTCCTCCGACCGGCCGTCCCAGTAATCAATGGAATTATCAAAATAGTTGATCCCGAGGTCGTATGCGCGCAAGGTAATTGCCTTCGCCTCTTCGAAGGTAATAAGGGGAAAACGACCGCCCGCCTGGCCGATGATGGTGAGCCTTTCTCCCGTCATGCCAAACGTCCGCATGGGGATATCGCCGGCCTTCGGCTTGGGCGGCCTCGCTCCATACGCGGAGGCTGCCAACCCCGCGAAAACTCCCCCGAAGAACGTCCTTCGCCGCATGTGACCTCCTTCGCTTTGATGAATTTGCCCTCTGGAAGGGTAGTACAAAGGCCCGCGAAACACAACGGGATGGGCCTGGGGCGAGCCGATAATTGTGTCATTCCCGCGAAAGCGGGAATCCAGAGGCCCCAGACATCGAATATGGAATCCCGCTTTCGCGGGAATGACGTGGGGTCGACAAGGTCCTTGCATTCGGGTGAGATCGCCACCCGCACGAAGCAGGTCCGGATCGGAATCAACTAAGTCGCCCAGGCAGATACTGCCGCAGAAAGCGCGCGGCCAGGATAAACCCGTCCTTGCGTTCCTGCGCCATTTCGGGGCCCTGGTCGCCGCGGGGAGCATCCCAGAAATCGTCTTCGTGTTCCACCGCCATGCCTCCCCGGAACCCTGCCTGCAAGAGCACGGTTATGAACTTGGGCCAGTCAATCAGCCCCTGTCCGGGAATGCGGTAACGCCACCAGCCTCGGCCGTGGATGCCGACTTTGGCAAGAACCGGCTGAATGATTTCCGTGTCCTTGGCATGCACAGCGAGGATCCTGTCGCGAAAGTCCCAGGCCGTCTGGATGGGGTCGATGTATTGCCGCACCAGGTGGGAAGGGTCGAATTCCAGCCCGAAGCGATGGTTCGGAACCAGGGCAAACACTTTCTCCCAACTGGCGGGCACGGTGGCGAAATTTTCGTCACAGGGATAGTTCTCAGGTCCTATCGTCACATCCAACTTTTCGCACACGGGCAGGTACTGCTCGTTGAGCACTTCGGCCAGTTCCTTCGCTTGCTCGTCCACCGATGCTCGCGGCTTGCCCCCGCTGAAAGTGCCGACGAACTTACACCCCAGCCGGTGGGCCAATTCGATGCAGCGGACGAAGCGATCGCGGACTTGGCGCCGTTCGGCAGGATCCGGGGCCAGATGGTTCACCATGCTCTCGATGCTGATGATCCGCACTCCGGCATCACGCGCGGCGGCCAGGACCTGGTCAGTCTGACTGTCCGTGAGTTTGTCGGGGTCGAAGTATTCGTTGACGTCGACAATCACGCCTTCGTAACCTGCCGACGCGGCGAACGCGAGCCTCTGGGGAGAATAGCGCGTCTTAATCGCCAGCTTCGGGTATTTGGTGTCGGCCGGAACGGACGCGGAAGCGCTGCTTTGCCCCGCATTCGAGACGAGGGGCTTGCCCATGCTCGCCGCAGATACACCAGCCGCCTTAAGGAAATCGCGTCGTTGAATCATCGGATGTTGCCTCCCTCTTATCGCCTTTGCCAGGCAGCGTAGGAGCGAATGGTCATGCGCCCCGCCCCTATAGCGGAAAGCAGCTTATCAATTCTCGTCGCTTCGCGCTAGTGCCTTGGCTCGTTCGATACTCCTAGGGTATGATGCTGGTCTGCCGAACGACCAAGATGCAAATTCAGGATGCAGGGGTGAGCCCTGTGGACGCCTGAAGGCCGCCACTACCGCTCCCCCGCACGACTAAAGGATAAGCTTATGGAAACCATCTCCGAACAAGACCGCGCCATGGCCCAGAAATGCGTGGAGTGTCCTGTGTGTGGCCGCGCGCGCAAGAACCAGAAGGGGCTGGCGTTCTGGTTCGTGAAACGCATTGAAGGCGGCCTTTGTCCCTACTGCAAAGCCTACGAGCGGGTGTACGGCCGCAAAGCGCACGAACCGATCAAGGTGACCGGAGGGATGAAGTGAGAAAACACCCGCACGAGCAGGCTTTACAAGTGCTTGTGGTGCTGGCCGCCGTAATCTGTATTTGTCCGTATGCCGGGGGTGTTACATCTCGCCGCGCCCGTAAGACTGCGAGCCGGGCCGATTCCCGCGGTCCTTCAAATGCCGTGTGGAAAATCGGCACCTTCAACCAGTCGCCGAGTGAATTCAATACCGGAAAGCAAGGGCCGCCGCTCTTTGGCTCCCGCTACCCCGCCGGCGAGTTGGTTTACGTTGTGGGAAAGAGCCGGCCCGAGACCGATTGGCCTGCTTATCAGGAGGGCACAGAAATCGAAAGGCCGGGGAGCCGCCCTCACCCCTATACCATTCAGTTCAGTCTGCCCGCCAAACCCAGCGGCGTCTATACGCTCAAAGCGGGGCTGTTATCGGAGACCGCGCGCGTGGCGCGATTGGAAGTGGAAATCAATGGGCACATGGGTCTCTTTTACCAGCACCCCACGCTCAGCTACACGGGGGGCGATCGGGAAATGGTCGTGAGCCCGATCGCCGCTGCGGATACGATCACTTGCGATCTCCCTGCGCAGTTTTTGCGGAAAGGGACCAACAGACTCTCCTTAACGGCCAGCGACGCGTCCTCCACCAGCGACGTCGAACTCCACTCCATCGTCACCTACGATGCTCTGGAGCTTGACCACAATTCCCCTCAAAGACATCACGCCGAGGTGACGGCCGAAGTCTTGCCCACGGTTTTTTACATGCACCATGGCAATGACTTCGTAGAGTTGGTGGACATTTACGTGCGCCACGACCTGCCGGTACGACAAGGAGAGGTGAGCCTGCTGGTAGGCACGAACAAATACAGCGTGGACCTGGCCAAGCGGGAATTCGGCGAGGAGATGGTGGAATTCTCGATTACCGAATGCACCAAGCCGGAGAAAGGCCTGGTGACGGTCAAAATCAACGGGCGCTCGCACCAATTCAGGGTGATGCTGATACCGGCGAAACGGTGGAACCTGCTGGTCGTCCCTCACGTGCACGTAGACGTGGGATACTCCGACTACCAGGAAAAGGTGGCCGAAATTCAAAGCCGTGAACTTGATGAAGCGATGGATTTGATCCACGCGCATCCGGACTTTCGATTTAGCCCGGATGGCTATTGGAGCGTGCGGCAGTATCTGGCGGGGCGCAGCGAGGATCAACAGAAGAAGCTTTTCGAGATGGTAAGAGACAAAAAGATATTCGTCCCCACGGTCGAGGCCAGCCTGCTCACCGGGTTCCCAAGCCTCGAGACGCTTATCCGCTCTCTTTATCCTGCGTTCGAGTTTAACCAAAAACACGGGGGAGACGCCGACTACGCCAACATCACGGATGTGCCGTCCTACTCCTGGTCCTACGCTTCGGTTCTGGCGGCGGCGGGCCTGAAGTATTTTGTTTCCGGCTGCGACAACGATAATGGGCCGATACTGCTCTACGGCCGCCTGAACGAGAGATCGCCCTTTTGGTGGGAGGGACCCGACGGCGGCAGGATCTTGATGTGGTACTCGTGGGTCTATTCTCAACTCGCTGTGTTGTTCGGCGGGATACAAGGGGACGTCGTGGCGGGGCGCGACTCCATCCCGGTTTTCCTGCAAGCTTATACCCGCCCCGAGTACAAGGCCAACTCGGTCTTGGTTTACGGCACGCAATGGGAAAATACCGATCTCAATCCCGGCCAAGCGAGTCTGGCTTCCAATTGGAACAAGATTTACGCCTATCCCCACTTGCAGTATTCGGGGTTCGCGGAGGCTATGGAGCAGATCGGGCGGCAATTCGGAAATGCCATCCCGGTGGTGCGCGGCGACGGCGGCCCATACTGGGAATACGGTATTGCTTCAACAGCGCGATCCGCCGCTACGGGCCGCGAGACGGAACAGAGAGCCCTTGCCGCGGAGAAATTCTCCACGCTCAGCAGCCTGGTTAATCCGCTTCGGCAGCCCGAGGCCGAGGCCCTGCGGCGGATGTGGAACAACATGGTCCTGTACGACGAACACACGTGGGGAGCCGATCGGAGCGTGTCGAATCCGAAGAGCCAGGAAGCTGTGGACCAGTTGGCGGTGAAGGAGGGTTTTGCCGGCGAGGCGAAGCGAGGAGTTGACTATGTGCTCGAGCGCGGACTGGCCGGCCTGGCTGACTCTGTTTTCGACCCGGCGGGGACGCTGCTGGTTTTCAATCCCCTGAGTTGGCCGCGCTCCGGCATGGTTGAAATGGACCTGGACAAAGGGCGGAAACTCGTCGACCTTGCCACGCACCGCACTATTCCCTACGAGATTCTGGAGACGGGACAGTCGTACAACCACATCCGCTTTCTAGCGCCGGACGTTCCATCGGTAGGTTACAAGGCCATTGCTCTGAAGGAAGCCACCGCAGATGCGCCGCCGGAGCCGGTGGACCCGCGAGGAGCTCTGGAGAATGCCTACTACCGGGTGGTGCTGGATGCCAAGAGCGGAGCCGTCAAGAGCATCATGGACAAGGAACTGAAGAAGGAACTGGTGAACGCCTCGAGTCCCTACCGGTTCGATCAGTATTTATATGTCCGGGGCGGAGACCAGACTCCCAACCGGCTTGTCGAATTCAGTTCCGGATGGCCCGTGCCGGAGCTCACGATCCGTGGGGCCGGAGGCGGCCGACTGGTTTCCGTGTCCGAACAGCCTTTTGGGATGGTCGCACATCTCGAAAGCTCCGGTGTGAACACACCGCACGTCGAAACGGAGATAATCCTGTTCAACGGGCAGAAGAAGATCGAATTCATCAACCACGTGCACAAAACGGAGGTCTATAGCAAAGAGGCGGTCTACTTCGCATTTCCGCTGGCCATGGCGCATCCCCAATTTCGTTACGAGACTCAGAACGGATCCGTGGATCCCAGCCGCGATCAACTGCCCGGGGCCGGTAAAGAATGGTTTTCAGTGCAGCATTGGGTGGCAGCGGATCAGGACGGCGTGACCGCGGCTCTGGTGCCGGTGGATGCCCCCCTGGTCTGCCTGGGCGATATCGTGCGAGGAACGTGGCCGGTGAATTTCAGCCCGCGCTCCGGCACGATTTTCTCTTATGTGATGAACAACTACTATTTCACAAACTACGCTGCGGGCCAGGGAGGCGATTTCAAGTTCCGTTACGTGCTCACGAGCGGCAAAGACCTGTCGCCTTCCTATCTCAGCCGGCTGGGCCGGGAAGAGATGTCGCCTCTCGAAGTGGATCAGATTACTTCACAAGATAAGGCCATCAACTTTGCCAGGCCTCTCGATTCGGGCCAGGTGAGTTTTCTTCAAATACAGGACCCCGGTGTGGTGCTTGAAACCTGGAAGATTGCCGAGGATGGAAAGGGAACGATTCTGCGGTTTCTCGAAGTGGCCGGCAAAGAGAGCGCGGTTGAGGTGCAAAGTCCACTTCTCGACGTCAAGGCGGCATGGACGAGCGACGCGCTGGAGAGGAATCAAGGACTTCTTCCGGTCTCTCCTCACGGATTCCAATTCTCCGTTAAGCCATACCAGATCGTGACGGTGCGTCTGGAGGCGACGGCGAATCTGACGGAGCATGCGAATTGACTCAGGCCACCTCTGGTGAGAGAATGCCGGAAGGTAAAACGGACTGAAACGAGGGAGGGATCAATGGCTTCAAGAAGTTTGGCTCTACTCCTTGTCGCAGCCTTCGCGATCGTCTTCAATTTCTTGCTACCCCAATTCGCCTCGGGGCAAATCCCCCACCCCCCGTCGCTCCAAGAGATGACTCAAGCAAACGCAACCGCGCCCGAAGGAGCACTGGCCGGGCCCGAGGCCCAAATCATCGCCACAACCACACAGCGCGTCGACCGTGACCATGTGGGAATTCAGGTCTATCGAAAGGGCAAGCCGGTCGAGTTGTTTTCCCACTTTCATGAAATAGTCACCGCCACCCCCGCCGACCGTCAGAAAGGCTTCGATAAGCTGGTGGGAACGAGCGTGACGCTGGTCCCCTCGGACAAGCAAGCGGATCAGTGGGATGTCTTCACAGGAGTTGGCGGCGTTTCCGCGAGTTCCACGGGTGGGCCGAGACTGAAGTGGCATCACTGGGATATTTTCACGGGAGTTGGCGGGACCGGCGAACTCGTTTTGGCCGATAATATCTTCAAAGTCCACCAAGTCCTGCTCTCGTCGCGCAAGAACCCCATCGAAATTCACATCGATGGCCAGGTCCATCATTTGAAACCGGGTCAGGCGTTGTTGGTTCTGTGAGGGCCGTCGGCGTCCGTCGCCCTTCTCATCAGCGCGACCACCTGTTCCAGCGCATGTCGTCAACCCAGGCGTTTATCTCTCGAACGCCGCCCGGAAAGGCTCCTTCGAGTGCTCCTGCAAAAGCCTTAAATGGATCCGTTCGAGACCGCAGTGGCCGGATGATCGTACTGCCCCTCTCGAGGACAAATTCAACTCTGTCACCGACTTTCAGTCCCAATCGCGTGCGGATCTCATGTGGCACGGTGATCCGGCCTTTGCTGCTGACGACGCTAAAGTACGCCATGCCCACTCGTTCTCCTTTTCAGTGTGCCCGTAATTCCTCGCGGATCACGCGCCGGAGTGTGTCCTCCAGAGTGGGCTTCTGACCACCCTCAATATAGGCGCGCAGTGCATTGTTGATTAAGGTCTGATAGTTGCCGCCGCCGGCACGATCGACCGCGTCCCGAAAATAATCCAGGATATCGGCGTCTAAACGGATGGTGATGCGCTCCTTGCCGGCAGGGACAGGCAGTACCGGACCGCGCTTTCCTTTCCTGAAATCGTAGGTCTTCATCATTGTGTTTCGTACTCCTTGCGTTCATGAGGTTCGGCCAGCCGGGCAGAGATAAGCCGAACGTCCTCGCCACGATAGGTGTAAACCACCACTAGCACACGTCCTTGCGCGTCTGCACCAAGAGTCACCCACCTCATTTCCGAGGGCTCGATTTCATGGTCCGAAATGGTAACAGCGTACGGGTCTTCGAGAGCCAGAATGGCATCCGCAAAACGGACGCCGTGTTAGCGGAGATTCTGCTTTGCCTTTTCCGGATCCTAGACTACCGCCATGTTGAGAGTGTACATCTGTATGTACGACGCGTCAAGCAGCTCGACACTTCTTCGCTGCACGCTGTGGGTAAGAGCGTCCGGCGGGGGGTCTTCACACTTGAAAAAGCATCGAGATCCAATTGGCAAGCGGGCGGGGCCAGCACGAGATGTCTTTACTGATCAGCCGGTTGATAGGTTTTCGTCTTCCCATTCCGGCCGTTGGTTACCGTGAAATCGCCGTCCTGTTCCGCGGCAAGCTTGATCCACTTTCCCTGGCAATGTTCTTCCAAGTTGGCGATGAAGTCGTCCGGGGCGTTGTTTGCCTTGCCTGCTTCGAGCGCGGAATGCAGTTGCCAGATATCCTGGAGTCCTGGCGAACTGTGCATAGTCTGCCACGCCTCGGGCGATCCGCCCTTCCGTGAGCCGTTGTTCATAATGGCCACAAGAGGATGCAAAGCGTGTACCAGCGGCGGCGCGCTGGATTGATCAAGGCCATGGTGGGTGATCAAATACACATCGATCGTGCCGATTTTGTTGTCCGGGCAGGCGAGTCCTAGTTCCTTATTCCATGTCAAGTCCCCCAGATCAATCATCCGAAACTTGCCGTAGGTAATCAGCATCCCGATGGACCGGGCATTTTCTGAAGGGTCCGGGTCCTTGCGCTTCGCGGCGGCGCAGAGCGGGTTAGGTGCGCCCGCTCTCGGCAGCGGACTGGAGATCTCGTCTCCCGCGGCAGTCAGAACTTGGACCTTGATTCCCCGGATTGGAATCACCTCGCCGGGTTTCGCCAGAAGGTGCTTGCCTTTGTCGCGCACGTTCGTATAGGCCGCAAAAAGCTGGTCGGCCTCGGCATCGTGCTCCACGCTCGGCCCGTGATCCACAAACGTGCGGATGGGAATGCGCGCCGCGAGTTGCGGCACGCCTCCCACGTGGTCCATGTGGTAATGCGTCACCACCAGGTAGTCAATCTGTTTGACGCCAGCCAATCGCGCGGCGGCAACAATGCGCTCCGCATCGCGGCCTTGAGCATCCGGCCAGCCCGTGTCCACGAGCATCGACTCTCCCGACGGCGAGACGAACAGCGTGGCCTGCCCGCCCTCGACGTCGATGAAATACACTTCCAGAGTCCTGGCAGCGCGCGCCGAGCCGCAAAGAAGAACCAGGAGCAGAGTGGTAAGGGTTGTTCGCATAATAGTCGATAGTCGAGAGTCAAGGGTCGAAAGTCAAGGGCAAAAGACCGAAATTAGATGATAGAGGATGCTCTCGCGCCGCAGGATTATCGGACAAAAATGTCTTGCGCCCGGTTTCAGGCTACGCTATACTGATTTTGATGTTCAGAGCTTACGCCAACTGGTTTAGCTACCGCTTTTGGGGCTTTAGCCCCAAGTAGAGTGGCGTTGGCCTGAGCAGAGAACCAAATCCAAAATGAGCCAACCCACTCGAAAGAGTGGGTTTTTTGTTTTCAGGGAGGCGCACGGTGATTATTTCCATGAGACAACATGCCACAAAAGAAGAGATCGAGCACGTTTGCGAGCGCATTCGGGAGTTTGGTTACAAAGTTCACTCGATCGTGGGCGAGGAACGCGTGGTCATCGGCGCGGTGGGGGTCGGAGACGTTACCTCTTGTCTCGAATCCCTGGAAGCTGCCCCTGGCGTGGAGAGCGCCGTTCGCATCTCGGCGCCGTACAAATTCGTGAGCCGGGAATTTAAGAAGGATCGCACCGTGATCCCGGTGAATGGCGTCGACGTAGGTGGAGACCATTTCGCCGTCATGGCCGGCCCGTGCTCGGTGGAAAGCGAAAAACAGATCATGGAAACTGCCCTGGCCGTGGCAGCGAGCGGCGCCAAGATTTTTCGTGGTGGCGCCTTCAAGCCTCGCACGTCTCCTTATGACTTCCAGGGGCTGGAGCTTGAGGGCCTGAAGCTTCTGGCCAAAGTCCGCAAGGAGACGGGCCTGGCAATCGTCACCGAGGTGATGAGCGAGCAGGACGTGGATGTCGTGGCCGAGCACGCGAACATCATACAAGTGGGTGCTCGCAACATGCAGAATTTCGCCTTGCTCAAAGCTCTGGGCAAATCTTCCCGGCCTGTCCTCCTGAAGCGTGGCATGAGTTCCACCATCAATGAGCTCCTCATGTCCGCCGAGTACATCACCGCTCATGGGAACCCCAAAGTCATACTCTGCGAGCGAGGCATACGAACCTTCGAGACCGCCACCCGCAACACCTGTGATATCGCCGCCGTACCCCTGCTCCACGAACTCACTCACCTGCCCGTGATTTTGGATCCCAGCCACGCCACGGGCAAGCGCAGCCTGGTGCCGGCGTTGGCGCGCGCTGCGGTGGCCGTCGGAGCAGACGGCCTGCTCGTTGAAGTGCATCCTTTCCCCGAAAAGGCTTACAGCGACGGCGCGCAATCCCTCAACCTCGAGCAGTTCCGCGACCTGACCAACGACCTTAAACCCTATCTCGATTTGTGGATGGCAGCGCGCCTCCCCGCCGCCGTAACGGTAGCAACCGCGCACTGAATTACATTGCCCTTGGTCTTTCGAGCGTGAAAGGCGACGTCGTAGAGGCAGGGCGACGCCTTGCCCCTACCCGCACGTTATTGACGGATCAGGACCTCCTCAAATCCGCTTGCCAAGCCTGGGTCGTTCGGAATACCGTTGGGATTCAGTAATCAGCGGTTGAAAAGGAGAGGACATGAGTGCGCAACAAGCTGCCAAGAAAGACGACTTGATTGTTATCGGCGGGGCGGGCGGCTTCATAGCCGGGTCTCTTACGCGATACTTTCACGACTGCGGGTTCACCCGAATCCGCGCCATTGATAAGAAACCGTTGACGGACTGGTACCAGCGAGTGCCGGGCGTTGAAAGCCTCTGCATGGACCTGAGCGAAAGAAAGAATTGTGTGAGGGCCTGCGAGGGCGCAGTCGAGGTATACAATCTGGCCGCGGACATGGGAGGCATGGGCTTCATCGAGCGGTTCAGAATCGAGTGCCTGCGCAGCATCCTGATCAATACCAACTTCATCGAAGCGGCTTATCGGGCGGGTGTGGACAGGTATTTCTTCTCCTCCTCGGCCTGCGCCTACAATACCGACTTGCAGAAGGACCCGCACTCCCGGGCGCTCAAGGAGTCAGACGCCTACCCGGCCATGGCGGAGCGGGGCTACGGCTGGGAAAAACTCATGTCCGAGATGTTTTGCCAGGAATATTGGGCGGAGCGCGGATTGAAGACATCCATCGCCCGGTTCCACAACGTCTACGGCCCCAACGGCACGTGGGATGGCGGGCGGGAAAAGGCTCCCGCAGCCATCTGCCGCAAGGTGATCGAAGCGAAGGACACGGGCGACAAGGAAATTGTGGTCTGGGGCGATGGCAATCAAACCCGCAGCTTCATGTATATCGACGATTGCACGCTGGGGATCGACAAGATCATGCACTGCGATGACCTTATCGCAACTCCCATCAACCTCGGTTCCAGCGAACTCATCGCAATCAACGAGTTGGTCACTATCGCGGAAGAAATTGGCGGGATCAAGCTGCACCGCAAGTACGATTTGAAGGCCCCCAGGGGGGTCGGCGGCCGCAACAGCGACAACACAATGATTAAACAGATTCTGAATTGGGAACCCTCCACTCCCTTCCGCGAGGGACTCGCAAAAACCTATGCCTGGATCGAGCAGCAGTACCAGGATCGAAAAGCCGGCAAAGCCACGGTGCGAGAGAACTTCTCGCACCACTGAGATGCAGAGGCGCTGAGAATCCAAGAGCGAGGGCCTTTTCTCTGTGCCTCAGCGCCACTGGGGTGAGGACCGCCACGTGCAACTGGACACGGCAATTTCTTCGATCATCAGTGAAATTCCCTACCGCATGGCATTGGCGGGCGGTTGGATCGATCAGCCGTTCGTTTCGAGACTCAATCCCGCTCCGCCGGGGTCCATGGTAGTGGTTGGACTCGAGCCCACTTTCCGCTACATGGACCGCTGCGGAATGGCAACCAGCACGCGCGAGGTGGCGGCCAAGCTGTGGAATGGCAGACTACCGGATCGAGATCCCAGGGAACTGACCCGGGAGCTTTACGAGGCCGAGAACCAAGGCAAGCCGGAGCCCTCAGGTTCGCAGGACATGGCGGGCTTGATTTATCCCGGAGTGAACCGGCTGGACTACGATTTTAGCTATGAGGGCGGTTACTTCCCTGTCAAAGTCGAATCCAACTATGATCCGGACGTAAAGCATTGGCTGGAGAGTGTGATTTACATGCTGCCGGTGGCGCAGCGCCCCGCCGGCTACAATCCCCTCGGGCAGAAAAATCTCGATCCGGAATGGATCCGGAGGCTGGGCGAGACCGGCAAGCATTGCTTTAACGCCATCGTAAGGAAAGACAGCAAAGCGCTGGGCGCCTCAATGAACGAATGCATGAAGTGCTGGGAGCACATTCTACCCCACACCGTCCGCCACCCCACCCTCAGCGTGGACCTCGTGGGGATTCTGAGTTGTTACCAGTCGCGTTATGCGGGGGCGATGTATTCCGGCTGCGGCGGTGGATATCTCTACGTCGTTTCTGACGAGCCGGTGCCGGGTGGAATTCGCGTGAAGGTCAGGTCCTCGAAAAAGCATGGCTGACGCGAAGACCGTCGTAGTGACGGGAAGTTTTGACAATTTCAGGTCCGAGCACGTGCGTTTGCTGGAGGAGGCGTCTAAGCTCGGCAGGCTTCGCGTACTTCTCTGGCCGGACGAGATGGTTCGCCCCCTGGAGGGCCACCCTCCCAAGTTTCCTCAGGAAGAGCGGTTATATCTGCTCGAGGCGGATCGGTATGTCAGCCTGGTAAGCCTGGCAGCGAGTCAGGCAGATGGCGATTCCATTCCTCAAGCGGGCGGGATCAAACCGGATATTTGGGTTGTGGACGAAGGCAGCGATGATCCGCAGAAGCAGGCTTACTGCCGCGAACACGGCGTTGAGTATCGTGTTTTGACGAAAGAAAACCTGAAGGGTTTACCGGTTTTGCCCATCACCCCGCGGGACGAGGAACCGGCACGAAAGCGCGTGATCGTGACCGGCTGCTTCGATTGGTTCCATTCCGGCCACGTCAGGTTTTTCGAGGAGGTCGCCGCCCTGGGAGATCTCTACGTCGTCGTAGGGCATGATGACAACATCCGGCTATTAAAGGGCGAAGGCCATCCGATGTTTTCCCAGGACGAACGCCGCTACATGGTTCAGTCAGTGCGCTTCGTCCGGCAGGCTCTGATCTCCTCCGGGCACGGCTGGATGGATGCCGAGCCGGAAATCGCCCTCCTCAAACCCGATATCTACGCCGTGAACGAAGATGGCGACGTGCCGGAAAAACGTGCTTTCTGTAAGGAACATAGTATCGAATACGTGGTCTTGAAACGAGCCCCCAAAGCGGGCCTGCCCAAACGCCAGAGCACCGCTCTGCGCGGATTCTGATTCCGCTCCTCACTTTCGACAACCGATTTCCGGGTTGAGCCATCGAGCTGGTTTTGGTGTACAATTTCGCTGGCGTTTTGGCATCTTAGTTCAGCGGTTTCCAAAGAGGAGGAACTCGATGAGAAAGAAGGTTGTTACCATTGCGTGTTTAGCGACCGCAACAGTGGTTGTCTTGATGGCTATGATGATTGCGAGCTGTTCCCAACCAGCCTCTCCGCCTCCGGCTCAGCAGCAAGCCACGCCGAGCGTGACGCTGCCACCCTGGGGCCCGCAGCACGACCGCAATGCTCCCCAACCCGCCGTGGTCACCCCCGGTGAGCCAGGCACCCAAACCCAAGAGGGAAAGCCGCCGTCTGATGCTGTGGTGCTTTTCAACGGCAAGGATCTCAGCAACTGGGAGTCGGCGAATGGCGGGCCTGCCGACTGGAAAGTCGAAAAGGGAGACTTCGCGACCGTGCCCGGAAAAGGCGACATCAGGACGAAGCAGGCTTTTGGCGATTGCCAACTCCACGTTGAGTGGGCCACGCCCAATCCGCCGCACGGCCAAGATCAAGACCGCGGCAATAGCGGCGTATACCTTCAGAGCAATTTCGAAATTCAGGTTCTGGATTCCTACCAGAGCAAAACCTATCCGGACGGCCAGGCCTCCGCACTGTACGGTCAGTACGTCCCCTTGGTCAATGCCTGCCGCCCTCCCGGTCAGTGGCAGACTTACGACATCGTTTTCCACGGACCGCGATTTGACGCGGCGGGCAAACTTACGCGCGCGGCAACGGTCACAGTCCTTCACAACGGCGTGCTGGTCCAGGACCACGTCACCGTCCTCGGCCGCACCGATGGCGAACACGAGCCATACCAGCCGACTCCAACCAAGCTGCCTTTGAAGCTGCAGGATCACAACCACCCGGTCCGGTACCGGAATGTCTGGATTCGGGAAATTCCCGAGGGATAATCCGTAGCGGCCCCCTTCCATGACCGCGCAGCCCTCCGCATCCCAACAGGCGCATACGTCCAGACGAACTCCGCCGGGACGTATGCGCCACCGACGTGCTTCGCTTATGGCGAAGTTCGCCGTGATGTGGCATGCGGAAACGAATCTGAGTGAGCCGATTTCAACTTCCCGAGACCTGCATCGATCGGCCTCCTTCCGCACATTTCGTCCTGCACTTTGTTAAACCCACATTCGCATCTGGTGGATGTAGGGAATTCATGGTAAGATGTTCTTACTATGCAAGCCAAACTTTCCACCAAAGGTCAGATCGTACTTGCTGGCGCAATTCGCCGGCGGTTAGGTCTCCAGCCCGGCGATTTACTCGATGCGAACGTCCAGGATGGGCGCGTGGTGTTAACTCCGCGGAAAACTCGTTTCTCAAAGGTTTCCCTCATCCTCGACCCAATTACGGGACTGCCGGTTCTCAGTGCCGGAGCAGGGGCTCCCCATTTGAGCAGTAAGCAGGTCCGCGAAATTCTAGCTGAGTTCCCATGAAATACCTGCTTGATGTCAACACTCTGGTCGCGCTGGGTTTCCTCGAACACGAATTTCACCAGCGCGTTGCCCTATGGTTGCGGAAGCTGGCTGCAAAGGAGACTCCCGACCTGGCAACCTGCTCGATTACAGAGCTTGGTTTCGTTCGAGTCCTCGCGCAAGCGCCCCAGTATGGATTTACCGTTGGCCAGGCCCGCAACCTGTTGCAGCAGCTTAAGGCCGCATCCGCGGTGAATTTTACGTTCATTGCTGACGATCAGGACATCACTCATCTCCCCGGCTGGGTCAGGACGGCCAGGCAGACAACGGACGGCCATCTGGTTCAACTCGCGGCAGCGCGCGGCGCGGTTCTTGCGACCCTTGACCGACAGATCCCTCGAGCATTTCTGATTCCCGTGGAAAGATAGCCGGCGCCGCGATCAGTGAATTGACGGAGGAGTGGAGGGGCAGTTCTGCGCTGCCAGCTTTGCTTGCGATCACCAGCCGTGCTTTAACCGCTCGGAGGCTTGATGCAAAGACGTGATGTGCTGAAGATGATCCCTGCCTCGGTTGCCACGCTGGCGGAGTATTCCGGAACCGAAGCAGCGGGAGAGATGCGTGCGCGCGCGACGGCGACCCAACCGGCGGTCGCCGAGGTGAAACTGCACACCGGAACCCCCACGCTTTTCTTGAATGGCACACCGGCGTTTGGCGCAATGTGCTGGATTAGCCCTCCCTCAACTGAAAATTGGCCTGATGCGGAATGTGCTGCGGCGGTGGCGAAGGCGGGTATCCACACCTACTCGTTCGATGCCGGCAAAGGCTACGAATGGGTCGAGCCCAAGCCGGGCTGCCCGGACGGTTTCGATTTTTCCGCCGTCGCGGCCCGCTACGAACGCATTATCGCGGTCGATCCCGACGCCCGCTTTCATCTGCGCTTGAATTTCGAAGTGCCGCCGGGCGACTGGTGGATGACGGCTTGTCCCGGCGAATGCGAGATCACTTCCGAGGGCAAACCCTTCGGCCAATCCTTTGCTTCGGAGGTGTGGCGCCGGCAAGTCGAGGGTTTCCTCAAAGCATTCATCGCCCACCTCAATCGCACCGGGCTCATCGACCGAGTCACGGCTTTCCAAACCGGCGCAGGCCACACGGGCGAATGGGTGAAGGGCGAGACTTCCATGTCTGCGCTCTGCGGAGATTACAGTGAACCCATGCGCCGCCACTATCGTTCCTGGCTCCGGCGCCACTATGGTGACGATCTCTCGGGGCTCCGCGCCGCCTGGAACGATCCCGGCATAAGTTTTGACACTGCCGAAGTCCCCTCCGCTGAACAACAGCTTCAGGCCAAGCTCTACACGTTCCGCGATCCGGCGCGGGAAAGAAATGTCATTGATTACTATTGGTGCTTCGCGGATCTCACGAGCGGCCTGCTGATCGATTTCTGTCGCACCGTCAAAGAAGCTACCGGCGGCAAGAAACTGGCGGGGGCTTTCTACGGCTACCTGATGGAATTGGCCTGGAATGGCGGGTTCTTCCATGAGCGGCCGGACAGCGACAATTCAACTTATCAGCGCAGCGGGCACCTGGGATTAAAGCAGGTTCTGGAATCGCCCTACGTCGACTTTCTGGTCTGTCCCTACAGCTACGGGTATCGAGGCATCGGGGGCGACGCGCCGGCGATGCAACCCACGGAGTCTGCCCGGTTGCATGGCAAGTTGTGCATCCTAGAAGACGACACGCGCACCCACATCAGCCCCGACCCGAATTACGGTCACGTCAATTCGCTTGCGGAAAGCGTTGCGATCCTGCGCCGCAATTTTGCTCGCGCGGCCACGCAGGGCCAGGGCATGTGGTGGTTGTCCCACTCGATCAATCCGGCAAAAGAGCCGGCCTTCGCGCCATTGCTCGCAAGCTTTCGAGAGCTCGGTGAATTTCTGCTTCAAACGGACCGCACACCCTCCGCGGAAATCGCCGTCCTGTTGGATGACTTGAGCTTCTTCTATGAGTCGGACCGGAATTACCTGGACGTGCCGCTGATTTTCCAGCAGCGGCTCTGGGGCCTGCCGCGAATCGGCGCGCCATTCGATACGTTCCTATTGCAGGATTTCATCGAGGGCCGCCTGAGACCTTACAAGCTGTATGTTTTTCTTAACAGCTTCCAACTTGACAAAACCCGGCGCGAGTCCTTGAAGCGTGAACTCCGCAAAGAAGGCCGCGTAGCGCTGTGGATCTACGCGCCCGGTTATCTTGACGAGGGGCCCTCGCTCGAGCACATGCGCGACCTGACGGGCTTCAATTTTGGCCTCAGCGAGACGCCTTGGGGCCCGCTCATGCACATCGTAGACTTCGGCCACCCGGTCACGGCCGGCCTGCCTCAAGACCTCTCTTGGGGCACCAACAACAAGCTGAGTCCGATCTTCTACCTGAACGACCCTGAAGCTCGAGGGTTGGGGCAAGTGGTCTTTTCGCAAGGAAACTGCAAACCCGGCATGGCAGTCAAGGCTTTCCCCGAATGGACCTCGATCTATGTCGCCGCCCCCAACCTGCCGGCCGCGCTGCTGCGTGGGATCGCCCGTTTCTCAGGAGTTCACTTATACAACGATGCGGGCGATGTCCTGTGCGCAACTCCAGAGCTTCTAGGCGTCCACACCGTTTCCGGAGGCGATCGAACCTTCAACCTGCCTCGAAAAGTGGAAGTCGTCTACGACCTTTTTGAGCGTCGAGTGGTGGCACAGGACGCCGACAAGTTTCGAGTGCAATTACGCCCTGCTTCAACCGCGCTCTACTATACGGGCGGAGCTACCTTCTCTGCGAAGTTAAAGTAGCGCCCAGGTCCGATTCGTTGCTGTGCCGGCGGTTCGCGCAGCGACGTTGCGGCGCGAAAGTTCTTTCTTCTCCGCGTTCTCTGACCGTCAAAAGATGAAACACAGAGGACGCTGAGACTCTCCGTGTCCTCCGTGTTGATGCTTTTAGAAACACGGAGGAAACGGAGAAGCAGGCTTGCTGCGGCCACAAGCCAGCGTTGCACTGCGCGCTACCCTAGCAAACGCGCAACCGTCTTGGCGTAATAGGTCAGGATGATATCCGCACCGGCCCGGCGAATCGAGGTGAGGGTTTCCAGGATTGTCCGGTCGTGGTCGATCCACCCCATCCTGGCAGCGGCCTCGATGAGAGAGAATTCGCCGCTCACCTGGTACGCAGCGATCGGCACATCAAACTCGCGCCGGGCCAGCGCGATGATATCCAGGTACGGAAGCGCGGGTTTCACCATGATGACGTCTGCGCCCTCCTCGATATCCAAGGCAATCTCGCGCAGAGCCTCACGTTGGTTGGCGGGATCCATTTGGTAGGACTTGCGGTCTCCGAATTTGGGCGCCGAGTCCGCAGCCTCACGGAACGGTCCGTAGAATGCCGAAG
>Ga0181532_10002151_pt1 | contig 18506 bp, 13 predicted proteins | sample PEATcosm2014_Bin_33_FD_119768 | JGI IMG/M metagenome (GOLD analysis project Ga0181532, IMG submission 119768) | Peatland microbial communities from MTU Mesocosm Facility, Houghton, MI, USA - PEATcosm2014_Bin11_30_metaG | ecosystem: Environmental > Terrestrial > Soil > Wetlands > Peat | place...
AGGCGATGGATCCGCTTGTCGTTGACCCTCCAGCCGGCGTCTCGGGCCACCCGGGCGGCGCGTCGCCAACCCCAGCGGGGGCGCGCAGCGAGAAGTCACGCAAGAAGGCCCGCAGGGCGAGCTCTTCGTCGCCGGGGGCCGGCGCAGGGAGACGCTGGGTGGAGCGGGCCTGGCCGATCACGCGGCAGGCCCTTCTCTCTGAGACCCCCGGCCGGGCCATAAGGTTGAGAACAGCTCGCCGGCGCCGGACCGGGGTCAGAAGTTTCCCTCAGCCAACTCCTTGAGCATGTCGATGTCGAGCGCCTGGTCGGCCGCGATCTTCTTCAGGCGCTGGTTCTCCTTCTCGAGCTCCTTGAGCCGCTTGGCGTCCTCGGCCTTCATCCCGCCGTATTGGGTTACGCCAGCGATGGAGGGTCTCCTCGGAGATCTCGAGGTGCCGGGCCACCTCCTCGATCGTCTTGCCCTGGGCCAAGAGCTTGTCGGCCTCGGCCAGCTTTCGGATCACCTGTTCGGGCCTGTGACGCCGCTGTTTCATCTGTGCTGTTCTCAGGCAAAGGGTCAATCGCCAAGTGGTGTGAGACGAGCGTTGGCGTGCATTGAGCCTCCTGGGGTCGTGTGGGTGTGTCAGCAGTTCCACACTGCCCCTGGGGGCTCACTTCATGGACGGACCAGGTTCGTCAAACAACGTTGGTGGTCATTACAGCTAGAACCCGTGCCAGCCGGCCGCCTCGGCCGCCGCGACGACTGGGATGGCGCCCGCACCCAGAAGGTCGGTGCCGGTGTCGTTCGCCTCGCGGTAGTGGAGGATGAACGCACGATTCTTGCTTTCCCGTGCAGCGCACCTGAGCGATGCGGGATCAGATTTCTCACCAAAGATGCGTCATAGAGCTCGCGTCGGTGAGATCAACGCCGGGAGGCAGGCCCACGGAGCACGAATTAACACCTTTCTCGCCGGTACGAGCTGATTGACGCACTTCGCGCTGCATGGGTTCACTACATGCGGGTTGCCGCCGTGCTATGAACCTGCGAATTGGTTTTCGTGGCCGCCGGGATCATGCGACCCCGGCGGGAAGGCAGCACGAAAGGATGGACGATGCGCGGGAACGGCCGGAGGATTGCAATCGCCCTATTGCTCGTCATCCCGCTACTCGCTGTGGCGTCGATGTCGACCAACTCCTCAGCGGCACCAAGTCCGACGGTGCGGGTCGAGCCGCCGGTAGGTGCCGCCAACGGATCGGTCACGGTCACGGGGAGCGGCTTCACATCGGGGCAGCCCGTGACGGTGAAGAACGAGACGACGAGCACCGCCGTGTGCTCCACTGACGCCGCTACGGACGGGACATTCTCCTGCTCCGGGCCGGCTGAAGCGACGCCCGGGACGGCATCGACCATCGGGGTCGGGACAGCCACCGGCTTCTATCAGACTGTCGGTGCGGGCCAGATCGCCACGGTGGTCGGAGGCGGCACGGGTGACGGCCAGCGTTCGACCGATGCCTCGCTCACCTCTCCCCAGGCCGTGGCCTCCGACGCCGCCGGTGACGTCTACTACGACGAGGACGGCGGCTCAGCCGTTCGGCGCATTGATGCCGCCACGGGGGTCATCACGACCGTGGCCGGGCAGACGTGGGGGCCCAACGCAACGGCGGGCTTCGGCGGGGACGGCGGCCCCGCCACGTCGGCCCAGCTGAACAACCCCTTCGGTCTCGCAGTCGACGCGCAGGGCGACTTGTTCATCGCCGACTGGGGGAACAACCGCGTCCGGGAGGTCAGTGCGACCACCGGCGACATCACCACGGTGGCCGGAAATGGGACTGCCGGGTCCTCGGGGGACGGAGGTCTCGCCACGGGCGCCGAACTGGACGAGCCCGAAGGCCTGGCGGTGGACAGCCAGGGGGATCTCTTCATCGGGGACGCCGGAAACTGCCGCATCCGAGAGGTCAACCACAGCACTCACGACATTGCGACGGTCGCCGGCAACGGGACCTGTGGCTCGTCGGGCACCGGTGTGGCGGCCACCTCGGCCGAGCTTCAGGGCCACCTCCCAGGGCTCGCCGTGGACGCCAGCGGGAACCTCTATATCGCCGACTACGACAACGATCTGATTCGCATGGTGGCGCCGACCTGCTCGTCGTCCTGCCCGTTCGGTCTCGCCTCGACGGTCGCGGGTGACATCTATACCATTGCGGGCAACGGGAGCGGTGGCTACAGCGGTGACAACGGGCCTGCCACCTCGGCCACGTTCGAGTTGCCCTCGGGGGTCGCCGTCGACCCCCACACGGGGCAGCTGCTCATCGCAGACAGCAACAACTACGTGATCAGGGCCGTAAACATGTCGACCGATGTCATCACCACCGTCGCCGGCGATGGTAACGAAGGCTTTGGCGGTGACGGCGGGTCGGCCACCTCGGCTGAACTGTCCAACACGCTCAGCGTGGCCGCCGACCAGGCAGGTGACTACGTCATCGCCGACTGGGATCCCGACGTCGATACGCTCGGTCCGGGCTACAACAATATCCGGCGCGTGGACGGCACGACGAACGACGTGTCCACGCTGGCGTCCGACGACAGTGCGGTGTGCGGAGGGAACGCCGGCACGGCCTCGACGATGGCCCACGACTCCGAGGTGTCAGGGACGGCGCTCGACAGCCAGGGCAACCTCTACTTCAGCGAATACTTTGCCAACGTCGTGTGCGAGGTGTCCGCCTCGACCGGCACGGTTTCCATCGTGGCCGGCACGCTCAATTCGCCCCTTACCTACGGCGGGGACGGCGGTCCCGCCACGGATGCCTCGCTCTTCACGCCGTTCGGGCTCGCCGTAGGGAACGGCAACTTGTATATCGCCGACTACGGGAACGACCGGGTACGTGCCGTCAACCTGACCACCAAGGTCATCACCACAGTCGCAGGCAACGGCTCGGCCGGCGAAAACGGCAATGGCGGCTTGGCCACGGCAGCGGAAATCAACTCTCCGTTGTATCTTGCCCTTGACCCGAGCGGGAATCTCTACATCTCGGACGGCGATGCGGTGCGAGAAGTGAGCAAATCCACCAACGACATCTCCACCGTCGTAGCCACCGGCGGCAGCGGCATCGCGGTGGCCAAAGTGGGCAGCGACGACCAGCTCTTTCTGGCCAACGGAAATTTGCAGGAGTACGACCTGGCGACGGACACGCTCACCACGGTGCAGGGTGTCGAATCCAACCTCACCACGGTGGCTGCCGACACGTCGGGCAACGTGTTCGTCTCCGGTCAGAATAACTACGAGGTCCAGCGGATCCACCTGTCGACTGGAGCGGTGTCCGTCGTGGCGGGCACCGGGGTGAACGGGTACAGCGGTGACGGTGGGCCGGCGACGGCAGCCGACCTCTACCAGCCGATGAGCCTGACGCTCGATTCCCAGGACGACCTCTACATCGGCCAGTTCTGGGACGGCCGAGTGCGTGAGGTGTTGGCTGGGCCGTCACTGGCCATCACGTCCGCCGCCGTCTCTGGGGGCGTGTCGAGCACCTCCGATCTCGGGCCGGTGACCGTGACCGAGACCGACGCGTTCGGCAACCCTGTGGCTGCTCCGCCCGGTGGCACGACGTTGACCCTGACGTCGTCGTCGGGCACTGGGACGTTCTCCGCCACCTCGAGCGGCACCCCGACGTCGTCGGTGCTCATACCAGCCACTTCCTCGTCGACCACCTTCTACTTCGGCGACACCGCCATCGGGTCGCCGACCATCACCGCCTCGGCCACCGGTTACGCCAGCGTCCGCCAACAAGAGATCCTTTATGGTCCACCCAGCGCACCTTCGGGGGTCGAGGGAGTCGCGTCCGCTCCCGGACAGATCACGGTGACCGTGGGGCCGTCCCTGTCAAACGGCGGGTCTCCGGTGACGGGGTTCACCGTCACGACGTCGCCGGGCGGGGCGACCTGTTCAGGCAGCGGGCCCAGTGGGGGCGCCTGTGCCATCACGGGGCTGACGGGCGGCCAGAGTTACACGTTCAGCGCCACGTCGAGCAATGGTGCCGGACCAAGTCCGACCGCAGTGTCGACTCCTGTCACTGCAGTGGTGGCCCCGGGTCCGCCGACGGCGGTCAGCGCGGCCGCCAACAACGGCTACGCCGTGGTGAGCTTCAGCGCCCCAGTGTCGAATGGGGGCGCCGCGGTTTTGTCGTACACGGTCACGGCGCACGATCTCGTTAACGCGACCAGGGGTGGCCAGACAGCGACATTCGGCAACGGACCGATAACGGTGGGTCAACTGACGAACGGCGACACGTACACCTTCACCGTGACGGCCACCAACTTCATCGGTGCAGGCGCCGCGTCCGCGCCTTCGAACCCCGTCACGCCGGCGGTGCCGCCACCGCCACCGCCACCGCCACCGCCACCGCCACCGCCACCGCCACCGCCACCGCCCACACATGGCTACTGGCTGGTCGGTTCCGACGGCGGCATCTTCACTTTCGGGTCGGCCGTCTTCCATGGCTCGACCGGAAGTTTGAAGCTCCAGCGACCGGTCGTCGGAATCGTGCCCACGGCCGACCACAATGGGTATTGGCTCGACGCCTCGGACGGTGGTGTGTTTGCCTTCAACACTGGCTTCTACGGTTCTGTCCCCGGACTCGGCCTGCACCCAGCTGGCTCCGGGTTGCCGGACTCGCTGAACGCGCCCATCGTCGGTATGGTGCCCTCCTCCGACGGTGGCGGCTACTTCATGGTGGCCGCCGACGGCGGGGTCTTCGCCTTTGGTGACGCTCACTTCGCTGGCTCGTGCCCAGGCATCGGCGGCTGTATGGGGGCGGCCGTGACTGTTATGCCCGATGCGAGCGGGAACGGCTACTGGCTCGTGACCCAGACCGGAGAGGTCTACACCTTCGGGGACGCGACGTACTACGGCGCTCCGGGCAACGTGGGCGTGCCAGTGACTTCGGCCGTGCGCACACCGGACGGTGGGGGGTACTGGATCCTCCTAGCAAATGGCACCGTCGACGCCTATGGCGACGCGGTCAACCACGGTGAGGCGACAGGGCAGTTCGGTGGTCTCAACCCGGCCACGGCTATCTTCACCACCAGCGACGGCGGCGGATACTGGGTGACGTCGGCCAACGGGGCGGTTGACAACTTTGGCGACGCCCCGAACGACGGCTCCATGGCGAGCACCCACCTCAATGGCCCCATCATCGCGGCAACCGGATTCTGATTCTGATCTCATCTGCAAACTCTTGGGACCGAACTCTCAACCTAGCGGGGTCCCCGGACGAAGATTCTAAACAGCAACAACTTGAATAATCCCAGCTAGATGGCCGTGTAGACATACCGCCGACGACCGCTCATGACCGCTAATTTCCGATCGTTCGGGCACGGATCGCGCGGGAAGCTTCACTCCTATCAAGTTATTCCGGCCTGTTGTGGACGGAGTGAGGCGACGAGGCAGTCAATCCTCTTTAGGCACGTCGCATCCTGCTCAAAGTCGAACGACAGCAAAGCATCCACCGGGCGCAATGCTGGTGGCCTTAGCGTTGTATGCCTAGAGATCGCTCATGGGATGCCATCGAGCACCCAGGCGATCAATCAAAAGGGGAGGCAAAACGATGGAAGAAAACGGTGATGGCTGGCTCATCTTTGCAGCCATCGTGCTGGGAGTCGCGGGCATCATGCGAATCTTTGACGCTATCTGGGCATTCCGCTACCACGGCGTGCTCCCTCAGAACTTCGAAGATGCAATCTTCGGCCACAGCCTGAAGACCTACGGCTGGGTGTACCTCATCGTGGCCATCGTGCTCATCCTCTGCGCATTCGGAGTCGTGGCACGGTCACAGATCAGTCGATGGATCGGGATCTTTGCCGGGGCGATCCTCGCCATCAGCGCGATCTGGTGGATGCCCTTCTACCCTGTGTGGTCCCTCACCTACATTTTTGTCGGCATCCTCGTCATCTACGGGCTAGCCGCCCATGGCGGGCGCGAAGTGAGGACAGGAACGACGACCGAATCGCAGCAACTCACCTGACAGCGTCACGGCCCGCTAGACCTGCCGGGGCGCCCGTGGGTCCTGGCGTTCAGGCGCAGGAATCAGGAGGAGAGGACGAGCAATTCCCAAGCTCCATCGCCGAGGTAGTTGGGGCGGGTATGTCAAGAATGCTGAGGTACCACCCGACTTGGTGATCGCGGGCACCCCTGCGCCCTCGACATCAGTGAACGCTTACTCCAAGTCCTCCTCGATCACAGCAATGGCCATTTCCAGAGCCTCGGCGATGTTGATCGCGGCTGACATGACCCGGGCCGTCCCGATGATCGGGGCCACAGCCACAAGGACGTTCTGTGCGTCTTCAATCGTGATCCCCGCTTCGGCTGCCGGGCCGATGTGAAGGAGATAGGAGACCGGACGAGCATCGACGGCCGCGAGGGCCGCGAGTCGGACCAACAAGAGGGCTTCAGGCGCCAGCTCACATTCCGCAACCGACACTGCGGTCATGGCGGCAATCGTGTCGAGAACCGGGGTGTCTTGGGATTCATCAGGCATGGTGTAACTCCTTTGAGTTAGGGCATTCGGCGTCGGTCGGGTACACAGGCTTCAGGGGCCATAGCCACCCTGGCAATCCGGCGCCCTGAAGGCTAGGGCCAAAATGATCCCACTGCCCACAGGGTCCTTAATGGCGAACATGCGTCGGCGACCCTTTGCCCTGATCGCGGCAAAAGGCTGCCCGAAGCGTGCCGTCAGCCTCGACGCAAGTGATCCGGGTCGCGTGCATCGCACAGGGCGGCCACGGTGGTCAGCCCGCCGATGAACGCGTAAAACGTCCAAGGAAGGGCGAGGCCCACAAGCACATAGATCAGCAGGGCAATTCCCCAGAATCCCAGAGTGCCCACTGCAGCTCGGGCAAGTGTGGAGTAGAACCAACGTCTAGCTGCGCGTCGGTGCTCACTGGGCGAGGCAGGTTCCAGTACTTCGTCCACACTCCGACGGATGTGTTCTTCGGAAACGGACATGCAGGCTCCCGAACTCTTTGTACTCCCTCAGAACCATGATGAATACCCCTCTCTTGCGCAGACCACGGCTGCCGTCCCGACGACGGGTTCTGGGGACACCACTTGGGTCCAAATGAGGCCATGGGAGTATCCTCGGACGGCGATGCCGGTTCGAAAGGCCTCTTACCTTTGACCGGTGCCAATACGTCTGCCGCCTGGCTGTGGCCCGATGACCTCGACGCCATGATCGCTGCGCCAGAGTTCCACACGATCCTCTTCGAGGACGACCGGGTCAGAGTTCTCGATGGACGTGTGCCATCTGGTGCCACGGTGCCTGTACACACCCACCGGTGGGGAGGAGTCCTCTATATCCTTGCGAGCAGCGATTTTGTCCGCCGTGATCCCGACGGCAATGTGCTCGCCGATACCAGGGCGTCGAAATCCACACCCATCGTGGGCACAGCCGTCTGGGGCGCACCGCTCACGCCGCACTCCCTGGAGAACGTTGGCAGGGAGGAGTTCCGCACGCTCACGGTGGAGATGAAGAATGGGAGTGGGAATCACCCGACTTGATGATCGTGGGCGCTTGTCATGCGTCACGACACGAGACGCAACGCTGCCCAACTGGAACATGACAGGAGAAGCGGCAATGCCATTGGAATTTGATGCATCAGCGATTCGAGCCGTATTAAGAACGGAAGACGATCACTGGGTGGTCGCAATCGAAATGGCTACCGGCGGAAGCTGGGGGCAGGCGGATACAACCTGGAGGTCCGACATCATCAGTCGAAACGAGCTCCGCGACGAGATCGGCGATGATCGTATCTCCCATGATGAGGACGTCATTGGGTTCATCGAGGTGAGTCTCCGCCGAGCGGGATGGCGCGCAGCAAGAAGAGGTGACCCCGTTACTCCTCCCACGCTTGAAGTCTGGGAGCTGAGTCCAGCATCCGAGTACGGGCGGCCTAAAAACCTGTTTTCCTAACTCCCGGAGCCAGACTCACCACAGCCCACGCGGCGTGCCCCAGAGCTATCGGTCGGGCAACGCCCGCCCGATTGGCAAAAGGGGGCAGGTCGTCCACGCGAATCTGTCGCAGCCCCGTCAGCCCCTCGGGCGGTATCGCAGTCGGCCGAGCAAGAGCGTGGCGTCGAGGACCCGCTCGCGCCCGTCGCGCGCCCGGACCAACTCAAGACGATGCGGTTCAAGTTGGAAGACATCTCGACCAGCGAGAGCAACGACGAAGGCTCCGGGGGAGAGACTCGAACTCTCAACCTAGCGGGGCCCCCGGACGAAGATTCTGAACAGCACGAACTTGAATAATCCCAGCTAGATCGCCGTGCGGACATACCGACGACGACCGCTCATTACCCCTATTTTCCGTTCGATCGCGCGCGGATCGCGCGCGGAGCTTCACTCGTATCAAGTGATTCCGGCCTATTGCGGACGTGGGACGGCGCGACAGTCAACGGGTTCGCCACGCCGCCAGAAATCGAGGTGCGTTGCAACCGACCACTCCTCGATTGCTCCTCGGTCTGGCCCGGGGGGAATCGAGTCGTCTTCGGCCAAGGCCTCCAGCTCGGCATCGAGTTCCAGCGATCGATTCCACCACTCCTCGAATGCCACTTCGCCTCGGCGGACAGCCAGGAGCCATTCGGCAGGCTCACCCTGAATCGGGAGATTCAGACCACCGGTACGGAGCAATTCCAACCCCTGGAAGCCCAGTCGGGCACAGTGCATGGCGTACTTCGTGTCGTAGCCGACCGATTCATTCAGATGCTCCCGCGGCCCCCCTCCCCTTCTGCCATGTCGGGCACCACCTATGCCCAACAGACGGACGGCCTGCGACTGCATGTACCCGCGGTAGCGAGGGATGACGTGGCGCCCGACGAAGAGATCACCCAAGCCCTGCAATTCGAGACCTTCAGGAGTCGCCTCGAGGACGGGTGCCCACAAGGACATGAGCACCGACGGGTTGCCTGAGGCAGCCAAGTACAGGAACCGACGCAGCGGGTGAAGGGTCCTGTCGACGTCGCCCGGACCTGACTTCACGCCTTCGGGCTGCGTTCGCTGCATGATCGTTGCCGGACCTCCTGGATCAAGCCCCAGCACCTCAACTGGGCTCTCAATCACAATCGCTGTCTCGTCCTGGTCCTCGCCACCGGGCAAGCCCGTGCCGTGGGCTGTCGAACCCACTTCGACGAGCAGGATCGTCCCAGGCGGTAAGGGCGGAATGTCCATGACTCCATCATGCTTCCTGTCGGGAGCTGATCGGAGCGATCGGCGACAGATCCAAGTCACCGTATGCAGGCGGAGTCGCGGTTTTGTCGCACATCGGGATATGACAGAGGGTTCACGCGCAAATATCTAAATGACGTACGACATAAATGTACGGAAATGAGAAAGTGTTCCCACCAGATGACTCATCGGTGTACCATTTCCAACATGAAGCACGTTTACGCGTACAGCTGCCGGCCGCACCGGCACTCAGAAGGCCTCAGAGGCCTTCTGACGTCGCGCGGGCGCGCCATGGCCCAGATTTTGAAGGCCCAATCCTTCAATTGGGTCGTGACCGATCCCCAGGAGGTGCCCTCAACGGCATAACTAGGACTTACATACGTCCAGTTCGTTGAGGAGCCGCTTCCGGAAGGGGGCGGCTCTTTTGTATTCCTGGGCCAAATGCACAACTGAATAGCCAAACACTCGAAGGGGTGTAGTCCAGCGGAACGGACAGCCGGCTCCAACCCGGCGGACGTGGGTTCGACTCCTGCCACCCCTGCTGGGCGAAGCTTTGCCCTTTTTGCCAAATAGGCAAGTAAACCAGCGCACATTGACAACTAAATAGTACGCCAGATTGGGGATCGGAGCCACGCCTATTGGCGCGGCTACACCGACCGATCCCGCCCCGGTGACCTCTGTTGGCTAGAGGAGCGCGGCCGTAACCCGCGCGGCATTGTGCCTGCGGTCGTTCGATTCGACCCACCGGGACCCTCGGCCCAGAGCACGAGTGGCAGTGCACCTCGTTTGCAACGAGACGCGTGCCGGTTCGAGCCCGGCTGGGTCCACCACGCGGGCGTGGCGGAAATGGAAGACGCGCTGGGCTCAGACCCCGGTGGGCTCACGCCCTTGAGAGTTCGACTCTCTCCGCCCGTACCAGGCGCCTCTAGCTCAGTGGTAGAGCGATGGACTCTTAATCCATGTCGTCGGGGGTTCGAGCCCCTCGGGGCGCACTCGACCGGAATCATCCGGTCGGAACACCTGGTTGTAGCTCAGTTTGGACAGAGCACCCGGTTCGGGACCGGGGGGTCGGCGGTTCGAGTCCGTTCAACCAGACCAGCGGTGATTGACGCAGCACCGCCTATTCGGGAGTGGTCCAGCGGTACGGACGCTCGGCTCTGGACCGAGAGACGGTGGTTCGAATCCATCTTCCCGAGCACCGGAGAGGCCCGGTCAATGCCTCATCGTGCCGCAGTAGCTCACTCGGGAGAGCGCCGCCCCGTCAAGGCGGAGGCAACGGGATCGAAACCCGTCTGTGGCGCCAAGCCCTGGTGGTGAAAACGGATGATCACAGGAGATTACGGATCTCCAGTTCCGGGTTCGAATCCTGGCCGGGGTGCCAGCTCGTCGTAGCTCAGACGGACAAGAGCGCTGCCCTCCGAAGGCAGAGGCCACTGGTTCGAGTCCAGTCGACGAGGCCACGCCGCCATAGCTCAGTGGGAAGAGCGCAGCCCTGGTACGGCTGAGGTCCCCGGGTCGGCTCCGGGTGGTGGCTCTGGACCGATTCGGGTCCTACTGCCCCCGTGGCGCGACTGGACGCGCAACGGTCTCCTACACCGGAGGATGCTCGTTCGAATCGAGCCGGGGGGCGCTGTCGAACGAAGACATTCGGTGCCGAGTTGCATTGGAGGGTTGACCGAGAGGAAAGGTGCTCGCTTGCTAAGCGATGGCCGAGGGCAACCTCGCCAGCGTTCGATCCGCTGCCCCTCCGCCCTGGAAGGTATGCCTCGTTGGCTGGGGGCACCCTGTTTCGAAAACAGTGACACGGCTCCGCCGTGGGGGTTCGACACCTCTACCTTCCGCTCAAGTTCACGGCCCGTTCGTCCAGCGGTAGGACGGCTGCCCCTCACGCAGCGGACGCAGGTTCGAGTCCTGCACGGGTCACCATCGGCCGGAGACGCGCACCCCGGTCCGTCCTGTGGGCGCAAGGCCTGCGGTGGACAACAGAAAAGGAAAGCCGGCATGCACTCCCCCCGGGGCATGACGTGATCCAGTGCGCACATTTTGCGGAGTAGCTCAGCGGAAGAGCGGGTGGCCGTTAACCACCGTCGTCGGGGGTTCGATGCCCTCCTCCGCAGCCACGGCACCGTGGCCGAGGATTCAGGTACCCGATTGCAACCCGGGTCACGCTAGTGAGACTCCAGCCGGTGCCTCCATCGCAGTAGTAGCTCAGTGGCAGAGCGTCTCGTTGCCAACGCGAAGGTCGCGGGGTCAGGACCCGCCTACTGCTCTCCGGGGTCAAGGTGTTGACAGATACACGCGTGGCTTCCACCCACGAGTAATGGGGGCGGTACCCATTGACCCCTCCATCTGCCCGCTCGGGAGTCGTCCAACGTCAAGACGCAAGGTTTTGGTCCTTGAGATGAGGGTTCGACACCTTCCTCCCGAACCACCTGAAAGGAGGTGCTCATATGAGAAGCAACCGACTCACACTCGTCGGCCCCGAGGATGGCGTAGACGTGCCCAGCGACGACGCGACGGACCTTACCCCGGTGCTGATAACGCGGGACCCCGGACCACCCGCGCTGCGACTCGTGCAGGTTGATGAAGGACCCCTTCCAGACGACGCAGCGTGACCTGCTCCCGGAGAAAATGCCGGCCGGGCCCAACGGGATGGGCGCTGGCTTTGTAACCCAGTCGATCCGGGTTCGAGTCCCGGGGCCGGCCCCATGGTCGTGTAGCTCAGTTGGGAGAGCGCGCGCCTGAAACGCGCGAGGCGGTGGATCGAAACCACCCATGACCACCACGGACACATAGCTCAGAGGCAGAGCGCCGGCATGACACGCCGGAGGTCGGGCTTCCGGAACGCCCTGTGTCCACCAGACCAATCACGGCCCGGAGTCAGCCGGTGACGACGCCGCTCTGATACAGCGGAAGGCCTCGTTCGACACGGGGCGGGCCGACCGAGCGCTGGCGGCGCCCGACGGGACGGGCCCGGGACTTTTAATCCCGACTGAGCCGGTTCGAGCCCGGCCGCCAGCACATACTCGACGCATCCGTAGCTCAACGGCAGAGCGCCACGTTCACACCGTGGAAGTCGGAGGGTCAGCACCTCCCGGATGCACTTGGGCGGACCACGTCCAACATGGTGGATGGAGCCGGATGGAGAGGCGGGTGGTCGTGACCCACCCAGCAGGGAGTTCGATTCTCCTCATTCACCCCGGGTCTGAGGACCCGTAACGCATCGCAGCGGGGAGGGATGGTGACCTCACGGGTCTCATACGCCCGAAGATCTCCGGTCAGTACGGAGCGCTGCGACTGGGGTCGGGCCGGTCGCCCAGGACGGTCTTATCAACCATCCGCGTCGGGGTCAGCACCCGGGGCCCCAACCATCTGGCCCCTGTAGCCCAAACGGTAGAGGCAGCTGGCCCAAACCCAGCGTGTGCACGTTCGAATCGTGTCGGGGGTACCTCGCCGGTGATGCTCGGGTGGCTGAGCGCCCGCTTCGTACGCGGGAGCGCGAGAGTTCGACACTCTCCACCGGCTCTTTGCAGACCAGCCCGAAGGCTGGAACACGTTCGAGTGGTGGAACGGTAGACACGCCAGCTCGAGGAGCTGGTGCCACAGCGAGCGTCCGGGTCCGACTCCCGGCTCGAACACACAGGTCGGTCAGACGACCCAATCTGGCGCACCATTTGGTTGTCACTGCGTCCATCACGCAGACGGGAAGTGAACACGATGCCGAAGCAGATCAACGCGAACCTGACCTCATGGGCCAGCGAGCTCGACGACAACGCCCTGGAGCAGGCACTGCGGACCTCGCGGCTGCCGATACTCGCTGGGCCCGTCTGCCTGATGGCGGACGCGCACTTCGGTCTGGGGGCAACGGTCGGCAGCGTGGTGGCGACCAAGAATGCGCTCCTGCCCTCGGCGGTCGGTGTCGACATCGGCTGCGGCATGGTGGCGGCAGAGACCAACCTCGCCGCAGCCGAGCTGCCGGACGACCTCACCGCTCTCCACGGCTTGCTGCGCGACCGGATCCCGGCCGGTGTCGGAAAGGGGCACGAGCGCTCCGAGGGCAGTGTGCCGCCGGCGCTCGAGGCCCTGGGACTACCGCCGGGCTCGGCTTCGGAGCTTTCGGAGCGTCAGAAGATGACCATCGCCGTGCAGTTCGGCAGCCTCGGCAGCGGTAACCATTTCGTCGAGGTCTGTCTGGACGAGCGCGATCGCGTCTGGATCGTGCTGCACTCGGGTAGCCGGGGTATCGGCAACCAGCTGGCCACGGCCCACATCAAGACGGCTCGCCTGCTCGCCCAGGAGGAGGGTCAGGTCCTCGAGGACCGCGACCTGGCCTGGTTGGCGGAGGGCCGGCCGGAGTTCGACGCCTACGTGTCGGACATGCTGTGGGCCCAGCGCTACGCCTGGGGCAACCGCGAGCAGATGATGGATGCCGCTCTGACGGCTCTGCGAGTGGCCGTACCCCATGCCCTCGAGACCGAGCGCATCAACTGCCACCACAACTACGCCTTCAAGGAGACCCACCGGGGCCAGGAGGTATGGATCACCCGCAAGGGTGCCATCCGGGCCGGACGCTCCGACATGGGGGTCATCCCGGGTTCCATGGGCGCGTCGTCGTTCATCGTGCGGGGCAAGGGCAACGAGGCTTCGTACGAGTCGAGCTCCCACGGCGCCGGTCGGCGGCTCGGTCGCAAGGCGGCCTTCCGCCAGTTGACCACCGAGTCGCTCCGGACCGCGATGGCGGGCCGGGCGTGGGACGACACCATGGCCGAGCAGCTTGTCGACGAGCACCCAGACGCATACAAGCCGATCGCCCAGGTCATGGCCGACCAGGCCGATCTGGTCGAAGTCGTCCACGAGCTGCACCAGGTCGTGAACCTCAAGGGGACGTAAGAGTCCCATCGAAACCGGAACGTTGAACGAAGGAGGAAGAAGGTGAAACTGGCAGAGGCACTGTTGCTGCGTGCCGATCGAAACAGAGCTTGGAGCAGCTCAAGCAGCGCGTCCTGGTGAGCGCTCGCTATCAGGAGGCGAGCAGCCGCCAGAGGACGCCCGCGACCTCGTGTCGGTGGCGTCGGCCTGTTGGACGAGCTCGAGGGTCTGATCCGCAACATCAACAGGACCAACTCAGGCACCGTCATGGCGGACGGTCGGACCCTGACGGATGCGCTGGCGGAGCGAGACGTGCTTCGACTCAGATACTCGATGCTCAAGACTTCGGCCGAAGCGGCATCTGGTGCGCTACAGCAGACCGGGTTCATGCGGGCCACCCGGTCCGAGCTCAAGTACATGCGCGCCCTCGACGTGAAGGGCCTGCGCCAGCAGGCATCGGATGTCGCTCGGCGAGCTCGTGAGCTCGATGCACGGATTCAGCAGGTCAACTGGACGGCCGAGCTACAAGAGGCATGAGGTAGCAATGGCGCGTGAAGTTGGTAGGAAAGTAGGTAGAGCGAGTTCCAACCCATTCTGGGGGTCAAGCCAGAAGCAAGCCTTCAAACGGCTCTGGTGAGCGCGAGGGCGGCGCATCAGGGGTTCGAGTCCCCGCATAACAAAAGCAAGCCCAGCACTGTGCACAGTTCACGGCGTATAGGGCACCGAGCATCACCAGGAACTAATTACCAACGGACCGAGGGTGGGACAGGGGATTTCACGCGCAATCGATTGGCGTCATAATCAAACGAGTGCATCGGAGAGGGACACGCTCAACGGTGCAAATGCGAGTGGCAACCTAGCGGGCCCTCCGGACGAAGACTTTGAACAGCATCAACTTGAATAAGCCCAGCTAGATAAGCATGTCGATACACCGCCGATGACCGCTCATGACCCCTAATTTCGGGTTCTTCGCGCGCGGATCGCGCGCGAAGGTTGACATCTCTCAAGCACTCCTGGTCTGTCCCGTGTCCCAATCGACCACGAGTGAAGGGCCGAGCGCGAGGGTCAGACTCCGATCAGGCCCCGGTAAAAGGCCCCAAAGGCAGCGCCGCCGTCGGGATGCAGGGCCTGTACCGCCTCCACGCTGACAGTGCGGATCTGGCGTTCGGAAGTGTCGGGAAAGGCCGCCCCCAGCTCGGCGACTCGTCGCCAGGCACTCTCGAAGCGGGCCGGGGCACAGAGGGCGTAGACGAAGCGGTCGACCTCATCGGACTCGACGAGGAGATGACCTAACGCCAGGTTGCGCGCCGGCTGACTCAGCTGGCGACGCACCAGACAGCCTCCGTCGTCTGCCGCGCCGTTGGGTAGAGCGACGGGTTGCTTAGCGAGGTACTGGTCGTAGCGCCTGCGGCCCTCGCCATGGTTGCGTAGCTGGAAGCAATTCGCGGCATCCCCGCCAAAGAGGCCGACCGAACGGCAGGTGGGCCGGGCATCGTTGTGCTCGCTGTCGTACGCGCTGCAGTGCCCGAACTCCTCGGTGAATTTCACCTCTATCAGCGCCGCGATGCGTCTGCCCTCGGCGTCAGTCCCACGCATGAAGACGTCGACCTGGGTCTGGTGCTCGTGGCCGGGGCGCCTCTCCCCCAGGCGGTCCCCCGGGTCGACGTACTCGAATTCAAGCGAACTCGCCTCGACCACGGAAGTTCCGATGAGCTCGAAGAGCGCGAGGTAGGCGCTGGTGTCGATCGGAGCGAAGAGATTGATCGCTAGCGCCTGGGACGAGCGAACACTCAGAATCCAGCGATGGTCTGCGCCTCTCGCGAAGACCTTGCGGAACTCACTCAACGCGGCAGGCAGCGCGGCGTCCTCGACGCGGCCAAAAAGCTGGCGCCGTCCTTCAATGAGTGTCGCGTTGACCTTGGGCAGCCATCGCTGTGGCTGGACCGGCTTGCCGACTGATCGGTCGCCCTTCCTGTATGGGGGAATACGAAATGGTCCACTCAGCCTTGGAGGAGCGTAGCGAGGATCGTCGACCAGCCAGATGTTGCACCTGAACTTCTTGGAAAGGACCTCGAGCTGGTTGGAAAGGTATCGCCCGATGATGCGCTTCTCCGGGCTCACCGTGCCGTTCGGCCTCGCCTTCACGACGGGAGCGCAGATCAGGTGAATCTGGAGCTGCTGTGGGCTCTCGGGCGAGCGCCACCCGTTGCGGGCGCGGATGGTCGCCTCGTTGGCAAGTACCCAGACGGCGTAGTCGAGAGCCTGGAGCACGACGGTGACGTCATCGGGGTCGACCTTGGTCTCCACCAGATGTAACCGGTCTTTATCGTCGATGGCCAGGAAATCGATGAAGCCGGCGTTTCCCTCACCTCGCCATACCGGGTACTCGGGCTTCACGTCCCTGAGACCGAGGCGCTCGTTGAGAACTCCCCCTTCGAGGTTGGCCTGGAGGCGGTGCTCGAGGTACGTCACGTCGTTCGGGTCCATGCGCTTAGCCACATCGCGGATGATCCGCTCCTGCATGAGCGCGACCTCTTCGGGTCGAAGCGGGTCGTCCGCGGTCACTGTCCGCTCAATAGCGCGTTCGGCGCCATAGGGGAGCTTGCCCTTGTAGTCGACCCCGGCGATTAGGTCGATACGGTCCCCGTGCCGGCTGGCGCGCAGCACCTGGAGTCCGGCGCATTTCCAGGTGACATAGTCGATTCGAATCGCTTCTTGAAGCAGAGGATTCTGGCGCACCCAGGTGAGCAGCTCAACGATCAGGTTTTCACCATCCCCGAGGTCGTGATCTCGAGCGTCTTCACGATGTCTGTCCTTTGCTACCTCGATCGTTTCGACACGAGAGAAGACGACGGCTGGAGTCGGGAGGTTCTCGGGTCCGTAGACGAAGACGCGGATGCAGCCGTCGATCCAGGCGAGCCGGGCGAGGGTGACGCGTTCGTAACCGACGGGTAGGACGAGCACGAGATCCTTGTCTCCTTGCCAGGCAAGCGCGTAGGCGAGAACCTCGTCCATGACGCTAGGGTCTTCGTGAGTGCCCACCACGACCACCAGCACGTCACCGTGACTGCCAGTAAACCACCGCGCCTTCATGGAGGTCCTCGGGTTCGAAACGAATGGATCGACCTCGCCCGCAACACTCTCGGCTAGCTGACAAGCGAGTCGGGCGAAGCGATTGCGGCGCGTCGCAAGCGTCTCGGACTCCAGCGCTTCCGGCTCTGGCCGGCTAGCGGTCGTCATGCCCACAATCTAGGAGCTGGCTGTTCGCGCCACGTTGTTCACGGCACGAATCGAAGCGCCGATGCTGCCGTCACTCATTCCGCCTGCCAGGCCTCCGCCGCCCAATGAGCGGATCGCTGGGCGGGTACGCGCTCGAGCTAGTCAGACGCAGAGCACCGCTGCCCAACCGTCAATTGGGTGCTGGACCTACCACCCCTGACCAGCGAAAACGACGACGAAAGCTCCGGGGGAGAGACTCGAACTCTCAACCTAGCGGTTAACAGCCGCTTGCTCTGCCATTGAGCTACCCCGGAAGGGGTTCAAGAAAACAGCCCCCGAACGATATCAGCGGCTCACGCCACCACCGTCGAGGGCATACCCGAGTATCGATTGGTTCAGGACTCTTCGAGATAGTCCCTCAACAGATGGGCCGCGTCCGGCCGGCGCAGCTTGGCCAGGGTCTTGGATTCGATCTGGCGCACCCGCTCCCGCGTGACGCCGAACTCCTTGCCCACTTCTTCGAGGGTGCGGATCTTGCCGTCGTCGAGCCCGAAGCGGAGCCGCACGACGTCCTGCTCGCGCTCGGACAGGTGGCCGAGCGCCTCGCGCACCGCCGCGTCGAGTAGCGAGCGCGTCGCCGCGTCGTCGGGCACTACCGCTCCCCTGTCCTCGATCAGGTCGGACAGGTTGAAGTCGTCCTCGTCCCCCACCGGCTGCTCGAGCGAGACCGTGTCCTGGTTGATGCGCAAGATCTCGCGCACGCGCTCCATCGGGAGCTCGACACGCTGCGCCACCTCTTCGATCGTCGGCTCGCGCCCAAGTTCCTGCAGAAGCGCGCGCTGCGCCCACACCACCTTGTTGATGGTCTCGACCATGTGCACCGGGATGCGGATCGTGCGCGCCTGGTCCGCGATCGCACGCGTGATGGCCTGGCGGATCCACCACGTCGCATAGGTGGAGAACTTGAAGCCCTTCGTGTGGTCGAACTTGTCGACCGCCCGCATCAGCCCGAGGTTGCCCTCCTGAATGAGGTCCAGGAACGCCAGCCCGCGGTTGCGGTACCGCTTGGCGATCGACACCACCAGGCGCAGGTTCGCCTCGATCAGCTCGTCCTTCGCCTGCAGCCCCTTGCGCACCAGGCGCTTGTTGCGGGACAGCCCACCGGCGTCGAGCAGGTCCTCCTTGGGCCCCTCCCCCGCCACGGCCGCCTCGTGGGCGGCCAAG
>Ga0181532_10002152_pt1 | contig 18496 bp, 18 predicted proteins | sample PEATcosm2014_Bin_33_FD_119768 | JGI IMG/M metagenome (GOLD analysis project Ga0181532, IMG submission 119768) | Peatland microbial communities from MTU Mesocosm Facility, Houghton, MI, USA - PEATcosm2014_Bin11_30_metaG | ecosystem: Environmental > Terrestrial > Soil > Wetlands > Peat | place...
GGTTTGGGTAAGGAGGCAACGCTCAGCTCAGTTTTGAAAGGGCTTCGCGGTAGCTGGTCGCCACTTCGTCCGGTTGGGTAACGGTCGTGTCCAAGTCGCGCAGCAGGCCGTCTTGCAAGCCGTAGATCCATCCGTGCACCGCCAGGTTTCGGTGGGGGTCTGGTCCCAGTTGTTGGCGGGAGCAAGGCCGCAGAGGCGGAAGAAAGGCTAGAGGCAGGTGCAGGGACGAGCTGAAACGCTGAAATGCTGAAATGGTGCAACGTGGCGTACTGGCGTCGGAGCAGATGTACTGCCTGGGCATGTCCTCGCCTGCGGGTGCGGTAGGGGACGGCGTCTTCTTTGACGTGGAAGCCGATTTCAGGCTTAAGTGGTTGCGGAGGGGGCTCCAACAGCGGGCGGAGCTGTTGGAGGATCTCCCGCAGCGTCACATCGTGAACCAGCAACGTTTTGTCTATCTCGGCCAGGCGTCGGAGAATGGCCGCGTTCGCGGCGACATCCTCGCGCATTTTCACGAAAGCACGAATGACATAGACGCTCATAGCGACAGCGCGCGGGCTGTTGAGGATGTTGGCGGCCATCAGCGCGCCGTGCTCGGTAAAGGCATGCACGGACCGGGAAAACCTCAGTTTCTGCAGGGATATCACAGTTTGTGATATCCCCAGGATTTCCTCTCGGGTGAGCTCGAGGACGAAATCTTCCGGGAAACGCTGCTGATTCCGCTTGAGCGCTTGGTTAAGCGCGCGAGTCTCCACTCCGTAGATCTTGGCGAGGTCCGTATCGAGGATTACACGGACGCCGCGGAGAAAACGAATTAGGGGCGCGATGTCAGGGGCAAGCATCAGCTCGGTTTTGCTCATCATGCAGCAGGGGGTTATCAGGGTGCAATCGCCTTAGCCAGCCGATTCTGGCCGCCTATTCCGCATTCGCGGCAGGCTTGGCAAAGAACACAGGATATCTTTCCCGCTGTGCTTCGCGTAACAGGAGCGATGCCAATTCGCGCGCGTGGTAGTCACCCCACAGGGAGCTTTCACCGTTGGGCACTTTCTGGCCGCGAGCGACGTAATCCCAGCCGTTGGGCCGGTGATAGACAGAGTGGAGCAGGAGGCCCTGGTGTCTGGGGTCTGCTGAAAGATACGGCGGCTCGAACAATGTCCGGGCGATCGTCAGCCCCGCTTGATAGTAGCGGCGCCCTTTCTGGGCGTCCCCTTGTTCAGCGAGGTAATGGCCGAGACGGACCAGGCCCTGCGCCGCGATTGCGGCGGCCGAGGAGTCCACCGGTTCCCAGGCGTTGAACGGGTCGGCGGGCTGCGCAAGGTAGTCGCCGAGCCGGTACAAGCCCGGCCCAGCCGTGTCCCACATGGGGATGCCGTCGGCGCAGGAGTTGGCGAGATAGAATTCGGCGGTGACGGTCGCCGCGCGAAGGAAGGTCGCCCGGATGGCCTTCGCGGCGGCAATAGGCGAGGGGCCACCGTGCGGGCGAGGGCGCGAGGAGCGCGGCACGGCTTCGCGAGCCACGCCAGCCAGTTCGCGGGCGCTGCGGGTCTGCAGGAACTCCAACTGCTCGGCAAAGCCCAGCACCGCCCACGCCAGCCCGCGCGTCCACGTGCTGAAGGGCGAATAGCCTTGCTGGGTGTTGGGACAGCGGTAGCTGCCGTCATTGAGGTTGAAGATGCTCTCGTGGGCTGTGCGGCCAGGCACATCGTAGGCGTCGCGGCCCTCGCCGTAGTAAACGCTGTAGCGCGCGGTAGTCTCCGCGTGCTCCATGAGACGCTGGAGGAGGGAGATTCTCTGGTCGCGTTCGCCCATGAGGACATGCCCGAGCTGGTGCGCCACAGCAAGCGAACGCAATGAGCGAATCGTATCAACAAAGAGCGAGTGAGGGCCGTTGAACGAGTAGATATACCCCTTGCCGTCCGCGATGGCAGTCCAGCGTGCGGCCTGCACGGCCCCGGACACCTTCAACGCCATTTCGTAGAAGTCCATCTCACGCTGGTTGAACGGCATCTTGCCCTCGCGCATCAGCCGCCAGAGGTTTCCGTAGGTGGAGATGTTATTGAAGCCATGATCATGCACACCCATGTGCGAAACGTGCGGCGCCATCCGCTGGATCGTGTTCTTCCGCCCGATTTCGAGGAACTGCGCATCACCGGTGGCATCGAACTGGAGCAGCGCCGAGCCGAATTGAAATCCCTGGGTCCACTCAGTCCAGCCACGGGAGGTGTATTTGCCCTTGGTGGTGAAGACCGGTGCGCCTTTTGAGGAATCCCAGGCCTTCTCCAGGCTAAGAATCTTCTGGGCCGAGAGGTCAAACAGGCGCTCGATCCGCGGCAGGAGCTTGCGGGCGGTGAGTTGGTCGTTGATGCGAATGGGCATTAGAGTCTCCTGATGTGGAAGCCACCGTCCACGTTGATGACCTCCCCGGTGCTGAAGGGCAGCAGGTCATGCGCGATAGCGGCGACAGCTTTACCGACGTCTTCAGAGGTGCCCCAGCGCTTGATCGGGGTGAGGCCATCGGCAATGAGTTGGTCGTATTTAGCTTTCACGCTGCTCGTCATGTCGGTGGCGATGATCCCAGGACGGATCTCATAGACGTTGATGCCATGCTCGGCGAGGCGCGCCGCGTAGAGTGGGGTGAGCATCGAGAGGGCGGCCTTGGCTATGCAGTAGTCGCCGCGATTCACCGATGCCGTGTAGGCGCTGATAGAGGAGATGGTGATGATCTTGGGTTGGAAGGCGGCCGCCTGGACGCCCGCAGCGCGTTGCTCGATCATCCACCGCGCCGCAAGTTGGGTAAGAAAGTATGGACCTTTGACATTGATATTGATGAGCCGGTCGAAGCTTTCCTCAGTCGCTTCCAGGACATCGGCGCGCACCGCGGGCGCGACCCCGGCATTGTTCACCAGCAAATCGAGCCGCCCGAACTTCAATCTCACGAACTCAATCAGGCGGCGGCGGTCGGCGCTGAGCCCGATGTCAGCGGGGCAAATCTCCGCGCGCATTGTCTTCCCGCCAGCCCGCGCTGCCGAGAGGCAATCGGCTGCCGTCTCCTGCGCGGCCTGCAAATTGCTCGCGTAGTTGATGACGACATCGCAGCCGATTTTCGCCAACTCCAGCGCAATCCCGCGACCAATGCCACGCGAGGCGCCTGTGATGAGGGCAACGGCGTTCATGCGCGGCCAGCATAGTTGCGCCAGAAGGAAGCAAAAGACAAAACTTGAACCCGCAGTGCCAAACCTTATTCTTGGCGCGTGCGCAACGTTAAGGTCCCGCTGGGTAATCGCAGCTACGACATTAGAATCGGCACGGGTCTGCTGGCCCGGCTGGGAAGCCAATGCGCACGGCTCGGTCTCCATCCCCGCTGCGCGATCATTTCGGACAGCAACGTCGCGCGCCGCTACGCCAAGGCCGCCCAGCAAAGCCTTCGGCGGGGGGGGGTTGATTCCACTCTGGTAACCGTGCCTGCGGGCGAGACGGCCAAGAGCCTGAAGACGGTCCACGCTTGCTACGACGAACTGGCCGCGCAGCGCCTGGAGCGCAAATCATTCATCGTGGCGCTGGGCGGAGGAGTAGTGGGTGACCTGGCCGGCTTTGTGGCGGCCACCTATCTGCGGGGGATTGCGTTTGTGCAGGTGCCGACGACGCTGCTGGCGCAGGTGGACAGTTCCGTGGGCGGAAAGGTGGGCGTGAACCTGAAGGCGGGCAAGAACCTCGTGGGCGCATTCTACCAGCCACGCCTCGTGCTGTGTGATCTGGATACGCTGTCCAGCTTGCCCAAGCGCGAGTTTCGAGCAGGCCTCGCGGAAGTTATCAAGTACGGCATCATTTACGACTCGGCGCTTTTCCGGCGCTTGGAGCGCGACCTGCCTAAGCTGTTGCGGCGCGACGCCGATGCCCTGGCGGCTGTCGTGGCCTGCTGCTGCGAGATCAAGGCGGAAGTAGTTGGGCAGGACGAAACGGAGAGCAGCCTGCGGGCCATTCTGAACTTCGGCCACACCATCGGCCACGCGCTGGAAGCGATTTCGCACTACGGCAGGTATCTGCACGGCGAGGCCATCTCCATTGGCCAGGTCGCTGCGGCCCGGTTGTCCGCGCGCACTCTCGGGCTGCCCGAGGACGAGGTAAGGCGCATCACCGATCTGCTCCGGCGTGCCGGCTTGCCAACCGAGGTCAGATTAAGCCCCCTCCAGCAGAAGAAACTCCTCGCCGCCATGCAACTCGACAAGAAGGTCAGCGGTGGCGAGATCAAGTTCGTGCTCGTTCACCGAATCGGAAACGCTGAGTTCGGCCAGAAGGTCCCGACCGAGCTGCTGCGCGAGGCTATTAACCACCAATCGTCAACCCTCCCAACCGTCCATGTCCGCAGTTAGCGAAACCATTGTCCGCGAGTACTTCGAACTGCACGAGTTCCTCGTCCGCCAGCATCGCAAATACATCGGCCAGACGCGGCGCGAGGATGATGACGACATTGACTTCTTCGTGCTGAACCCGCATCCGCAGGCACGGCAGGGAACGCCGCCGTTTGTGCTGGGCTCTGCGGATTTGCCGTTCATCGAGCGCGCGATCGTGGTGGTCAAGGGCTGGCACACGGAGACGTTCAGTTCGGCGGTGCTGATTCATGCGCCTGAGATTTTCCGCTTCGTGGAACCCAAGGTATTCCAGCAAGCCGCCCGGGCCTTTGGCAAGGAGGGCACGACCCTCAAGATCCTGGTGGTGCCAGCCCTGCCGCAAGCCACAGCCGCGCGGGACGAGAGCATTGCCCTGCTCCGCTCCAAGGGCATTGATGCCGTGATCCCGTTCCGGACCATGCTAGCGGACCTGGTGAGCGAGACGGAGATCAACCGCAACTACCAGAAATCGGACCTCCTGCAAATCATCCGCATCCTGAAGAACTACGACTTCTTCAAAGAGCCGCAGATGGAGCTGTTCAAGGCCCGCCGCAAGAAGGGTTAGGGCCGGGCAGCACACCGAGCCTGCCCCTGTTTCCGATTTCCAAGCGCTGATTCTTGCGCTAGGTTGGCGCCATGCTGCTGGTCATAGACAACTACGATTCGTTCACCTACAACCTGGTGCAATACCTGGGTGAAATGCAGGTGGACATGCAGATCCACCGCAACGACCAGATATCCGTAGCGCAAATCCGCGCGCTCAAGCCGGAGCGGATCCTCATTTCACCGGGGCCGTGCTCGCCGCGCGAATCGGGCTTGTCCAACGAGATCATCCGCACGTTCGGCCCGCACGTCCCGACGCTGGGCGTTTGCCTAGGCCACCAGTGCATCGGGCACGTATTCGGCGGCAATGTCATCGTGAACTACCGCATGATGCATGGGAAGACGTCGCCCATTAAGCACAACGGCAAGGACCTGTTCGCCGGCATGCCCAACCCGTTTGCCGCCACGCGTTACCACTCGCTTGTAATTGAGCGCAACAGCCTGCCCGATTGCTTGGAAGTGACGGCTGAAAGCGAGGAAGGCGAAATCATGGGGGTGCGCCACAAGCAGTTCCCCATCTTCGGCGTGCAGTTCCATCCGGAGAGCATCCTGACGGAGAACGGCCGGCAGATTCTACAGAACTTCCTGAAGCTTAAGTAGCTTCCCGTTTCCGCGGGCGCGTGCCCGCCGGCGCCCTTAATAGCGGCGTTCGCGGCGTTCCCCACCGCCGGTGCGCGGTGCACGCTCTTCGCGGGGGCGGGCGACATTGACCGTGAGGGCTCTCCCCTCGAGCTCCTTGCCGTTGAGCGCCTTGATGGCCGCTTCCGCCGCCTCCGGGGTTTCCATGGTAACGAATCCAAAGCCGCGCGGGCGGTTGGTGAATTTGTCCTTCACCACATCCACTTCGACCACGGTGCCGTGAGCGCCGAAGAGGCCCTGGAGTTGCTCCTGGGTTGCATTGAACGAGAGGTTCCCGACGAACAGTTTTGTGCTCATGATGACTGTGCTTTGCGACTGATTGCCCTTTCTCATCCTCCCCGACCATCGGGTTTACAAATCATCACGGAACCTATGTTCAAGTGAGGATTTGATTGGTTCTGAGATTGGCGAGTTATCTATTCGCCGCATAGTTTAGCTGCCTGGCCACGTCACGCAAGTATTATTTTAGGACGCATTCCGCCAAAGGCAAAGCAGGGTGGACGTGCCGGGAGGGCACGAATCAATTTGGAGCGACAGCGTGTCAGCCGTGGCACACGAGCGAGTCTCACCGGAGACACGCCGGAGACACGCCAGAGACACACCGTAGATAACATTCGGCGTGAGCGGCAAGGTTTGTATCAGTAACTGGTTGCGGTATAGGCGCTTATGCGTAGCTGGCTTCACCTGGTTCCCCGCCGCAGCCGGCCTAATGGATACAAACCCCATGAATACCCAACAAACACCCGGGAGCGATTAAGATTGACTATTGGCAGTCACCCGTCCTGGGCTTGCAGGCCCGCGCGCAAGTAGCCGAGGGCATAAGCCATTCCGGCATGCCAGGGCGCAGCGCAGGCCATTTGCGGCGCATGATCGGGGATGATCACGCCCGCGAAGCCATTCTGCTTCAGGATGCGCAGCACGCGAAGGATGTCCACGTCGCCATCATCAATGAACGTTTCGCGGTAAGAGGGCACCTTGCCGTGGACGTTGCGCAAGTGCACGTAGGCCAGCTTGCCTTGCCGGCTATAGGTGTCCACCACCTCGTAAATGTTGCCCTCGGTCATCTCGGCCAAGGTGCCGAGGCAGAACTCAAGTGCATTGCGCGGGCTGGGGTGGAGATCAATCAGCTTCCGGTAAAGGTGCGGCTGATAGACTAACCGCGGCTGTCCCCGGATGGTGGGTGAAGGTGGGTCGTCCGGGTGCGCTGCCAGGGTCACGCCGGCTTCCTCGGCCACCGGAATGACCGCGTGCAGAAAACCCTCTAGCCTGTCCCAGAGTTGGTCGGGGGTGACGGAGGGCAAAGCGCCGGGTGAGGCGTTGCGATCGTACATCATGTTCCACGCCATCCCATTTGGCATCGGTTTGTCGAACGGGCCGTCCATGCCGACTGCCTCCGCGCCGCCGCGCGCGAAGGGGCCTTTCACCCGGCCCGCCACTCCGGCAATCGAGAAGTTGTAGCCGAAGACAGGAATCCCAGCCCTGCCGACGTTGCGGATAATCGTTTTGACCTTCTCCAGGTGCAGGCGCTTCTTTGGACCATCCAGCAGCACGTCATGCCAATGCGCCGGGTCGAAGTTCTCGATGGCCTCCAATTCGAGCCCCGCCGCATTGATCTGCCGCTTCAAGGCCGCCAGTTCTTCGTAAGACCACAGTTTGTCCGGGTCTCCGGCCAGCCCCCAGCCCGTGTCATCACCCACCGGCTGATCGCCCGGCTGGTTGCTGCGCGAGGAACGGAAGTAATCCACCAGGTGCGCCACGATGTGCGAGCAACCGCACTGCCTGGCGAAGCGGTAATGCTCTTCGTTCAGTTGGTGGCGATACAATCCCAGGCCGAGTTTCATCAAAAGCCTATACTCACGCCGCCATCCACCGGCAGGACTACTCCTGTCACAAACCTGGCCGCGGGGGAGCATAGAAAGACCGCGGCGGTGCCGACATCATCCGGCTCTCCGAATCTGCCGAGCGGCGTGCGCGCCAGGATGCGCCGCTTGCGCTCGGGGTCGTTGCCCGTTGCCTTGCGCGACATGTCGGTATCTATCCAGCCGGGCGCAATGGCATTGACGCGCACGCCGGAAGGGGAGACCTCGGTGGCCAGCGAGCGCACCATTCCGAGATAAGCGCTCTTGGCCGTCGCGTAGGCCATCACATTCGGAATGCCGAACAGCGAGGCCATGGAGGCCACGAAGAGGATGGAGCCATGCCTGCGCCGGAGCATTCCCGGCAGCACCGCCCGCGTGAGCGCGTGCGCACCCAGCACATGAGTCTTCAACACGCTGAGCAGGTCCTCGTCGCTCGTCTCCAGCGCGGGCTTCTTGAGGTGGATACCGGCATTATTGACGAGAATGCTGATCGGCCCAAACAGCGCCTCAGCCCGGGCGACAACTCCGGCCGCGCTCTTGACCCGTGTCACGTCACACACGACGGCGCCGGCCTGAGGGCCTATGGCCGCAGCCGCTTCCTTAAGTACCGCCGCGCGGCGCCCAGCCAAAACCACCTTGGCCCCAGCCAAAGCCATCTGCCGCGCGATGGCGAGGCCCAAGCCCGTGCCGCCGCCCGTGATCAAAGCCACTTCGCCATCGAGGCGGAAACGATTATCGCCGTTTGAGGTCATCTTCGCGCAACCTTCTCAGAAGCCGAAATCCAGGCAGCTAAGATTGCAGCCATTCCTGACGAACATCTTCCAGGACGATGCCCAGATTTGGCGCGTCGAACCGTATTCCCGGCGCGGCCACGCGATGATCGCGAAGATTGGGCAGAATATGCTTGTGATGCGGAAAAGTGGGTGCCAGCGCCGGAATCTCTGGGTGCTCCCACGCGTCATGCCAGCAGATCTTTTCGCCACGCCGATACACCTCGTAGCTGTAAGTTCGGATGCGCCGCACCGCGAAATCAATCAATTCCCACGCCTCCACGCGAATTCCCGCCGGGCATTCAATATGACCTTCCAATTTCGCGAGCGTCGCGCCAACAGGTGCCAGTGCCAGCGTGGACTGGTTAACAAAAGGATGCCGTTCGGCCAGCGAATAAACCCACGTGCTGTAAGCGGCGATGTCATCCAGCGGGGCGCTCATGCGCCGGCTGGTTCCAGCGCAAGCGCGCCCAGGCCGGAACGCCGGCGCAGTTCCCGGAGATGCTCATAGGCCATTTGACGGTAACGCGATTCCCGATCCATTCTGGCTTCATAGAAGCCCGCCCACCGGATGAAATCCCGCGTCTGCTCCAGTTCCCCGGCCTTGAAACAGTGGTAAAAGTCGGCGGACAACAAGCCGTATTGATCCTCGAGCGCCGCCAATTCCGCGTCCAGTCCATGAATGTCCCGGATGATCTCTTCGCGTTTCATACTTGCAAATTAACGCACTGAGTACCTGGCAACAAGCCCGAACAGCGCCCCGGCCCGGGCGACAACTGCTGCCGCGCCCTTGAGCCTCGTCACGTCGCACACGGCAGAGCCCGCCTGCGGACCTATCCCGGCAGCCGCCTCCTTAAGGACTGCCGCGCGGCGCCCCGCCAAAACCACCTTGGCCCCGGCCAAAGCCATCTGCCGCGCGACGGCCAACCCCAGGCCCGTGCCGCCGCCCGTAATCAACGCCACTTCGCCAATGAGGCAGAAAGGGTCCTCGCGGTCTGAAATCATCGCTGATCGCTCGGTTGGTCTGACGCGGCGCCTGCTCACTTCGCACCCAACCACCGCTTGGCTATTCATAAGCTCTTACGCCGTGTTCACACTTTGGGCCGGCGCCTCATTCCGGCTCGTGCGGCCCGGGCGGTTCTAGTGGCTCGCGCAATGCCCGCAGGCGTCGGAAGGCTTCGTAAACCACTTCTCGCAGATCAACATAATCGAGGTAGATGGTTTGCCGGGTTCCCAGATGATACACGATGCGGTGATCACCCACGCGCAGCCGGTAGAAGCCTTCGAGCTCCCGTCGCAGTGCCTGTATGTCGAGTCCGCGCCCCGAGGCCGCCAATTCCTTAAGTGCCGCGCGAACGCGCCGCTTGGTTTCGGGCGGCAGGCCCGCCAGCCACACAGCCACCTGCTCAGAGGCCGAAATCCTCATCGTCCAGATCCAGCTTGCGGTAAGCGAGCTTGCCAGCTTTGGCGGCCCGGAGCGCCTTCATTGCCTTGGGATTGGACAACAGGTCCATAGTCTCAATCATCGCCTCGTAGTCGTCTATCGGCAATAAAACCGATACCGGCTTGTCGCGCTTGGTGATCAGGATCCGCTTGCCTTGGCGGCACAATTTCGGGAGGCCGCTCTGCGCCTGCGTCACCGTCATCACTGGATACGTAGTTTTCATATTCGCACTACGTAACTTAATGCGCTTTGCCTTTCGCAGCAAGCCAAAGCCGCTAGCTTGCCCATTAGCTCACAAGCTGCGGATACGCCTTCTCGGGGTCCAGGCCCAACTCGTTCATCGCCTTGGCCACCGCGCCGCGCTCGACCTGCTTCTTCTCCGCCAGCGCATGCAGGGTGGCGATAACCACCGACTCGGCGTCCACCTCGAAGAAGCGGCGCAAGGCCTTGCGCGTGTCGCTCCGGCCAAAGCCATCCGTGCCGAGGGTGGTCAATCCGCCCGGCGCCCACGGCGCGATCTGGTCGGGCACAATCTTGATGTTATCGGAGACGGCGACGAAAACGCCCTGCTCCTTCTCCAGCACCGACTCCACGTACGACTTCTTCGCCGGCTCGGTCGGATGCAGCATGTTCCAACGCCGGGTGCGCAGGGCGTCATTGCGCATGAGCTTGTAGCTAGTGGCGCTCCAGACGTCGGCAGACACGCCGAACCGTTCCGCCAGGATCTCTTGCGCCCGCAGCGCCTCGCGGATGATCGGCCCGCTGCCAAAGATATGAGCCTTAAGCGCCAGCTTCTGCGGCCCCGGCTTGAACTTGTAAAGCCCCTTCAGGATGCCATCGGCGGCGCCCTCGGGCATGGGCGGCATCTCGTAGTTCTCATTGTAGAGGGTCAGGTAGTAGAACAGGTCCTCTCCCTCCACATACATTCGGCGCATGCCGTCGGCGATGATGACCGCCAGCTCGTAGGCGAACGCCGGATCATACGTCGCCAGCGTCGGGATGGTGCTCGACAGGATCAGGCTGTGCCCGTCCTGGTGCTGCAGCCCCTCGCCGTTCAGCGTCGTGCGGCCGGAAGTCGCGCCCAGCAGGAAACCCCTCACCCGCATGTCCCCGGCCAGCCATATCAGATCGCCAATCCGCTGGAAGCCGAACATCGAGTAATAGATGTAGAACGGCATCATATAACGGCCATGCGTCGCGTAGGACGTGCCCGCGGCCACAAACGACGCCATCGAGCCCGCCTCCGTGATCCCCTCCTCGAGGATCTGCCCGTCCTTCGTTTCGTTATAATAGAGCAGCGATTTCCGGTCCACCGGCTCGTAAAGCTGCCCCTTGGAGGAGTAAATCCCCACCTCGCGGAACAGCGCGTCCAGGCCGAACGTGCGGGCCTCGTCGGGTATGATGGGCACCACCTGGGAGCCGATGGTCTTGCTGCGTATGAGCTGCCCCAGGATGCGCACAAACCCCATGGTCGTGGACATCTCCGTCCGGGCAGTGCCTTTGAGCAGATCACCGAACGTCTCCAGCTTGGGCACTTCGAGCGCCTTGGCCTTCACGACCCGGTGCGGGAGGAACCCGCCGAGCTTCTTCCGCAGGCTTAACAAGTACTTGGTCTCGGGGCTTTCAGGCGGCGGACGGAAGAACGGCGCCTCCGCAATCTCGTCGTCGCTCACTGGCACGGCGAACCGCTCGGCGAACTCGCGCAGCTCCTTCTCATTCATCTTCTTCTGCTGGTGGGTGATGTTGCGGCCTTCGCCCGCCTCGCCCAAGCCGTAGCCTTTGATCGTCTTGGCCAGGATTACCGTCGGCTGGCCCTTGTGCTCGACCGCGGCCTTGTAGGCGGCATAGACCTTGCGCGAGTCGTGGCCGCCGCGCAGCAGCTTGTGAATCTGCTCGTCGGACAAATGGTTCACCAGCTCCAGCAGCTCAGGATACTTGCCGAAGAAATGCCTGCGCGTGTAGCTGCCCGGCTCAACCGAATACTTCTGGTAATCGCCGTCCACCGCTTCCTCCATCCTCTTGACCAGCAGCCCGCTCTTATCTGCTGCCAGCAAGGGGTCCCAGGCTGAGCCCCAGATCAGCTTGATGACATTCCAGCCCGCGCCCTGAAAGGCGGCTTCCAGTTCCTGGATGATCTTCCCGTTGCCGCGCACCGGGCCGTCCAGCCGCTGCAGGTTGCAATTCACCACCCAGATCAGGTTGTCCAGGTTCTCCCGCGCGGCCAGCGTCAGCGAGCCCAGCGTCTCCGGCTCGTCCGTCTCGCCGTCGCCGATGAACGCCCACACTCTCGGCTCCTCGCCGTTGACGAAGCCGCGCGCATGCAGGTAGCGATTGAACCGCGCCTGGTAAATGGAGAGCAGCGGCCCCAGCCCCATGGACACAGTGGGGAACTGCCAGAAATCCGGCATCAAGTACGGGTGCGGATACGAGGATAACCCGCCGCCCTCGGCCAGTTCCTGGCGGAAGTTGTGGAGCTGCCCCTCGTCCAGCCGCCCCTCCAGAAACGCCCGCGCGTAAATGCCCGGCGCCGCGTGCCCCTGGAAATAGACCATGTCGCCGACGAAGTCCTCCGTCCGCGCGCGGAAAAAGTGATTGAACCCGACCTCGCAAAGCGTCGCCGAGGACGCATAGGTCGAGATGTGCCCGCCCAAGCCGCTGTGCTCACGGTTGGCATTGACGACCATCGCCATGGCGTTCCAGCGCACGAAGCTCTTGAGCCGCCGCTCCATCTCCCAATTCCCCGGGAAGGGCGCCTGCTTTTCGGCGGGGATCGTATTGATGTAAGGCGTGCTAACGGCGCGCGGCACCTCGACGCCTCGCCGGCGCAACCGTTGCGTAAGGCTGCCCAAAAAGCCCGCGGTCTTCTGCGGCCCCTGGTCCTTCAGGGCGTGTTCCACCACGGTTTCCAGCGACTCCAGCCACTGCTCGTCCTCCGTCTGTTCCGGCTGCGGCAGCACGAGCAACTCCGGCCGCGCATCCTTCGGTAATGTCTTAGGCAGTTTCACTTTGTTAATCAGGCGCTATTTAAATAAACTCTCCCGGTGCCCGCGTCAAACAACGCGAACCGCCGCCCGGCAATTCCCGTCTTGGCCACGGTGTGCGTAAGGCAGACATTCCTGGGACAGGCGGGCGGCTACATACCGGCTCCATAGTATAGCACGTGAAGCTCTGCGACCTAACCCTGGCGACGCCGGAGGAAAATCTTGCCTGCGATGAGGCGATGCTGGATTTCTGCGAAGCGGGTGGCGCGGACGAGCTGCTGCGCTTCTGGGAGCCCCGGCAGCACTTCGTCGTCCTGGGCTACGCCAACGAGGCCGAGCGAGAGGCTGACCTGTCCTTCTGCCGGGCACACCGCATCCCCGTTTTGCGCCGCTGCACCGGCGGGGGCACCGTCCTCCAGGGGCCGGGCGTGCTCAACTATTCCCTGATTCTGCGTTTCGATGGCGCCGGGCCGCTCCACAGTATTTCGGCCACAAACGAGTTCATCCTCGCGCGTCACGCGGCCGCCTTAGCCCCGCTGATCAGCGCGCCAGTTAAGCGGCAAGGCCAGACGGACCTCGCTATCGGAGGCCTGAAGTTCTCCGGCAACGCCCAACGCCGCCAACGCCGCTTCCTCATCTTCCACGGCGCCTTCCTCCTGAACCTGGACATCGGCCTCGTCGAGCAGGCTCTGCCGCTGCCCTCCCGCGAACCCGACTACCGGGCAGGCCGGTCCCATGCGGATTTCCTCGTGAACCTCAAACTGCCCGCGCCCGTCCTCAAATCCGCCCTCTGCGAAGCCTGGCAGGCGAATGAGCCCTTGGCCGAAGTTCCGTTCCCCCGGATCGAGCGGCTCGCCCACGAGAAGTACGCGCTCGACGAGTGGAACCTGAAATCCTAGCAGAGTCAACCGCCGCATCTGACCTGGTGAAATCCGAAACCCGAAGGCCGAAACCCGAGAGAAGTCCGAAGGCCGAAACCCGAAGCGGGCACCCCGCAGTCGTGGAATGCGTCGCTTTCGGCAGCCGCGCTCAGAGCGGGACTGCCGAGCCACAGCGCTCCCGGGCGTTCCGCTCCCGGAACTCCGATGGGGTTGGTGCCTTCGGCCTTCGGGCTTCGGACTTCTCTCGGGGTTCGGCCTTCGGCCTTCGGACTTAGCAGGGCCTCACGTGCCCGCTTCCGGCGGCTCGTACGTGATAAAGCCCGACTTGTCCTTGAGCTTGTTCCACTTGGCTTCGAGCCGCTGGATGCGCTTCGCGGTCGCCGGATGGCTGCTGAAAGCGCCGAGGCCAAACTGTCCGAAACCCATCCTGCCCTGTGCCGCCTCAAGCTTCTTCAGCATGTCCGTCAGCCCGCGCGGGTCTATCCTGGCTTTGACCAGGTATTTCCAGCCCACGTCATCGGCCTCCAGCTCGTACTCCTGCGAGAAGCTCTGTCGCACCAGCAACTGCGAACTGCCTCCCAGCGCGCCCACTGTCCCGCGCCCGCCGCCCAAAAACACGCGCACGATCAAATATGGCCCCGCCTCGGAGATGATCTTCCGAAAGCCATGCTTCTCCGTAACGTGCGCCACCTCATGGGCGACAACGCCCGCCAGCTCCTCCGGGCGCTCCGCCATCCGGATCAGGCTGTCGTTCACCATCACATGCCCGCCGGGCAGGGCGAAGGCATTCGGCAGCGGGTCTTCGATGATATAGAACTTGTACTCCGTGCCGTTCCTGGGCAGCACGCGCAGCAACGGCGCCACGGCGAGGTCCAGCTTCGCTTTGAGCTTCGCATCGTTACTAAAGACCTCATGCTCCTTCAGCTCCGCCACAACGTTGTCGCCCAAATCCTTTTCCCATTGCGCCGGCACCCGCGCCACGACCATCCGCACCATGAGCCCCATCAGCATCCACACGACGATGGCCGCTACGACGAAGCCGCCCAGCACCCCGAATGTCACCTTCACCCGCCGTCCCAGTTCACGTCCGCTATAGAGGTCGCGAATCTGATGCAGGGTGTGCGGCTGCTGATGCAGAGAAGCGTGGTTGAGGATGCTGGTGTCGAAGGTGGACACCGACCAATCGGGCTGCTCGGGATCGGAGAAGAAAACCTGCTCATCTCCCGCGCCGCCTTTCTCGATCAGCAGCCGTGAGAGCGGCATTTCCACCGTGGCGGTCTCCGACTCGAACCGCAGCCGGAAGAAAGCAAAGACAATCCTCCCCTGCACCGCTTCCTCACCGAGGCTCGGATGGGAAACGTAGCCCTCGAACGCTAGTCTATCCTCATTCAAAGCGGCTCCTTATACCCTGCCCGGTTGGCAATGACAGCCGGTCAGGCGGTCTGCAGCTCACGCACGAAGAAGGGCGCGAACTCCTCGTGCAGGTGCGGCGGGATGCGGGCCTTGAATCGGGCGGTCTTGCCGTTGTAATTCCGCTCCACGACCTGGCCGACCTCGTGCAGGCGCGCAATCACGCCGGACTGGTCGTGCGGGACAGAAAGCTCCATGAACTCGCGGATAGGCCGCAACCGGCTGCCCAGTTCGGCCAGCAGCGCGGGGACGCCTTCGCCGGTCGTGGCCGAGATAGCGACGCCGTTCGGGTGCTGCTCAAGCGAGCGGGAGAGGGCGTCATGGCTGCCGTTCAATTGGTCAATCTTGTTGAACACCATGACCGTCGGCTTGCCGTCGGCGCCGAGGTCCTTCAGCACGGCATCCACGGCTTGGATCTGCGCCTCGGCCTCGGGATGGCTGGCGTCCACCACGTGCAGCAGCAGGTCCGCCTGGACGACTTCCTCCAACGTTGCCTTGAACGCCTCTACCAGGCCGTGCGGCAGCTTGCGGATGAAGCCGACCGTGTCGGTCAGGAGCACCTGCTGGTTGGTTGGCAGGCGCAACCGGCGCGTGGTCGGGTCCAGCGTGGCGAAGAGCTTGTCCTCGACCAGCACCTCGGCGCCAGTGAGCATGTTGAGCAGGGTGGACTTGCCGGCGTTGGTGTAGCCCACGATCGAGGCCAGCGCCCAGTGGTTGCGATGCCGGGCGTTGCGCTGGGTCGCGCGCTGGCGCCGCACCACCTCCAACTCGCGCGAAATGCGGGCGATGCGGTCCTGCACCCGGCGGCGGTCAGTTTCCAACTGCGTTTCACCTTCGCCACCGCGCATCCCGATGCCGCCCTTTTGCCGGGACAAGTGGCCCCAGAAGCGCGTCAGGCGCGGCAGCAAATGCTGGAGTTGCGCCAGCTCGATCTGGAGCTTGCCCTCGCGGGTGCGGGCACGCTGGGCAAAGATGTCCAGAATGAGTGAAGTGCGGTCGAGCACCTTGCAGTTGAAGGCCTGCTCCAGGTTGCGGCTTTGCGCCGGGGAAAGCTCATCGTCGAAAATGACGGTGTCCACGTCGGCGCGGTGGCAGTGCCGGGCAAACTCATCAGCCTTGCCCTTGCCGATGTAAGTGGCCGCGCAGGGGGTAGCCATCTTCTGAATCCCGTCGCCGACGACTTCACCCCCCGCAGTCGTGGCCAACTCGGAAAGTTCTTCCAGCGAATCGCGCAGTTCAACACTCTGCCGGGATTTGAGCTCGACTCCCACGAGGAAGACTCGCTCCGTCCGGCGGTTCCTGGTCTCGATCAGTGCTTTCAACTCAGCGCGTCTGTCGCGTCCACTCTCATTCTAATTGTCTATGCCTGAACATAGCATTCCTGCGGCGACACCGGAAGAGGATTGTTGACGAAACTGAAGGAACGGCTGAGGCATGAGCAGCCGGGTGAACGGGCGGTTAGCGGGCGGGCGGCGAGTCGAGCTGCCGGAGCATCTCCTCGGCGTCGGCACGGACGCGGGCGTCCACATTGGGCCGGCGCAACGATGCCAGCGTGCGGCGCGCGGCGGACGGATCGTTTCGAGCCAGTTGCACCTGCGCCAAAGAAAGCTGGTAGCCCTGGTTCTCTGGCTCCAACTGGACCGCCCGGGCCAGGTGCTGTTCCGCCCCGGCCAAATCCTCGCCCTGGACCATTTCAAGGAAGCCCAGCAGGTCGTGCGCCGCGCCGAAGTCCGGCATGAGCGCCAGGGATTTCTGGAGTTCGGCGCGTATTTCCGCCGCCGGCCCCTTGCCCAGGCGCGCGAAGTGGTTGGGCGAGGGGGAGGTCAGGTCATATTTCGCCGCCGCATACACGAAGTGGGCGAGGAAACTGACCTGGCCGCGCTGCATCGCCTGCTTAAGAAAACGCACCGCCTCCTCGTGCTGTCCGCGCGCGGCCGCCAGCAGGCCCAGGCCCTCGTAGGGCAGCGGACTTGCCGGGGCGAGCTTCTTCGCCTGCACGAAATAGGACTGCGCCGTGTCCGTCCGGCCAATGCGCAGGAGTTCGTCGCCGAGGCGAAAGCACACCTCCGCCGGGGTGATCCCGCGGTAATAGGTGAAACGCCGGGCCTCCAGGTTGGCGCTGACGTTCAGTTCGAGCGGCTGGAATCTTCCCTGCTCGAGGTAGCGGCGGAGTTGGGCCTGCATGGCGGGCAACGAGGTGTGCAGGGCATTGGTGAAGGCCTGTTCGGGCGATTGCCCCTGGCGGAGCAGGGGCGTGAGCTGGCGGAAGCCGGCCTGGAGCGCGGGGTTGCCGCCCAGCATCAGGTAGTGCGTGAGCAGCCACGATTCCGCATAGAAAAGGCCCTGGTGCTGGCGCTCGTTGTATTCCGGCGAATCGCGCGTGACCGCAAACAGCTTGCTTAAGGGCATCAGCGGCGTGTGTGACAGCACCTCCAGGTGTTGCTCGATGGGCTTGCCGATGCAGGTGCGAAAGGGGCCGACCACTTCGAACGGGGCATAGATCTCCGCCATGCCTTCGTTGAGCCACATCGGCCAGTAAGGCGCGTTGTGGCGCATCAAGAGGTGGGAATACTCGTGGAAGATGCGCTGGAGGGAATCATCGCCCGAGCCCGCGAGGTGGAGCACGATGAGGTTCTCGTCCGTGCCGCGGATGAAGAAGGCGGCCAGGTTCTCCGGCTGCCCCTGGTAAAGCGGCAGGAACGGCTTCATGGCGCCGTAGTCTGGAAACGCCACGGCGATAATCGGCGGGGAGGCGACGGCTTGCGCCCCTGCCAACATGGAATAGGCGTCGTGGAATTGTTCCAGCCGGGTCGCGAGGCTGGCCACCGCTTGCGTGGAGCCGCAACTGTAAATGTGGAAATGGGCCGTGCGGGCCTCGAACCAGTGCTCGTGGACTAACGGATCAGCGCCCGGCTGGCCGGCGGTCGTCAAAGCCGCCAGGGCCAGCACCACAGAGAGCGCCCCAAGGCAGTGCCGCATCATAGCTGCTATAATGCTACGGCACCCTCCGCCCGGAGTAAACCAGGCGAAACCATAGCCGCCGACGTGCAATCGGCGCATTCTTTCTGACGGGACCCAAATCAGCGCCGACTGCACGTCGGCGGCTACGAATCCGAGGCTTCTTTGACGCGCCCTGCCGCGGTTCGGACCGTCCAGCCACTGGTTGGCTTCCTTGTCGGCGCTCAGATCTTCACCTTGAACTCCTCGCCCTTCTTGAGCGAGGCGGCAAAGGCGGCGAGCAGTTGGGGAATCAGCTCCAGGTCCTTGAGGCTGACCACCTCCACCGGCGAATGCATGTAGCGGTTGGGCAGGCTGATCAGGGCGCTGGCGATGCCGCCCCGCGTCCAGAAAATGGCGTCCGTGTCCGTGCCGCTCGTCGAGGACATGGCCTCATGCTGGAGCGGAAGCTTCTTCGCCTTGGCCACCGCCTCGATGCGCGCGACGACCTCCGGGTGGTTGCAGCCGCCGTGCGTGATGGTGGGGCCGCGGCCGACCTTGGTGTCGCCGTGCTGGGCTTTGCTGAC
>Ga0181532_10002156_pt1 | contig 18465 bp, 18 predicted proteins | sample PEATcosm2014_Bin_33_FD_119768 | JGI IMG/M metagenome (GOLD analysis project Ga0181532, IMG submission 119768) | Peatland microbial communities from MTU Mesocosm Facility, Houghton, MI, USA - PEATcosm2014_Bin11_30_metaG | ecosystem: Environmental > Terrestrial > Soil > Wetlands > Peat | place...
CGGTCGGCGTGCCGCCGGGCGTGCCGGCCTCGGCCGCCTGCTGCTTGCGCTGAGCGGCGGCCTGGCGCGCGCCGAGGTCGACGGCGCCGTAAATGGAAAAATCCCGCGACTGCATGCTTCCATCCTGCCGTATTCCCGTAGCATCTTGACCCGCACCACCGTGACCGGCACCGGGAAGTCAGTTCTCTCCGCCCAGCCTCCCTCACAGCTGCTTGGTATCTAGCACACGAAGTGCTACCCGTCTCCCTATCTGCGGAAAACCGACGACCATAAGAGGCTTCGGGGAGCGTCGGGGGCCTCGGCGGGCGGGCGGGCGCCTAGCTGGAGGATTCGGGGTCGCGGCCGGCTGCGGCGTCGTCGAGGCGCTGGGCGGCGATCTCGGCGAAGTCATGGTCGGCTTCCGCGACGCAGGCGAAGCGCCCGGCGCCGATCGCCGCCACAGAAGCGGAAGCCAGGCCGCCGAACGGCTCCCATACCACGTCGCCCTCGGCCGTGACTGCCGTCAGGATCCGGCGCATGAAGGCCAGCGGCTTCTGGTTGAGGTGCGCCGCGGACAGGCTGCCCGGGTTGTGCACGCGGGGGGCGGCCCGGCGCATGGTGCCCTTGACGCGCTCGACCCCGTGCAGCGGCGCGAGCGGCCACACGTTGGTCAGGCCGTGCGCGTGCCGCCAGGTGTAGCGGAGCGCGTCCCACTCCTTGGCCGTCACCGGCGCGCGGCCGTCGAATGAGTAGTACGGCCAGCCGGAGCGGGCCCCGTGCGCGTTGGCGTACGCGGCCAGGCGCTCGAGCATCTCACCGGGCGGCCAGTACCAGAGCCAGTCCATGGTCAGGTATTTGCGGGTGGCAGCGTTCCGCACGCCGCAGGCGTCGTTGGCCCGATTCAGCGGGAGCCCGGACCGCTGCCATTCGCGGCGCAGCCACTGCTGCACGCCCATCTGCCCGTCGGCGCCGGCGGGTTCGAAGCGCCGCTGGTAGAAGGCGCACACCTCGGTGACCACGGGAAAGCGCCGGATGGTCCGGCTGTTGACGTTGCCCGCGATGTGCGCGACGCCCTTGTCCCAGGTGATGAGCTGAACGAAGTCCCAGCCGCTGGCGGCCAGCAGCGGATGCACGGTCGCCCAGCCGAGCTCGGTGTTCCAGAACCACAGCGTGGTGGCCGGGGTCGCGTGCCGGTTCCAGGCCTCGACGTGCGGGCGGTACCAGCCGGGCAGCGCCTCGGCGCCGGTCGTGTCGCCGTGGAACCCGCGCACGCCGTAGGCGCCGTCGCTGACGATGGCGGCGGGGGCGGGCCAGGACCCGTACGCCTCCAGCGCGTCCCCCCGGTGCAGCCGGTACGCGGGGGGTTCCTGGTCAGCCGTCTCGCCCCGAGTACCGTCCGGGGCATGGGCCGGGGCAGCATCGGTCCGGGCATGGGGACGGTCCACGTCAGGCGCCGTCAGTGAGGGCGCCGAGGAGTTCGTCCGCCGCCGAGTAGGGGTCGATCTGGCCGCTCGCGACGCGTTCGGCGAGCGGGCCGAGAGCGCTGTCTCCGGGCAGGCGGGTCATCCTGCCGCGCAGGACGCCCAGGGCCAGCGCCGCCACCTCGTCGCGCGCGCGGGCGGCTCTGCGGCGGTCCCGTTCGCCGGAGTTATCCAGCCAGGACTGGTGCGCGTCGAGCTTGCCGACCAGCTCCGCTATCCCTTCGCCGGTGGTGGCGATGGTCGTGACGATCGGCGGTTTCCAGTCCCCGGGGGCCCGTTCGGCCAGGGCGATCATGTTCCGCAGGTCTCGGATCGTTTCCTGGGCCTGCGGCCGGTCCGCCTTGTTGACCACGAAGACGTCCGCGATCTCCAGGATGCCCGCCTTCGCGGCCTGCACCGAGTCGCCCATGCCCGGAACGATGAGCACCGCGACCGAGTCCGCCATCGAGGCGATCTCCACCTCGACCTGCCCCACGCCCACCGTCTCGATCAGGATCACCTCGAAACGCGCGGCGTCGAGGGCCCGGATCACCTGGGGGCTCGCCGCGGCCAGCCCGCCGAGGTGTCCCCGGGTGGCCATCGACCGGATGAAGACGTCGCGGTCGGTGGCGTGATCCTGCATGCGGATGCGGTCACCGAGCAGCGCACCGCCGGTGAAGGGAGACGTGGGGTCGATAGCCAGCACCCCCACGCGCAGGCCCTGGTCGCGGTACGCCCGGACGAGCGCGCTGGTGACCGTCGACTTCCCGGCGCCGGGCGCGCCCGTCAGGCCGATCACGCGCGCGTGGCCCGCCAGCGGCGCGAGTTGCCTCATGACCAAACGGAGCCTCGGGGACCCGTCCTCGATCAGCGAGACCAGCCGCGCGAGGGCACGCGGGTCACCGTCGTGCGCCCGGGCGACCATTTCCGGGATATCGCTCGCTGACGTGGCCACGCGGCTCACGCTACACGGCGGGCGCCACACCGCTGGCGCCACACGGCTGACGCGGAAACGCGGATGATCAGCGCCTCACCCTGGCCGCCGCCGCCGCACAGCCCGGCGGCCACGAGCCCGCCGCGCCGCTGCAGTTCGTATACCAGGTGCAGGGCGCGAACAGGCCGGGCAGGCAGACCCCTGGGAACCGGCCCCGCCCCGGCCACTGGCCAAAGGAAGCGACCCGGGCCTGGCCAAAGGTGTGCACTTTCTGCTGTCATCACAGCAGAAAGTGCACACGAAGGGCTCTTGCTGATCTTTGCGGCTGCCGATCCTGCTGCGGCCGTAGCGGCAGAGGCCGTAGGGCCAGAGGCAGAGGCCGTAAGGCAGAGGCAGAGGCCGGAAGGCCAGAGGCAGAGGCAGAGGCCGGAAGGCCAGAGGCGAAGGTGGACCATGCTGACCCAGATCGATCATGTCGGGATCGCGTGCCATGACCTGGAGGAGAAGATCGACTTCTACTGCTCCACGTTCGGCCTCACGGTGGCGGCCCGCGAAGTTCACGACGAACAGGGCGTGCGGGAGGCCATGCTGCTGGTCGCGACCGTCGATGCTGAGCCGGGCGCGTTCCAGGGCGGCCCGCCCGACCCGCGAGCTGCCGCCGGGACGGCCGTGGGCGCGCCACCCGGCCCCGACCTGCGGGCCGCCGAGGGCGGAGCTGGCCCGGGGGGTGCGCCTGGTTCTGGCCCGGGGGCCGCGCCCTGGGCGGGGCAGCTTGGCTACCTGGCCGGGGGTTCCTATATCCAGCTGCTGGAGCCGCTCGGGCCGGAATCGCCGGTCGGGAAGTTCCTGGCCCGGCGCGGGGAAGGAATTCATCACATCGGGTACGGCGTCACCGACGTCCGGGCCGCGCTCGCCGCGATCAGCGCGACCGGAATCCGGCTCGTCGATGAGCGCCCACGGCACGGCTCCATGGGCGCCTCGATCGCGTTCCTCCATCCGGCGGATCTCGGAGGGGTACTGACGGAACTTGTGGAGCACCCGGCGGATCATAGGACGGATTCTGGGCCGTCACCATCCGGCGACGGCGCATGACCGAAACGCGGGTCAGGGCCGGTGAGAACCGTCCCTGACCCGGCCCGGCCCGCGTCCGTCGCGGCGGTGGCCCGGGCCGTGCCCGGGGTGCGGAAACCGCGGCTTTTCACTGGCACTCGCACCTCACGCGTACCACTGGGCACCACGGCCTGATCTTGAGCGAGGGCCCGAAAGTACCCGATATGCAGGGCAGACATACGTTCTATGTCCGTTATGATCCGGATGGACCGGAAGCACAGAAGTGAGCCCGGAGAATCCGCCGCTGGAAGTCCGAAGGAACCGACAACGTCCCAAAGGCGGAGTAGTCTGCGTGCTACCAGGTGAGAAAATCGCAGAAGTCCCAAACGACCGGGTGAGGTACTGCCGCTGTGCCGGTGGCTGAGCCTGCCGGTCAGGGCGAGATGCTTACCTGTTACCCCGCCTGCCGTTCCGTCCAACAGGGTTAGGCCACATGCAATCCGACATTGACGCACAGCTCACTAATTTCTTTGAAGACAGCCAGCCGCGCGAGTTCGCCAAGGTGATGCGTGGCTACGACCCTCAGCAGGTCAACGAGCATCTCGCCCAGCTTGAGGGAGATTTGCGCCACCATAAGGATCAGGTCCAGGCGATGCACCGCGAGCTGTCTGAGGCTCATCGGCAGCTCCAGGAGCAGGAACGGCCCACCTACTCCGGCCTGGGCGCACGGATCGAGCAGCTGCTCAGGCTCGCCGAGGAACAGGCCACCGAGCTTGTCCAGGCCGCGCGGTCCGAGGCCAACGAGATCAAGGCCGCATCAAAGGTGGATGCCGCCGAGGTGCGCGCTTCCGCCGAGAACGAGGCGGCGGAACTGCGGGCGATCGCCAAGCGTGAGACCGATGACCTGCGCGGCGCGGCGGAGCGTGAGGCCGACTCCATCAGGACGGGCGCACGGCGTGAGTCCGACGAGCTCACCTCGACGACCGAGCGCGAGGTCGCCAAGCTGCGCGCGACGGCGGACCACGAGATCGCCGAGAAGCGGGCGGCGGTGGAGCGCGACATCGCCAAGCTGCGGACCACCACCGAGCGCGAAGTGGCTCAGCTCAAGGCGTCCGCCAAGCGGGAACGCGATGAGATCCTCACCACATCCAAGCGCCAGGCTGACGAGATGCGCAGCCAGGCCCAGCGGACCCTCGAGGAGAGCGAAGCGCAGCGGGCGCAGGCCGAGGCGGAGTTCGAAATCCAGCTCGCGGCCCGCCGGGAAGAAGCCGAACGGCAGGAGGCCGAGCGTCTCTCCGCCGCCCAGGCCGCGACCCAGAAACTCGTCTCCGAGGCCGAACAGCGGGCGTCGACCGCCGAGCAGCGGGCCGCCAAGGCGAGCGCCCAGGCCGAGCAGACCCGGCGCGACGCCGACCAGCACGCCAAGCAGCTGGTCAGCAACGCCAAGAAGAACGCGGACCAGATCGTCGGCCAGGCCAAGAGCCAGGCGGATCACCTGCTGGCCGACACCAAATCCGAAGCCGAGCGGGCCCGCGCACAGGCGCAGCGCCAGGTCGACGACCTCACCCGGCAGAAGGACAGCATCAGCAGCCACCTCGCCCAGCTGCGCCAGCTGCTCGGCGGCGGTGTCCCGGAAATGGACGACACGGCCCTGCAGGCCTCCCCGCCACGCCAGGCAATCGGCGCGGAAGCGCCCCGGCCCCCGGCTCCGGCCCCGGCGCAGAACGCACTCAAGCCGCCGGACAACCCCCCGCGGGCCACCATTCAGCCTCCGGCGCAGCGGTCGGCTCCCACCCCGGCCGGCCAGGCCGCCCGCGGCGGTGTCCCCAACGGCGCCAAGCCGGCCAACGGCCAGGCGCGGGACGACGAGGACTGGTGGACCGAGTAAGAACCCTGTAGCGGTACGGCGAGCACCGCGGTCTAGGTCTCGCCGACGGACGGTGACGGGCCAGGCCCCGGAGCGGGGACCTGGCCCTTCACCGTCCCCGGGTCAGCATGTGCCGTGCCCGGGTCAGGCTCGAAGAACCGCACGGTAGTTCCCGTTCGGCCTTCCGGGACAGCGCAGACAGATCATCATCCCGAACGGACGCGGCCGGGACGGTCCCGGCGCCGGAGTCAGCCACGCCGGGCCGAGCCCGGGCGCCGGTTCAGCCGCCGGTCCCAGCAGGTCCGGTGCCAGTGCCGCCGCATGTCGGCGCCGGGCGCCTCGGCCGGCCAGGCCACGACGTGCGCCGTGCCGGGCGGTATTCCCTGGTCACAGCCGGGACAGCGGTAGGTCTTGGTCGCGGCAGCGCCGGGGATCTGCCGGACGACCCAGTCCCCATCCGGCCACGATTGGGCGCGCTCCGGACCCAGCGGCCAGGGCGCCTCCGGTCGCCGGCGGCGGGATTTGCGCGGGCTCACGGTCGATACTTTATGTGTCAATCGCCGGGCTGGCGCCACGGCCCGACCGGCCGGGCTACAGTGGCGTTCCGTGCGGCTCGTCATCGCGCGGTGCAGCGTCGACTACGTCGGCCGGCTCACCGCTCACCTCCCCTCGGCCCTCCGGCTGCTGATCGTCAAGGCCGACGGCTCGGTTCTGGTGCACTCCGACGGCGGCTCCTACAAGCCGCTCAACTGGATGTCACCGCCGTGCCGGCTGGCCGAGGAGCCGGGACGCTGGACGGTGACGAACAAGGCGGCCGAGACCCTGGCCATCACGATCGAGGAGGTCCTCAGCGACTTCTCGGCCGACCTGGGCGTCGACCCGGGGCTGGTCAAGGACGGGGTGGAAGCACACCTCCAGGAGCTGCTCGCGGCGCAGATGCACGTGCTCGGGGAGGGCTGGCGGCTGATCCGGCGCGAGTACCCGACGCCGATCGGGCCGGTCGACCTGATGTGCAAGGACGCTGACGGGACGAGCGTCCCGGTCGAGATCAAGCGTCGCGGTGAGATTGACGGGTCCACTTCTAACGAAGGTGCCGCTTCGGGCGGAGGGACTCATGTGGCGGTCGAGATCAAGCGACACGCCGGCATCGATGCTGTCGAACAGTTGACCAGGTACCTGGAGCTGCTGAACCGGGACCCGCTGCTGGCCCCGGTTCAGGGCGTGCTTGCTGCCCAGACGATAAAGCCACAGGCGCGCACGCTGGCGGAAGATCGCGGAATCAGGTGCGTGGTCCTGGACTACGACGCCATGCGCGGGATCGAACGCGAGGGGACGTTGTTCTAGCGTTACGTAGGCCGCATGGAGAATTTTCAAGCATTCGAGGCTGCACCACTCCCTCCGCCTCTTCTGACTACCGCTATGCGGGACATGCGAGGGACCACCGTGGCCAACGCGATCCCGATCGGCGCTGCGAGCCCGTGATGGCAACTATCACTGCGAAACCGCCGAGACACCCGGGGAAGTTCAGAGCGAATGTCAGTGGGGATCGGTAGCGTCACTATCGTGCAGCGTGACGTGGTGGTTGACATCGATCCCGCCAGCCTGGCGGAGGCGGTCGACCCGGGCTCATACGAGCGGGGCGTGCAGTGCGTGCGGCAGCACGCGGTCGTGCGCGCGCTGTGGAAACTGTCGGCGGGAGCCCTGGCCGGGACGGTGCGCGGACAGTACGGCAACATCTACACGACGACGGCGCGCTTCTCGTCCGCCGACGGGCTGGTTCACCGGTTCGAGCGGGGCGAATGCAGCTGCCCGGTCGGGTTCAACTGCAAGCATGTCGTGGCATTGGTGCTGACCGCCACCGGCGCGCTCCGCCCGGAAGGCATGGGGCGCCCGGACGAGGCAGGACGCCCCGAAGAGACGGCGGGCCGCCCGGACGAGGCGACCGCCGGCGCGGGCCACGCGATGTGGGAACGGTCGCTAGCCTCGCTGCTGACGTCCGGGGAGGCTGGCTCGCCGGGTGCGCTGAGCCTGCCGGGCATGGCGGCCGGTAGCCCGCTGGCGATCGAGCTCACGCTGTCTGTTCCCCAGTACCTGCCCTGGAGCCGCCCGGCCGGGCCCGGTCCGCTGCCGCAGTTGCTGGCCCGCCTGGTGCGGCCGGGAAAGAACGGCTGGGTCGCCGGCGGCCTGAGCTGGTCTCAACTGAGCAATCTGCACTATTCCGGCGACTACCAGCCCTCGCACGTCCGGTGGCTGAAGGAGTTCTACGCCCTCCACAAATCGGGCGCCCAGCAGTTCGCCTCCTCCTACTCCTACGGGGAGGAGAAGACGATCATCCTGTCCGCCTTCGAGTCCGCGCGCCTCTGGCCACTGCTGGACGAGGCGGAGGCGATCGGCCTGCACCTGGTCCACTCGCGGAAACGGTTCGGCACGCTGGACTCCTACGGGCACGCGGAGGTGTGCCTGGACGTCACCACCCAGCCGGGGACGCTCTCGATCAGCCCGGTAGTCATGATCGAAGAGACGCCCACCGACGTCGTCCCCGTCGCGTTCATCGGGCCGGATGGCCACGGGCTGGTCTATACCCGCCGCGCGGACGTGCCGCCCAGGGCGGGCCTGGCGCCCAGAGCGGACCTGGCACCAGGGGCCGACCGCGGCGAGTGGCCGCTGCTGATCGCCCGGCTCGCCAGTTCCGTTCCGCCGTCGCTGCAGCGCCTGGCGCTGGACGCGCGGCAGCTGCAGGTCCCGGCCGCGGACCAGGCACGGTTCCGTGATGAGTACTACCCCCGGTTGCGGCAGATGGCCAGGGTGATCTCCTCAGACGGCTCGTTCACGCCACCGGAGATCCCGGATCCCACGCTGGTGCTATGCGCGTCCTACGGCGCCGGCCACGAGCTGGATCTGCGCTGGGAGTGGGCCTACGAGGTCGGTGAGTCGCGGCGCCGTGCCCCCCTGTCCGCGGACGAGGATCCCGGGTACCGGGATCTGAAGGCCGAAGGCGCCATCGTGGCGGGCCTCGACGTCGGGCTGGAGGCGTTCGGCCTGCGCAACATGAAGGCCAGCGCGCCACTCGTACCGGGCGCGACCCTCCGCGGCCTTCGCACCATGCGGTTCAGCACGGAGGTCCTGCCGCTGCTGGACGGGCACCCGGGCGTCGCCGTCGAGATCACCGGTGAGCCCGCTGACTACCGTGAGGCGGGCGACTCGCTGCGGATAAGCGTCTCGGCTGGCGACGTGGCCGGCGAGACCGACTGGTTCGATCTCGGCGTCACCATCACCGTCGAGGGACATGAGGTCGCGTTCACAGACCTCTTCGTCGCCCTGAACCGGAATCATTCGCATCTGCTGCTGGCCGACGGCGCGTACTTCTCCCTCGAAAAACCGGAACTGCTGGCGCTCCAGCGCCTGATCGACGAGGCGCGTGCGCTGCAGGACACGCCCGAGAGGGCGGACGGCTCCTTGCGGATCAGCCGGTTCCAGGCGGGGCTATGGGAGGAGTTCGCCGCGCTCGGTGTCATCGAGGCCCAGGCACAGGCGTGGCAGCGCCAGGTCGGCGGGCTCCTGGCGCTCAGCTCCATCGAGCCCAGGCCGCAGCCCGCGGCCCTGCGCGCCACGCTGCGGCCGTACCAGGCCGACGGGTTTGGCTGGCTGGCGTTCCTGTGGGAGCACCAGCTCGGCGGCATCCTCGCCGACGACATGGGACTGGGTAAGACGTTGCAATCGCTGGCGCTGATCTGCCACGCGAGGCAGGCCCAGCCCGGGCTCGCTCCGTTTCTCATCATCGCGCCGACGAGCGTCACGGCGAACTGGGTCACCGAAGCCGCCCGGTTCGCCCCGGACCTGACCGTGGCGGGGATTTCCGGCACACTGCGCAAACGCGGCCAGGACCTGGGCGACATCATCGCCGAAGCCGACGTGGTGGTGACCTCTTACACGCTGCTCCGGCTCGACTTCGACGCCTACGCGGCCGCGGACTGGTCCGGCCTGCTACTCGACGAGGCACAGTTCGTCAAGAACCACCAGTCGAAGGCGTACCAGTGTGCGCGGAAACTGCCCGCGCCGTTCAAGCTCGCTATCACCGGTACCCCGATGGAGAACAACCTGATGGAGCTGTGGTCGCTGCTGTCGATCACCGCGCCGGGGCTGTTCCCGCGTCCGGCCCGGTTCCGCGACTTCTATGCCCGTCCGATCGAGAACGGCCGCCAGCCGGAGCTGCTGGCGCAGCTGCGCCGCCGGATCCGGCCGCTGGTCCTGCGCCGCACGAAGGAGCGAGTGGCCGCTGACCTGCCGGCCAAGCAGGAGCAGGTTCTGGAGGTGGACCTGCATCCGCGGCACCGGACGATCTATCAGCGGCATTTGCAGCGGGAGCGGCAGAAAGTCCTCGGGCTGGTGGATGACCTGCAGCGCAACCGGTTCACCATCCTGCGCTCGCTCACCCTGCTGCGCCAGCTGAGCCTGCACGCCGGCCTCGTCGACGGCGAGCACCTCGACCTTCCGAGTAGCAAGATCGACGCCCTGGTCGAACAGCTGCGGTGCGTCATCGGCGGCGGCCACCGGGCGCTGGTCTTCAGCCAGTTCACCGGCTTCCTCGGTATCGTGCGGGAGCGCTTGTCCGCGGACGGCATCGGTCATTGCTACCTGGATGGCAGGACCACCGACCGGGCGGCGGTGATCGGGCAGTTCAAGGACGAGGATGTCCCGGTGTTCCTGATCAGCCTGAAGGCGGGCGGGTTCGGCCTGAACCTGACCGAGGCCGATTACTGCTTCCTGCTCGACCCCTGGTGGAATCCCGCGACGGAGGAGCAGGCCGTCGACCGGACCCACCGCATCGGGCAGACCCGCAACGTCATGGTGTACCGGCTCATCGCGAGGGACACCATCGAGGAGAAGGTCATGGCGCTCAAGGCGCGCAAGGCCGAGCTGTTCTCCAGCGTCATGGACGACGGGAACGCCTTCGGTGCCAGCCTGGGCGCCGACGACATCCGCGGGCTGTTCGCCTAGTCAGCGGCCCCCGGGCGAGCACCGGGGGCACCGGGTGCTTATATGACCTAATGCGCGCACTGATCACCAACGACGACGGGATCGACAGCGCGGGGCTGCGCATGCTTGCGCAGGTCGCTGTCGCCGCCGGGCTGAAGGTGACCGTTGCGGCGCCGGACGGGGAGCGCAGTGGCACCAGCGCCGCGATGTCCGGGCTGGCGGCGGGCGGCCGCCTGCTGGTCGCGGAGCGGGCGCTCGACGGCCTGGAAGACGTGCCCACGGTCGCGGTGCAGGCGTCCCCGGCGATGATCGTTTTTGTGGGCACGCACGGCGCCTTCGGGCCGCCGCCGGACATCGTGCTGGCGGGCATCAACCGTGGGCCGAATATCGGGCGGGCCATCCTGCACTCCGGCACGGTCGGGGCCGCGCTGACCGCCGCATCGGCGGGTCTCCCGGCCCTGGCGGTGTCGCTGGCGTCGGACCGCGCCGGGCACTGGGACACCGCCACCGCCACCGCGACCCGCGCGCTCGGGTGGTTCCTGCCGCGCGCCGAGGTTCCGGTCGTGGTGAACGTGAACGTGCCCGACCGGCCCGCTGACCAGCTTCGCGGGCTGCACCCGGCGCGGCTGGCCTCCTACCGGGTGGCGCGGGCGATCATCGGCGAGCCGGGCGAGGGTTTCATCCCGATCACGTTCTCCGAGCTTGACGCCCGGCCGGGAGCGGACACCGACCTCGCTCTCATCCGCGAGGGCTGGGCGACGGTCACCGTGCTGGAGGGGCTGAGCGAATCCAGCGCCCTCGATCTGTCCACACTGGGCTGAGCAGGACCCGGGCTGGCCGACCGTCAGCGCGCGGGGTGCCGGCCGTGTCGGTGTCGGTGGGGGTGGACGCGCGGGTGGACACCGAAGGGCGGACACAGTGAGAATGTCGGCAGGAAGACTCCTGTCCGTTATAATAACACATATGGCGATAGATGACGCAATACGGCTGGTGGCGGACGGCGTCATACGGTGCCTGATCTATGTCCGGATCAGCATGGACAAGGCTCACGACGGGCACGGCGTGGCCAACCAGCTCGCCAAGCTGGAGCAGAAGGCCCGTGAGCGCGGCTGGACAGTTGTCTACCGGCTGTCGGATAACGACATCGGGGTGACCCGCAAGGACCCGACCAAGCCGGGGAAGTACCGGCCCGGGTATGAAGAAGCGATGCGGCTGGTCGATGCCGGCGCGGTGGATGCGGTGCTGTGCTTTACGTGGGACCGGTTCATCCGCGAGCCGCTGGACCTGGAGTACCTGATCCCCCGCTTCGATAAGGCCAGGGTGCGGTTCGCCGAGGTGGAGGGGAACATCGACCTGGGCACCGACTCCGGGCGGCTGGCCGCACGGATCCTGATCGCGGTCGCCAAGGCTGAGCAGGAGCGCAAGGCCGAGCGGCAGAAGCTGGCCAACGAGCAAGCGGCGATCAACGGCAAGCGGTTCCTGGGCGGCCCGCGCCCGTTCGGGTACCGGGAGGACCATGTGACCGCGCACCCGGTCGAAGGCCCAGCGGTCGCCGGAGCGTGCGCGGCGCTGCTGGGCGGGGGCACGGTCAGTGGGATCATGCGGGAGTGGACCAAGCTGGAGCTTATGCCGCCGCAGCAGGACCGGCGCGGCACCACGACGTGGAACCGGACCAGCATCCGGATGATCCTCCTGAACCCGAGGATCGCCGGGCTGTCTGCCTACCATGGGGAGATCGTCGGGCAAGGACAGTGGGAGCCGCTCGTGCCGGAGGTGACCTGGCGGGCCGTGCATGGCATCCTGGAAGATCCCACCCGTAAGCCGCCGCGCGGGGTCCGCACCCTGCTCGGGGGGCTGGCGTTGTGCCCGTGCGGGAATGTGGTCACCGGGATGCCGTCCCATACTGGGCATCACATCTACCGGTGCACCCCGGCCACCCGCAACCGCGCGTACATGGGGACGCATGTGGCGCGGCAGGCGGAACCGGTGGAAAGGTTCGTCGAGAAACTCGTCGTGGCGAGACTGTCGCGTCCGGATGCTGCCGATCTGGTGACCGTCGAGGAGAGCGGCATCGACGTGGCGGCGCTGCGGGAGGAAGCGGCGGCGATCCGCAAGAACCTGGAGGAGATGGCCAGCGACCGTGCGCTGGGCCGGATCTCCCGCGCGCAGATGCTCAAGGCCACCGAGGCGGGGAACGCCCGGCTGGCCGAGATCGGCACCGAGCTGGATAACGCGGCGCGGGAGAACGTGCTCGCCCCCTTGGTGGCGGCCGAGAACGCGTCGAGCGTCTGGGCGGGGCTGGATATCAGCCGCAAGCGCGCGGTCATCAAGACGCTGATGACGGTGACGCTGCACTCGCCGGGCCGGGGGCCTCGCCGCCCGTTCGACCCGGCCACGATCGAGGTCGGCTGGAAGCATCCAGACGCCGCCTGACACCAGCCCGGACGCCCCCGCTCCCTTACTGGGGGTGGGGCGTCTTGCGCTGTTCACTTGCGGCGCGGGCGGCGCAGCAGGAGCGTGAGCGTGTCCCGCTGCTCATCGGTCAGCGGCGGGGCGGCATCGACCAGCTCCTGGATGCAGGGATCCAGGTCTATCCCGTGGCACATGGCCCGCGGTGGGCAGCCGTTGCCGCTCTGGCTGGCCGGCGGCCCTGCGGGCAGCTCCGGACTGGCAGCTGAGACCGTGTTCGCGGAGCGTTCCTTTGTCCCCGTGCCGGCCCGTCCAGTGTGCCGCCGGTTCCCCATATCCCGAAGTTACCTGCGCTTCCTGAATGCCAGGAACGGGCGGTCAGGAATGGCGGACGATACGGCACAAGACGGCACGCTAGAGACGCAAGAAAATTCTGTGACTTGCCGCAGAAGGCCGCTACCAGCCATTACGTATTTTAGAGCGTCCGCTTTTTTGTGGGGCCTTTGCGTGTCAGAGTATTCACTTGAGCACCCAGGCCGGGGATATCTCCCCGGATCGGGGAGATATCCCCGGTAACCCGTGTCCTCGGGCGCTGGACCAGCGTCTTCAGCGCGGCATGACCGCGCTGGAACACCAGCTCACAGCGGGTCACTGTCGCGTGATGGTCATGCTGGCCGGGTGCCCCTGCCGCTATCGCGGGCAGCGAGGAGAAGGATTTGGCGGGGATGCCTGCCATGGCCGACCGGCCTGTCTCCGGCATTCACGACCGCGCTTCCAGGTTTCATCTGACGCAGCCCGCAGGCACCGAGCAAGATGTGGGATAAACCCCCCTTTACGTACCGACCGGGCGCGGTCGGTACGTAAACTGGCACCGGGGAAGGGCCTCCGGTAAAGCCTCCCGCCCGGAGAAATCGCCCGGGAGGTGAATCAGAGGCGGTCACGAAATCGACGCGGGGAGCATAGCGAATTGACAGGCACCCTCAATGGCAGTAGCGAAGCCGACGTCACACGGCAGGGCAGGCGGCGGGCACGGCAGCAGGTCCCGCGCACGCGCCAGGTCGAGTTCACGCTGACCGACGAGGAATACGCCGCCATCGAGAAAGCGGCACGGCGGGCAGGACAGGCCCGGGGAGCGTACGTCGCTCAGGCGGTGCTGGCCGCCGCCGCGAACGGCAGGCCCATCGGCCAGATGCCCGGCCTTACGGCCCGCTACGCGCGCAAGACCGCGGTCCATGCGAGGGATATCGGAGATCTGCCATGAACAGCGGCGTCCTCGACGCTAGACCGCGCATCTACCTTCCATCCTCGCCAGCAGCGGCAATTTCCCGCTATGCCACCTGTGTGGTTATGACTTGCAGCTTGGACTGGGGGACGCCTGCAGATATAGCTATTGAGCTGGGAAAGCACCCCAGATGCTGCCTTATTATCGCAGAGCTTGCTGCACCCGTGGATAGCCGCGCATCACCCGAGGGGCGGGATCTGGCGCGGGCGCTAGGTGCATGGTGAACGAGGTTACGGCGTGCCAGGTGCTGATGGCATGCCTCAGGGAGGATAATCGTCCGTATGGACGACGATGCTCTGCCATCGCGCTGGGCGGAGTATGAGCGCCGCCTGCCGTCGTCTCTGGAAGACCTTAGAGGGCCTGCTGCCGGCGAGGTTTATCTGCCGCCGCATGTGGCTTGGTCGGGGCGCCGTGTGTACGACGTGAGCCAAGAAGATCAGCGCCTGGTCCTGTACGCGCTGCTCCTTGCGGAGGCGCAGCGAACCGATCTTGAGCGGTTCGTGCACGGCGAGTCGCTGGTCAGCATGTGGCCCCGGTTGCGGCGGCTACTGGGTCCGCACGCCCGCCGGGAGTGGGAGCGGCAGCTCATCACGCCGGCTTCCCGGTGAGCCTGGACGGCCTGCCCGCCGCTCACCTGCGAGTACTGCTGGATGGTTTGCCTGTCTTCGAACGGTACGGCTTGCTGCTGGCCGGAGGGTACGCATTCAGAGCCCATGAACTCCTGCACCGTCCATCTCAGGACCTGGACTTTGCCACCAGGAATGACACCCCGTTGCCGGAGATCGCCAAGCACGTACAGCTTGCCTTCCAGCACGCAGGTTATGGCGTGTGGCTTGTCGAAGCGGCCAGCCTCAGGTACGCACGCCTGGTGCTGCGGCTTCCCGGTTCCGGCGACGAGCTGGAGGTGGACCTTCTCAAGGAGGCGCTAGAGCCCAGGTGGGTAACGGTTCAGATAACAGATGCCGCAAGCGTGCGGGCGGTGTCGCTTGAGGACACCGTGGGCCTGAAGGCGCGCGCTTGGCATGACCGGTTCGTGATCCGCGACATCATTGATCTCCACGCCGTCGCCGGCACCTTCTCATATGCCGATCTCGAGAATCTCGCCCACCGTCATGAACCGGACCTCGACCTGGAAGCGATTTTGGACCATCTCGCTGGCGTGAGTGTCTTCGCCGACGAGGACTTTGCCGGATACGGGCTTGATGAACCGAGGATTGCCGACCTGCGCAGCTGGGTCACGGGATGGTACGACGATCTCGCCCGCCGTCTCACCGCGGAGTTCGCCGACGATGAACTTCCGGACGACCTGTGACAGCGCACGCGACATGAAGCCGGCTCCTCAGCCAGAGCCAGGTGGACAATGTGTGTCATTATCGTCTGCACGGTGGACCATGGCTGCACTCGTACATATCTCCGTGACCTGGGAAGACAAACTGCGACTGTTGTATCGGTTCCGGGATGTCTTGCTATCGGCAGGTGAGTGCGTGCCCGAGAACAGGACGGGTGTGTTTGTTCTGGGTGACCGGGGCGAACCTAAGCGCTTGACGCGCTGCGGCACCGGCAGCAGCCTGGCTTTGTGGATCCCGCGACGCAGGCGAACAGGATGGCCTGGGAGGCGGCATCCCATAAGTACGTCCGTGAGTACGGTGATCTCCTGGCGCAGGCGATATCCGGCTCCTCGCTCGTCGCGATCGAACGTGACCTCTTGCGGGGGATATTGCGGTGCTCGCCTGTGGTGGTGCACCTGCAGAGCGGCCATGGCCTGGATGATGTCGCTCTCGTGCAGGCCGGAGCGAAATCGGTGGTCGGGATCGATTACAGCCAGGTGGCCGTCCGCGCAGCGCAGCGCCGCGCGGACGAGCTTGGCGTCGCCTGCCGGTACGTCGCCGCCGCCGTTCCCGGAGTACCGCTGGCCAGTGCGAGCGCCGATCTGGTCTATACGGGGAAGGGGGCCCTGGTCTGGATGGCCGATCTGGCTGGGTGGGCTGGCGAGGTTGCGCGGCTGCTGCGGCCGTCGGGGCACCTGTTCGTGTACGAAGCGCATCCGGCGGTGATCCTCTGGACGTGGGACGAGGACCGGCCGCGAATCCGGGAGGACCGCGGTTACTTCGCCCGCAGCCATGTCAACGACACGTTCCCGGGTCGCGGGGCGGTGCAATGGCAGTGGACCCTCGGCGAGATCGTCACCACTGTGGCAGCGGCCGGCATGGAGATCATGTTCCTCGGCGAGTACCCGGAACCATTCTGGCGTGCGGGCGGTGTCTCCGCGGCGGCGTGGAGCGGCCGGCTGCCGAACTCCTTCGCTCTGCTCGCCCGCCGGGCTTAGTGAACTGCGCCTGCCCGGTGCTGCCGCGAGGCCTGCCGCTGGTGTCCAGGTAACCTGGCGGCCGGGATGCTTCTTGGCTGTCGTGCTACTGCGCACTACAATGAACTACATGAGCCAGCCACTGAGCGTCCGCCTGAATGACGCCACGATCAGCCGCCTAGGCGCCCGCGCCCAGCGCATTCACCTGGCGCCCCGGACCCTCGCGCAGCGCTATGTCGAGGAAGGCCTGCGGATGGATGAGCATCCGCTGGTCCGGTTCGCCGACGGCCCGGCGGGCCGCCGCGCCCGGCTGATCGGGACCGGGAAGGATATCTGGGAAGTCATCGAGGTCGTCCGCGATAACGGCGGCGACGCCGCCGAGGCAGCGCGCTACCTGGAGATTCCCCTCGGCCTGGTCCAAGCCGCGATCGCCTATTACGGCGCCTACACAGCAGAGATCGACCAGCAGATCGAGGCCAACGAGCAGGAGGCTGCTGCGGCGCACGCCACCTACCTGGCCGGGCAGGCGGCCCTCCGACGGTGAAGCTGCTGCTGGATGAGATGCTGAGTCCAGCGATCGCCCGGGAACTGCGCTCACGCGGACATGACGTAGAGCCGGTCGCCGGTAATCCTGACCGCGAGGCCCTGTCAGATCCCGAGGTCCTGGCGTTCGCCCGCGCTGAGCACCGCGCCGTCGTCACCAATAACCTTCGCGACTTCCGCCCGCTGCACCACGAGGCGATAACACCCGGCGGGGCTGGCCACTTCGGCATGATCTTCATGCCTAGCAGCTACCGCCGCACCAAGGCCGATACCGGCAGGATCATTGCTGCTCTCGAAGAGATCCTCAACCGGTGCCCGGGAGAGAAAGACCTGGCCAACGGCGAGGCGTGGCTCTAGGCAAGCGAGCCGCGCCCTTCCCGCAGCGCTTCTCTTACTCAGAGAAGTAACTGTGTCATTATCGTTTGCGCGGTGGGCCCCGGTTGCATTTGCATATAAGCCTCTGAACTGCGAAGACACCTTTGAGTCACTGCCGCGGCCTAGTTTGCCGTTCGTCGAGGATGACTGCGTACTCGTCTTCGCGGTCAGGCGTGCCGATCGCAGGCATGGTTCTGCTTTGCCCGGAACCCGATGACGGACGCGACTATTGTCGGTCCATGCCGCGTGTCAGCGCGTTTTTACGGGGTCGTGATCTACATGTACTGGAACGAGCGGGATCACCAGTGGCACACTTTCACGCCTACCATGCTGGCCGCCGCGCCTCGGTCTCGGCGGACGGGGAGGTGCTGGCCGGCAGTCTCGACCCCAGAGCTCTTCAGTTCGTCCGGGAATGGGCCGTCCTCCGCCGTGGTGAGATCCTGGCAAACTGGGAGCGGGCGCGGCGGAACGAGCCCCTGCTGGGTATCGATCCGCTGGCGTAATATCAAGACCGTGGACGAGAACTACCTGCCCGTCGTCGTGGGTGTCGCCGTGGTCGGTGACCGCGTGCTCCGCCTGCTCTTCAGCGACGGCACAGCCGGAGATGCCGACTTCTCCGCGCAGCGGTGGACCGGCGTCCTGTCGCCACTGAACGACCCCGCCTATTTCGCCCAGGTCACCGTCGACCCAGAGGCCGGAACCCTCGTGTGGCCCGGCGGCATCGACTTGGCCCCCGAACCGCTCTACGAACAGGCCAGGGCACATCCGCTCCTCACCGCGTAGACCCCCGCGGCCAAGCTCCCTTTGCGGAAAGAAAGCGGCGGTTGAGTAATTTTGCACCTCGACTGTGCGTCATCTTGACCCACTATGTCCCCGACGAACTGGTGTAAACGACCGCTCATGCCGAAATTGAGTGCGTTGGCTCCTCGCATACTTATGCGCTGGCCTGAGTGTGACGAACAGGCGTAGCGATCTTCAGTTCGGCCTTTCGCCGATCTTGGGGCGCGCAGAAGCAACTGGGACCGCTTCGGTGCCAGCAAGCGCTGGGTGAACTGGCGGAAGGACGGCCGGAGCCATTTAAGGCGATTTGGTCTCATTCCGATGACGTAGTGATCATCGGCGCTTTCGGCGGTTATGAGCGCGGCTGGCAGGAGGCCAGGCCAGCGCCCGGCTTGACTGGGCCGCCAAGACCATCAAGGCCACGGCTCGAGTTGCGGAGAACGTCGTGACGGTCGCCGGAGATGACGTGGGCTACACCGTCGACCTGGAGCACATGACTCGTCA